>Ga0209952_1002097_pt1 | contig 15504 bp, 14 predicted proteins | sample ThiBiot_750_biof_2_FD_183951 | JGI IMG/M metagenome (GOLD analysis project Ga0209952, IMG submission 183951) | Wastewater bioreactor microbial communities from Cape Town, South Africa - Thiocy_cont_750_biof (SPAdes) | ecosystem: Engineered > Bioreactor > Thiocyanate-remediating >...
GGTCGCCGCCGCCCAGGCCTTCTCCGAACGCCGGCGCGGTCTTGCTGCATGAAAAGCCTGCTCCGCGAATTCAGGATCGTCCCGCTGCTCTTGATCGCGGCCAGTTGTCTGGCCGTGCTCAAGATCTCGGGCCTGCTGCTGGATGGCGGATATATTTTCCGGGATGATCCGGCGCGGCCCAAATCCTGGGCCGAGGCGACCCTGAATTTCCCGACTGGCCGCAAGAACACGTTCGACCCCTCCGACATCACGGGCTCGGTCGAGCATGCACCGGAATCGAAGCCTGCCGAGCCGAACCCGGTGTCCACGACCCGGCCGGAAGATGTTGCGGCGCAGCCCGATCCGGCAACGGCCGTGTCGCCCGCGGAGCGTGCGGTGCTGGAGCGGTTGCAGGCGCGGCGGCAGGAGATCGAGACCCGCGCCCGTGAAATCGACATCCGCGAGAGTCTCGTCAAGACCGCCGAGCAGAAGCTCGAAGGCAAGTTGCAGGAATTGAAAGCGACGGAAGCGCGCATCACGGCTGTGGAGAGCCAGAAAGCCAAGGCCGAGGCCGCGCGCCTGAAGGATCTCGTGACGATGTACGAGAACATGAAGCCGAAGGATGCCGCCAAGGTGTTCGACCGCCTCGATATCGCCGTGCTCTACCAGATCGCCTCGCAGATCGCGCCGCGCAAGCTCTCCGACATCGTCGGCCAGATGCAGCCGGAGAACGCCGAGCGGCTGACGGTCGAGATCGCGCGCCGGGCGGGCGGGGAGAAATCGGCATCGCTATCCGACCTGCCAAAGATCGAGGGACGTCCGGTCAATTAAAGGCAATCGGAAGCGCCATGATTAACAGCGCGTTAAACGCAGGATTCTAGGGTGATCCGGTTATCCGGACCCCGGCGTTCGGGAGAGCCAAAGAGACGGACCACATGGCCGGGCAGGCTGCGTTGCAATCCATGAGGAAGCGGGGAGCGTGCGGACGGATGGTTCGCGCGCGTGCCTTCATGCGCGCAGCGTTCTCCGTTGCGCTGATGGCTGCCGCGCTGGCATGGCCAGGCCGCGCCTATGCCGATCCGGTGAAGGGCGAGGCTATGCTCACCCAGGAGAACGGCTACGCGCGCCTGTTGTTACGTTTCTCCGAGGAAGTGCCGACTGAAGTTTCGATGGCGGGTGCGATCATGGTCATCCGCTTCGCCAAGCGCGTCGACATGCCGGTCGATGTACTCAACGATGCGGTGCCTGCCTATGTTGGCACCGCGCGTGGCGATCCGGACGGCGCGGCGATCCGCCTCGCGCTCAACCAGAAGGTTCGCATCAATCAGATGACCGCAGGCGAGCGGGTCTATATCGACCTGCTGCCCGAAAAATGGGTCGGCCTGCCGCCGCCACTGCCTGCCGAGGTGGTGAAGGAATTATCCGAACGTGCGCTCGCCGCCGAGCGCATTCTGCGGATGCAGAAGAAGGTCGAAGCCGCGGAGAAGCGTCCGCCGGTGCGGGTGCGCGCGGCTGTGCAGCCGACCTTCGTGCGGTTCGTGTTCGAGCTGCCGGAAGGCGTCAGCGTTTCGTCGTCGCTCAACGCGGATAAATACACGCTGTCGTTCTCGGCGCCGCTGACGTTCGATCTTGCGGACGCCAAAGTCGCGGCACCCTCGAACATCAAAAGCATGAAGCAGTCGATCTCCGGCGACAATTCCGCCGTGGAAATCGCGCTGATCGGCGAAGTCGATGTCCATGGCTTCCGCGAGGAGCGCAATTACATCGTCGATATCGGCTTCGACAGTGGCAAGGCGGGCATGGCGTTGAGTCCGGCCCTTTCGCGTCCGGTGGCGCAACCGGCTGCGAAGCAGGACGCGGCTGCGCCGTCTGCAAAACCTGCTACGGCTGCTGCAACGACACCGGCGGCATCTGCTGCGCCTGCAACCGCGCCGACAGCGCCTGCCGCCGCTCCAGCCGCCTCAACTGCACCGACACCTGCGCCAGCCGCGCCGAAGGCTGCCGACGATCATACCGACCTGCCGCAGCGGCCCAAGGAGGCCGATGCATCCAGGTCTTCGGATCTTCCCAAAGCGTCCGATACGGTGGCAGCCAAGATCGCGCCTCCGGCATCTTCACCACAAGACACCGCAGCGGATCGCTCCACACAGGACATCGTCGCCAAGCGGACCAGCAAAGACTTCAAGGTCACATTCCCGTTCGGAAGTAATGTGCCGACGGCACTCTTTAGACGCGCGGATTCGATCTGGATGATCGTCGCGGATAGCCGTCCGCTCGACCTGCAGCCGATCAAGACCGAAGGTGGCACGCTGGTTGCGGCGTCGGCGACCGTGCCGATGCAAGGCGGGCAGGCGATCCGCATCAAGCTCAATCGTCCGCAACTGGCCTCGCTCTCGGGCGATCAGCAGACGCTGGTGCTCACGCTCGCCGATCAGGATGTATCGGCCTCGCAGCCGCTGGTGGCCGAGCGCAATGTCGGCGATCCGACCCGCGCCAATGTCAGCATCGCGATCACGCAGCCCGGTCCGCTCTTTCGTTTTCATGATCCCGAAGTCGGCGATACGCTTTCGGTCGTCACGGCGCCGCTGCCCGCGCGCGGTTTTCTGCGGCCGCAGAATTTCGTGGAGTTCTCGCTGCTGGAATCGACACAGGGCATAGCGGTCGCGACGAATTCCGACGACGTCAACGTCGAAGCGCGACCGGACAAGGTCGTCATCAGTCGTCCCGGCGGATTGACGCTGTCGGCGGCGAGCGTGACGCCTGACCGCATGGGCGCGCCGGGTGGCGCTGTGTTCGATCTGGCCGAATGGACGAGGAACCAGAAAGCGAGTTTTCTGCCGCGCCTCGATCGGCTGATCAATACAGCTGCCACTGCGTCCGATGATGAACGTCTCGCCGCCAATCTGGCTTTGGGCAAATTCTATCTGGCACGCGGTTTCTATCAGGAAGCCAAGGGTGCGTTCGACCTCGCGCTGGCGAAGCCGCAGGCGCAAGACGGCGTTCAGCCGGTGCTGATGGCGCGCGCAGTCGCGGAAATTCTGGTGGGCCGCTTCGATCTCGCCATGAAGGATCTCAACAATCCGGCGATCTTGGGCTCCTTCGATTCGGAATTGTGGAAGGGCCTTGCGAGCGCGCGTCAGGAGAAATGGGCCGCCGCACGCGAGAAATTCAAAAATGTCGAATCCGCAATCATCTCGCTACCACTTGATCTGCAGCGCATCATCCTGATCGAAGCAATGCAGGCATCGCTGGAAGTGCGCGACTACGACGGTGCGGCTGCGCGCAGCAACGATCTCGATACGATCGGCCCGATGCCGGATCAGAAGATGCGCCTGCGGCTCTTGCGCGGCCGTCTCGCCGAGGCGCTCGGGCGTGACCGCGAGGCGCTGGCCAGTTATCGTGCGGTTCGTGCCTCGTCCGACCGGCCTTCGGCGGCGGAAGCAACGCTTGCCGAGATCTCACTGCTGCAGCGGACCAACAAGATCGCGCCGGATGTCGCGCTGACCGATCTCGAAACCCTGTCCGTGCTGTGGCGTGGTGACGAGACCGAGGTCAAGAACCTGCAGATGCTCTTGCATATCTATGCCGAGCAGGATCGTTATGCCGACGCGCTCGCATCGGCGATGACCGCGACACGGCTGCGGCCCAATTCTGAAGCCTCCCGCGCGATGCAGGACGAAGCATCGGCCCTGTTCGCGCAATTGTTCCTGACCGACAAGGGCGACAGTCTGCCGCCGATCAAGGCGCTCGGTCTGTTTTATCAGTATCGCGATCTCACCCCGATCGGCCGCCGTGGCGACGAAATGATCCGCAGACTCGCGGACCGGTTGGTGGCCGTCGATCTGCTCGATCAAGCGAGCGAACTTCTGCAATACCAAATTGATCATCGTCTCGAAGGCGCGGCGCGCGCGCAGGTCGCCGCGCGCCTGTCCATGATCTATCTGATGAACCGCAAGCCGGCCCGCGCCATTGCGGCCTTGCGTTCGACCCGCATCGGCGATCTCGCCGGGGAAGTGCGCCAGCAACGCCTGCTGCTCGAGAGCCGCGCGCAGAGCGATGTCGGGCGTTATGACCTCGCGCTGGAATTGATCGCGAACGTGCAGGGCCGTGAGGCAATCCGGCTGCGCTCCGATATCTACTGGGCGGCGCGGCGCTGGCGGGAATCGGCCGAGCAGATCGAGGTGCTTTACGGGCAACGCTGGCGCGACTTCCAGCCGCTGACCGATACCGAAAAGAGCGACGTCATTCGCGCTGCGATCGGCTATGCGCTCGCTAACGATACGCTTGGCCTGTCGCGCTGGCGCGAGAAGTACGGGCCGAAGATGGCGAGCGAGGCTGACCGCAACGCCTTCGACATCGCGTCGCGGCCGGGTTCAGCCAATCCGGCGGCGCTGGAACGCATTGCCAAGATGGCGGCGACAGTCGATACGCTGGATGGCTTCCTGCGCGAGATGCGCAAGCGTTTCCCCGATGCGGTGGCGCGCGCGAAGATTCCGAACGTGCCTAACGACGCTGAGACCACGGGCGCGTTGCCGAAAATCCCCGAGAAAGTCTCGTCCGCGCAATAGGGCCGTGCGTCAGCCGCCGCCGTAGCTCTGCACCAGACTGCCGGCAACCAGTGACCAGCCGTCCACCAGCACGAAGAAGATGAGCTTGAACGGCAACGACACCACGACCGGCGGCAGCATCATCATGCCCATCGACATCAAGACCGATGACACCACGAGGTCGATGATGAGGAAGGGCAGGAACAGCAGGAAGCCGATCTCGAACGCACGCTTCAACTCCGAGATCATGAAGGCGGGGACGAGAATGCGCAGCGACATTTCTTCGGGGGTTGCCGGCGGCGGCTCGCCGGACAGGTCCATGAACAGTTTGAGATCTTTTTCGCGGACGTTCTTTTGCATAAAGCCGCGTAGCGGTGCGACGGCCAGCGGCAAGCCTTGTTCGACCGTGAGCTGGTTGGCGATCACGGGCTTCACCCCGTCATCGTAGGACTTCTGCAGCACCGGCCCCATCACGAAGCCGGTGAGGAACAGCGCCAGCGCGATCATCACGGAGTTCGGCGGCGCGGTCGCGGTGCCCATCGCAGTGCGCAGCAGGGAGAGTACGACCACGATCCGGGTGAACGACGTCATCATCACCAGGATCGACGGCGCGATCGACAGCACCGTCAGCAGCGCGATGAGCTGGACCGCGCGTTCGGTGACGCCGCCATTGCCCTGGCCGAAATTGATGCTGATATCCTGCGCAAACGCAGGCGTGGCCAGCGTTGCGGCAATCAGGACGGAAAGAAAAAGAACTCTACGCGGAAGTTTCGCCGACCTCACGTCGGGTTCTTCGGGCGGCCGAGCAGGCTCGCCATCTCGTCCTCGAGATTCTCGAAGGCGGGACGGGCGGGTTCGGCTTCTTCAGCGGCGTCGTGTGAACCGGAGCGCGGCGCGGGCGCTTCTGGCGCCACCGATGGGGCACCAATCCGTTCCGACGAATTCACGGTGACGGTGCGCGTCTCGCTTGCCTCTATGCGCGTGCCGGGGCGGCGCAGGGCAGCTTCAAGCCGCTGCGCCATTTCGGCGAGGTTCTGGTCGGCGGCGGAAATGGACTCAGGTGCGCGCGGTTCGGGTGCGCGCGGCGCGGGCCGCGCAGGCGTGGCGGTATCGAGGCGTGGCGTGCGCGACAGCGAGGGCTCCAGCCGTTCACTGCGTGGCAGCGGACGTGTGGGACGATCGGCGCGCAGCGCTGGATCGGGACGGACAACCGGCTCCTGCGCGGGCGAAGCGAGAAGATCGTCTCGCGTGCGATCCGGAGTGACGGAGGGCGCTCGGCGCAGATCGTCGCTGAGAGAGGGCCGCGGCGCCGGGCGGGGTGGAGGCGGTGGGACGACCGGCTCCGGGAAATCGAGAGATTCGGCGGGGCTCGCCGCAGGCTCCGGCCAGTTGGTGTCCGGCAACGGAATCCGCGGCGGCAGGTCGGTGCCGGCGGGCTGGCGTGGGGTGGCTGCGGCATCACGGGTTGTGCCGCTGCGCACGATGTTGGGTTCGACGACGATATCGCTCGGGCCGCCGATCATCAGCAGATGCTCGACGTTATCCCGGCGCACCAGCACCAGACGGCGGCGTCCGTCGACTGCGGCGGCGTCGATCACGGCGAGGCGGGGCATCCGCCCTCGGCTGTTGCTCGATCCGATTCCGCGTCCGGCGAAGCGGCGCACGAGATAGGCGGCCGCGCCTATCAGCGCCAGCACGATCAGGATGGCGAAGAAAATCCACACAATCTGCGACATCCGCTGTGTCCTCGTTGGAATCCGATGGCTTCACGTTTTGGGACCGGCGCGAAAACAACGGCTCAATCGGCCAGGAAGTTTCGTGCCATCCGTTAATCTGTTCCGGCGGAAAAATGACCGGAGACCAAGTCACTTCATAGACCAGGAATCGGCCAAACCCAACCCTCTTCAGGGACTTAGCCGGGCTGTTCACGCAATCCTGTTGAAAATACAAGGGGCGTGGCGCGGTCCGATCGCATCCATTGGTTAACGTTGGGGCCGATTTTAACGCTCCGTTAACCATACAGGCGGCAAATTCTGCCTAGCTGCGGCGCCTTGGCCGAAGCGCACCCGGGCGGAGGCCGTCATGGCGATCACAGATCTTCCGATGTTGTCGATGCTGCGGACCAAGATGCAATGGCATCAGGAACGCCAGCGCGTACTGGCCGAAAACGTCTCCAATTCCGATACGCCGAATTTCCGCCCGCGCGATCTCGTCGATCCGACTTTCGACAAGACCGGCGTCAACGGCATGCATGAAATCTCGATGGTGCGCACCAGCGCCAGCCATATCCAGGCGGCGGGCGTCAGCGAGGCGTTCGGCTCCAACACCGGCGGCTACGAGACGCGGCCCGCAGGCAATGCCGTCAACATCGAGGATGAGATGCTGAAGGTGGCCTCCAACCAGATGGACTACGCCGCCGCCGCCTCGCTCTACAGCAAGAGCCTCGACCTCATCAAAACCGCCATCGGCAAGCGCTAAGGACAAGGAGAGGCGTCATGGCTGAAAGCATGGACTTTCTCAAATCGATGAGCATCGCGACGTCCGGGCTGCGCGCGCAGGCGGGGCGGATGCGGGTGATCTCGGAAAACATCGCCAACGCCGATTCGACCGCAAGCACCGCGGGCGGTGATCCCTATCGCCGCAAGGTGCCGACTTTCTCCTCGGCGCTCGATCGCTCGCTGGATGCGCAGGTGGTGTCACTCGGCCGGATCAAGACCGACACCACGTCGAGCTTCCGCATCAAGCATGAGCCGGGCAATCCGGCGGCGGACGCCAGCGGCAACGTCAAATATCCGAACGTCAATTCGTTGGTGGAAATGACCGACATGCGCGAAGCGCAGCGGTCCTACGAAGCCAACCTCAACATCATCAGCGCGACGCGCCGGATGATCCAGCGCACCCTCGACATTCTCAAGGCCTGATCGGAAGGGATTCAATCATGGCAACGCCTTCAGTCGCAGCCAACGCTTATGCAAGCCTATCGCGCATCATGGAGTCCGCCACGGGCTCCGGCGCCGCAGGGAAGACCGCCGACGGCAGCGGTCCCTCGTTCAGTTCGCTCGTGAAGGAGGCGATGAACGGCGTGCTCGATGCCGGCCGCAAATCCGACGCGCAGACGGTGGCGATGGCCTCCGGCAAGGCGAACGTGATGGACGTGGTGACGGCGGTCGCCGAAACCGATGTCGCGGTCTCCACACTCGTGTCAGTGCGCGACAAGGTCATCCAGTCCTACGAAGACATCATGAAGATGCCGATCTGATCGGCTGCATTTCGCTCTCACGCAAGGAAGATATCCATGACCGGCCCCGAAGTTCTGGAAGTGGCGCGCGATTCGATCTGGACCATCGTGCTGGTCTCGGCGCCGGTGCTGGTGGTCGGCCTCGTGGTCGGCGTTTCGATCTCGCTGGTGCAGGCACTGACCCAGATCCAGGAACAGACACTGGTGTTCGTGCCGAAGATCCTGGCGGTGTTCATCACGCTCCTGGTCGCGCTGCCGTTCATGGCGGATGCCCTGCACAGCCACATGATGCGGATTTCGTCGCGAATCATCGGCGGATAAGACAAACTATGCGGCAGCCATGCGCATCGACATTTCATTTCTGCCGGCACTGGCGGCGACCTTCATGCTGGTCTTCGCCCGCGTTGGCGCGATGATGATGTTATTGCCGGGCTTTGGCGAGGCCAGCGTCCCGGTTCGTCTGCGTCTCGGCATCGCGCTGATGCTCACGCTCATCATGCTGCCGCTGCATCGCGCGGCCTATCACGTCGATCTCTCGTCCACGACCGCGGTCATGGTGCTGATGGTCCATGAGATCATTGTCGGCGTGGTGCTTGGCGCCACCGCGCGCTTCACGCTCGCGGCGCTGTCGGTGGCGGGTTCGATCATTGCCCAGCAGGTGGGGCTCGGTTTCGTCACAGCGGTCGATCCGACGCAGGACCAGCAGTCGGTGATCGTCGCGAACTTCCTCACTATTCTCGGCATCGCGCTGATCTTTGCGACAGACACGCATTACCTCGTGCTGGCGGCACTGAACGACAGCTATACGCTGTTCTCGCCCGGCGAACTGATGCCGAGCGGCGACGTCGCCGCGCTGGCGACCAAGGCATTCACGACAGCCTTCAAGATCGGCGTGCAGTTGTCGGCACCGTTCATCATCTTCGGTCTCATTTTCAACCTCGGTCTTGGCCTGCTGGCACGGATGATGCCGCAGATGCAGGTCTATTTCGTCGGCGTCCCGCTCTCGATCCTTGCGGGCTTTCTGCTGCTCGGCGTCGTTCTCGTCGCCGTGATGGGCACCTTCCTCGATTATTTCAGCGGCGTGATGCATCAACTCGCGCCGGTGAGCGGCGGAGGGTAGGCCGTGGCGGAGGGAAGCGACGAGGACAAAACACAAGACCCAACAGCCAAACGGCTGGAAGAAGCGCACAAACGTGGCGACGTCGCCAAGAGCATCGAGGTCAACACCTGGTTCATGATCGCGGGCGCGACCTTCGTGATGTCGTCGTTCTCCGGGTCGATAGCCAACAATCTGACCGTGCCGCTGAGGAACCTGCTGGAACATGCGGGGCAGATGAAGACCGACGGGGCGAGCCTGCTGCTTTTGGTGGGACGGCTCGAGACCATGATGCTGGCGGCGCTCGGCATTCCGTTCGCGCTGCTAATCGTGGCCGCGGTCGGCGGTCATCTGATCCAGCACCGGCCGGTCTGGTCGGTCGATCCGATCACGCCGAAATTCAGCAAGCTGTCGCCGATGTCAGGCGCGAAGCGGTTGTTCGGCAAGCAGGCAGCGGCGAATTTCGCCAAGGGACTGTTCAAGATCCTCGTGCTGGGCGTTGTGATGGCGTTGGTGATGTGGCCCGAGCACGAACGCGCCGACGTGATGGTGCGGATCGATCCCAATCTGATGCTGGACCTGACGCGCTCGATGGCGCTGAAGCTGATGGGAACTGTGGTGGCGCTCCTCGCGATCGTCGCCGCACTGGACTATCTGTTCCAGTATCGGAGCTGGTTCGAGCGGCAGAAGATGTCGCTCCAGGAGGTGAAGGACGAGTACAAGCAGTCCGAGGGCGACCCACACATCAAGGGCCGCATTCGCGCGCTGCGCGTTGCAAGGATGCGCAAGCGCATGATGGCGGCGGTGCCGACGGCGTCCGTGATCATTACCAACCCGACCCACTACGCGGTAGCGCTGAAATACGAGCGCGGCATGCCCGCGCCGATCTGCGTCGCCAAGGGCGTCGACCTGATCGCCTTCAAGATCCGCGAAGTCGCCGCCGCCCACGATATTCCGGTTGTGGAGAACGTGCCGCTGGCGCGCGCGCTTCACGCCTCCGTCGAAATCGACGACGAAATTCCGGTGGAACACTACCATGCGGTGGCCGAAGTCATCGGCTACGTCATGCGGCTGAAGCGAAGCCTGCGGCGAAACTGAGGAACGGCTGACGTGGCGCTTGCATTGCAGACCCCGATTCAGGCACTGAGGGCTTATTCTGCGCTGGTTTTCCTGACTTCGCGGCATGAACTGAAGAACTTTGGACCAGGACTTTTCGTGTCGCAACCCGATTCACTCCGCTTTGGCGGCACCCGATGAAGGCAGACCTGACCACCGGCAGGCCGGATAACCTCGCCCCCGTCGCTGAGCCGGCGAGGCGAGGCGGCATCGCGCTCGTCCTTATCATCGCGGTCGCGGTGGTGGCGGCAGCCGTGGGCTTCATGGTGCTCGGCCGCAGCCAGGCGCAACCCTTCATCCTCGGGCTGATTTCACTGCTGGCGATGGTCGGCCTGTTCACGCTGTTCGCCTTCGCGGCCGGCATCGTGCGGTTTGCTGACCGGGTCGCGGAAAATCCGCTGATGCGGCCGATGGCGGACAACGCCTTCGATGGTCTCGCGGTGACCGACGCGCGCGGGCATATCGTTTATTACAACAATGCCTATCTGGCCCTGACGGGCGCTGCGAGCGCGCAGGACGTGCGCCCGGTCGAGCGGGTGTTTATAGGCAATCCCGATGTGTCCGAGGCGGTGTTCCGGCTGCTGAAGGCGGCCAAGGAAGGCAAGCGCCAGCAGGAGGAGGTTCGTGTCACCGATGCCGAGCGCGGTGCGCGCTGGCTGCGAATGCGGGTACAGCCGCTCGGCCATAGCCGTCGCGAATCCCGTTACGCGGTGTGGTCGGTCGCCGACATCACTCGTGACCGCGAGCGGCAGGAGGACGTGTTCCAGGAACTGCAGCACGCCATCGAATATCTCGACCACGCGCCGTGCGGGTTTTTCTCGGTAACGCCGGGCGGCGAACTGGCCTACGTCAATGCGACGCTCTCGAACTGGCTCGACTACGATCTCGCCGAGATCGGCTCCGGCGGGTTGAAGCTCACCGACATTCTTTCCGGTGACGGCGCCGCGCTCTTGACCTCGATCACGCCCGAACCTGGCGAAGTCAAAACGGAAGTGTTCGACGTCGATCTGCGGATGCGCAGCGGCAAGACCATGCCCGCGCGACTTTACCACAAGCTCGCTTTCGGCGCCGACGGCGTGCCGGGCGCCTCGCGCACGCTGGTCATCAACCGCGCTCGCGACGAGCATGCCGATCCGCAGCGCGCTGCCGAAGTGCGCTTCATGCGCTTCTTCGACCACACGCCGATGGCGATCGCCACAGTCGATCGGGACGGTCAGATCGTGCGCGCCAATGCGCGTTTCGCGAAACTCACCCAGAGCCTGTCGGCGCAGGCGAGCGCCAACAAGTCGATCTTCGCGGTGGTGCACGAGCGCGACCGCGGCGAGGTCACGGCGATCATCGGCCGCGCCGCCGAAGGGCAGGGCGATATCTCGCCGGTCGAGGCAATGCTCGATGGCGACAAGGATCGCTGGGCGCAGTTCTTCGTCACGTCAGTGGAGCACGACGAGCGCGATGCGGAAGTCGCCATCGTCTATCTCTTGGAAACCACCGAGAAGCGGCAACTGGAGAACCAGTTCGCGCAGTCGCAGAAGATGCAGGCGGTGGGCCAGCTCGCTGGCGGCATCGCCCACGACTTCAACAACGTGCTCTCCGCCATCATGATGGCGAACGACTTCCTGCTGAACGCGCACAAGCCGACCGACCCGTCGTTCCAGGATATCATGCAGATCAAGCAGAACGCCACGCGCGCCGCGACGCTGGTGCGGCAGCTGCTTGCGTTCTCTCGCCGCCAGACGCTGCGCCCGCAAGTACTCGATCTCGGCGATGCACTGTCCGACCTCACCATGCTGCTCAAGCGTCTGATCGGCGAGAAGGTGAAGCTCGACGTCGTCCACGGCCGCGATCTGTGGCCAGTGAAGGTCGACGTTTCGCAGTTCGAGCAGGTGATCGTGAACCTCGCGGTCAACGCGCGCGATGCGATGCCCGAAGGCGGCAAGCTCGTCGTCAAGACGAGCAACGTCGCGTCTCAGGACGTGGCGCGGTTGCAGGCCAAGGGCATGCCGGCAGCGGATTACGTCCGCATCGATGTCAGCGACACCGGCACCGGCATGACAGCCGAGATCGTGGACAAGATCTTCGAGCCGTTCTTCTCAACGAAGGAAGTCGGCAAGGGCACCGGCCTCGGCCTCTCAACTGTCTATGGCATCGTCAAGCAGACCGGTGGCTTTATCTATGTGGACTCGACGCCCGGTCAGGGCACGATGTTCAGCATCTATCTGCCGCGCCATATCGTCGAGAAGGAAGCGGAGGCGCCGGCACCGGCAGCTGAGGCGGCTGCGACCAAGGCCAAGCCAGCCGATCTCACCGGGCAGGGCACCATCTTGCTGGTAGAGGACGAAGACGGCCTGCGCTCGCTGAACGCGCGCGGCCTGCGCTCGCGAGGCTACACCGTGATCGAGGCAGAGAATGGTCTGGACGCGCTGGACGCGCTGGAGGCCGAGGGCGGAGTGGTCGATCTTGTCGTCTCCGACGTGGTCATGCCGGAAATGGACGGCCCGACCATGCTGGCGGCGATGCGCAAGACCAACCCCGCGCTGAAGATCATTTTCGTCTCGGGCTATGCCGAGGATGCTTTCGAGAAGAGCTTGCCGGATGGCGAGCAGTTCGCCTTCCTGCCGAAGCCCTTTACCCTGAGTCAGCTCGTGGGTGCCGTCAAAGAGACGATGAACGGCTGAGTCGCCGAGGCTGCTTGGCCGGTCTGCCCGCGACTGACCGACGCAGGAAATGCGATCGTTTCCATCTTCCCTTTTGGCGCGAATTCACCATTTTGGGGGTACGTCCCCATGCCGGGGATGGAGGATTGTTCATGATCGTCTCGCAGCGCGCTCGCGCTTGGCTCAAGACCCTCGTTGTTATTCTGTCGGTGACGGTGCCGCTTGCAGCGACCATTTCGAGCGCCGATGCCCGTGCCGGCCGCGGCTTCAGCTCGGGCTCGCGCGGCATGCGTACCAGTGCGCCGCCGCCGATGACACAGACTGCGCCGAAGGCGGCCCAGCCGATGCAGCGGACCATCACCCCGAACACGACCGCGCCCGTCAATACGGCTAACCGCGGTGGTTTCTTCAACCGTCCGGGCCTGCTTGGCGGTCTCGCCGCGGGCTTCCTCGGGGCGGGCCTGTTCGGAATGCTGTTCGGCAACGGCCTGTTCGGCGGTCTCGGTGGCCTGTCGTCGATTCTTGGCCTGCTGGTCCAGCTTGTGCTGATCTATTTCGTGGTGCGGCTTGCGATGTCGTGGTGGGCGAAGCGCAATGCTCCGTCCTACGCCAATAACGCACCGCCGCCGTCGCCGAACGAGGGGCAGAATTACGCCCGCACCGGTTTCGGCTTGGGTACGGGCGGCAACAGCGCTCCGCTGGAAATCACCCCCGAGGACTATGAGGTGTTCGAGCGCCGCCTGAGCGAGGTTCAGGATGCGTGGTCTAACGAAGACATGAATCGCCTGCATTCGCTCGCGACGCCCGAGATGGTGTCGTATCTCTCGCAGGACCTCTCGGCGAATTCGGCCCGCGGCGTCGTCAACAAGGTATCCGACGTCAAGCTGCTGCAGGGCGATCTTGCGGAAGCCTGGCGCGAGGGACCGACCGACTACGCCACCGTCGCGCTACGCTTCTCGCTCGTCGACAAGACGATCGATCGCGCGAGCGGCCGCGTCGTCGAAGGCAGCGACGCATCGCAGGAGGCCACGGAAATCTGGACCTTCGTGCGCCGCCCCGGCAGCGAATGGGAATTGTCGGCGATCCAGCAGACCAACTGAGGATCGCTTTTTCCGACACAACGAAGACGCCGCGTTCGCGCGGCGTCTTTTTTATTGGCGCATGTCCGCGAAACAATCCCGGTTCCGCATCGTTGACTGCGAACGGAACGGAGCTGGGCGATGCTATACGAACTGTTTTACTGGCCGGGCATTCAGGGGCGGGGCGAGTATGTGCGGCTCGCGCTGGAAGAGGCGGGCGCGGATTATGTTGATGTTGCCCGCCGCAAGGGCGGTGAGCAGCGGATGATGGCGATGATGAAGAACCGGCGGCTCGACCCGCCGCCTTTCGCGCCTCCGTTTCTGAAAGCGAACAAGTTCGTCATCGCGCAGGTTGCCAACATCCTGCTTTATCTCGGTGCGCGCCACGGCCTTGCGCCGAAATCGGAAGCCGGGCGGCTGCGTTTGCACCAACTGCAACTTACGCTCGTTGATTTTGTGGTCGAGATTCACGACACCCATCATCCGCTCGGGCCGACGCTCTATTACGAGGATCAGCGGCCGCAGGCGGTGAAACGCTCGAATGAATTCTGGAAGGCGCGCGTGCCGAAATTCCTCGGCTATTTCGAGGACATCGCGGCGCGCGGCGGCGGCCCCTATCTCGAGGGGCGTCGCGTAAGTTATGTCGACTTGTCCATATTTCAGATCGTGGACGGGCTGCGCTATGCTTTCCCCAACCGCATGAAGCGCTTCGAACGGAAAATTCCGCGTCTCGTCGCGCTACATGAGCGCGTCCGCGCACGGCCCAACATCGCCGCCTATCTGCAAAGCAGTCGGCGCATTCCTTTCAATACCGACGGTATTTTCCGTCACTACCCGGCGCTCGACCGATAGCCGGATCAGCTTTACCGACGAACGCTGTTTGCTAGGCTGCCGTCGAGACATGAGGAGAACCGCATGAAGATCACGCATCCCGGAGACGTACCGTCGCGTCGGCCGCCGGAGGAATATTTCACCGGTACGGTCTGGATGGACCCGATGGTCCAGGCGCCGGCCCCGGCGCGGCTACAGGTGGCGAAGGTGAGTTTCGAGCCCGGCGCGCGAACGGCCTGGCATACTCATCCGCTCGGGCAGACGCTCTATGTGCTGTCCGGCTGCGGGCTGATCCAGTGCGAGGGCGACCGTATCCGAACCATGAAGCCCGGCGACGTGATCTGGATTCCACCCGGAGAGAAGCACTGGCATGGTGCGTCGCCGACCAACGGCATGGTTCATCTGGCGATGCAGGAACTGCAAAACGGTTCCGCCGCCGAATGGCTCGAGAAGGTCACCGACGAGGAATATGCCGGGCGTTCCGCATAACCGGAACGTGAAGGGGCGGGGCGCTCTGGAACTCTTGCCAAGTGCCCCAATCCTGACTCATTGTGAATGTGAGGTGAATGGATTCGCCCGACTTGTGCGCGAGGAGCGCACGATCCTCAGGACGGAGGTACCATGCGCATCATTACCCCTGTGGTCTATGCCGGGCTGCTCGCGGTTTCGATCTACGCCGCGCTGGCCCAGACTTCACCGATCCAGTATACGCCGCCGGCGCCGGATGCGCAGGCTCCTACCAAGCTTGCTTACGCCGCACCGAACGACGGCGCGCAGAAATCCGCCAAGCCCGCGGTTCGCGTCAGCAAGCGCGATGTCTGCCGTCAGAAAATCGCGGCCAAACATCTCAAGCACCGCGATGCGCGCGACAAGATGCAATTGTGTGTGGCGGAGGCCCGCGTCGAATGCCTGAAACAGGCGATTGACCGGCACGTGCATCCGAGCCAGCGCCGCCTGTTCGTGC
>Ga0209952_1002113_pt1 | contig 15367 bp, 11 predicted proteins | sample ThiBiot_750_biof_2_FD_183951 | JGI IMG/M metagenome (GOLD analysis project Ga0209952, IMG submission 183951) | Wastewater bioreactor microbial communities from Cape Town, South Africa - Thiocy_cont_750_biof (SPAdes) | ecosystem: Engineered > Bioreactor > Thiocyanate-remediating >...
CGGAGCTTCGCCGTTCCAGCGGCCGGCGCGGCGCTCGGTGTCGAGATAGTCGCGCAACGGCTGCTTGTCGAAACTCGCTTGTGGGCGACCCGGCTCGTAGGCATCGACGGCCCAGAAGCGCGAACTGTCCGGCGTCATGGTCTCGTCGATCAAGATGATGTTGCCATCCTTGTCGCGACCGAATTCGAACTTGGTATCGGCGATGATGATGCCGCGTTCGCGGGCGATGGTCTCGCCCTTCGCGTAGACAGCGCGCGTCATCGTCTCCAGTGCGGCGGTGGCCTCCGCGCCGATGATCTCGCGCATCCGCGCGATGGTAATGTTCTCGTCGTGGCCGGTTTCGGCCTTGGTGGCCGGGCTGAAAATCGCGGGCTCGAGTTTGATGCTCTCGATCAGTCCCGCCGGCAGCTTCTCGCCCGCTAGTGTGCCGGATTGCGCGTATTCTTTCCAGGCCGAACCGGAGAGATAGCCGCGGATCACGCATTCGATGGGGAATACGGTGGTGCGCTTGCACAGCATCGCGCGGCCAGCAAGCGACGCGCGATGCGCGCGCAACGCCGGCACTTGCGCGATGATCTCGTCGGCGTCGGCGCTGATCATGTGATGCGGCACGGTGCTACCGAGCTGGCGAAACCAGAACGCGCTGGTCTGGGTCAGCACCGCGCCTTTCATCGGAATGGTTTCACCCATCACCACGTCGAAGGCGCTGATACGGTCGGTGGTCACCAGCAGCACGCGGTCGTCGCCGGCGTCATAGATATCGCGCACTTTGCCGCGCCCGAGCCGTGGCAGGGGCAGGTCGCTGGCGAGCATCGTGGTCATGGCGGCACTTCTCGGGTAGGAGGAAAGCCCGGTGATACGCCGGGCCGGGCCGCCTGCAAAGGCCTGGAATCTTTTTGTTTGCGCATGATCTTTTCCGAAAACCGGTTTCCACTTTTCGGGATCATGCTTTATCGCTCCGGCAGCGGGATGAATTCAGTCTCGTCCGGCACCGCCTCGAAGCGCCCGCTCTTCCAGTCCTCTTTGGCCTGCTCGATCCGCTCCTTGCTGGAGGACACGAAATTCCACCAGACGTAGCGCGGGCCTTCCAGCGCCGTGCCGCCGAGGAACATCATGCGGGTCGGCCGCGTGGCGCGCACGGTAATGCGGTCGCCGGGGCGGAAGATCAACATCCGCGGCCCCTCGAAGCGTTCGCCCGCGATCTCGACCTCGCCATCGACGACGTAGATCGCGCGTTCCTCATGGTCGGCGTCGAGCGGCACGGTTCTGCCTTCGTCGAGGGAGACCTCGGCGTAGAACCACGGCGACACCATGTCGACCTTCGACGCCACGCCGAACGAACTGCCGGCGATGACGCGGGCGGTGAATCCGCTGTCCTGCACGCTCGGCAGGCTGTCCGCGCCGTAGTGCTGGAAGGTCGGCGCGATCTCCTCGCGGTCCTTCGGCAGCGCGATCCAGCTTTGCAGACCGAGCATCTTTTGGCCGTTGGCGCGCTGCACGTCGGGCGTGCGCTCGGAATGCGCGATGCCGCGTCCCGCGGTCATCAGGTTCATGGCGCCGGGCTGGATCTCCTGCACGTTGCCCTCGCTGTCGCGATGCATGATCGAGCCGTCGAACAGGTAGGTGACGGTGGCGAGCCCGATATGCGGATGCGGCCGCACGTCCATGCCTTGACCGGAGACGAATTGCACCGGCCCGAAATGATCGAAGAAGATAAAGGGTCCGACCATCTGCCGCTTGCCGTGCGGCAACGCGCGGCGCACGGCAAAACCGTCGCCGAGGTCGCGGGTGCGCGGCACGATGACGAGGTCGAGCGCGTCGCAGGTCTGCGGGTCGCCGAGGATCGGATCGTTGGACGGCATCCAGCTCATGGGGCACCTCGTTGTTCGCGGGAACGGGCCGTCATTATCCTGCCCTATGGGAGGTGTTTCAAGGCGAAGGGTTGCGCATTTCACGGAGGCGTGTCCGCGCGGCTGGCAAAGGAGCCGCGACATGACCGATGGCACATATCCGCCGCTCAACACGTTGAAGCCGGTCGCGGATGACGTCTGGATCGTCGATGGGCCGATGATCCGCTTCGGTCCTCCGTTGTTGAGAATGCCGTTTTCAACGCGCATGACGCTCGTGCGCCTGGCCGGTGGACTTTTCGTCCATTCGCCGACGCCATTGAGCGATGCGTTGAGAGCGCAGATCGCGACAATCGGCGCGCCGTGCTGGATCATCAGCCCCAATCGTATCCATTATTGGTGGGTACCGGACTGGCATAAAGCGTTTCCCGATGCCGCGGTTCATCTTGCGCAGCGGGTGCGCGAGCAGGCCGGCGGCCGGATCAATTTCGATTGTTTGACGCTCGATCGGGCCGAAGTTTATCCATGGGATGAAGCAATCGCCACGCTGCCGGTTGCCGGTCGTTACATGACGGAAGTTGTCTTCTTCCATCGTCCGAGCCGAACACTGATCCTGACCGACTTCATCGAAAACTTCGAAGCAAGCAAACTGCCGTCATGGTGGATGCGTGTGCTGACGCGGTTCGGTGGCGTCCGCGATCCCCATGGATCGATGCCGCGCGATATGCGGGCAACCTACAGGGATCGCGCCGCATTGAAAGCCGCGGTCGAAACCATGATCGGCTGGAATCCTGAGCGCGTGATTCTCGCGCACGGCCGCTGGTATCCGCGCGATGGCGCGAACGAGTTACGTCGTGCCTTCCGCTGGTTGCTTGCATGAGAGAGGTGAAGTTGACGCGCGAAAGTCGAATGTTTCCGAGGCGACGCCATGCTACAAGCATTCGGTCACAGGGAGGATACTATGCCGAAAGCCTATTGGATCGCTCGCGTCTCGGTTCGTGAACCCGATCGCTATCCGGAGTATGTCGCGACGGCGCGGCCGGCGTTCGAGAAGTTCGGCGCGAATTTTCTGGTGCGCGGCGGTGCATTCGAAGCGCTGGAAGGCAGCAACCGCAATCGTAACGTCGTGATCGAGTTTCCCGACCGCGCGACCGCATTGGCCTGTTACAACAGCCCGGAGTATCAGGCGGCGATCCGCATCCGTCAGCAGATCGCCGACGGCGACGTCGTCATCGTCGACGGCGTGTCATGAGATAGCGGTTTGCGTCAGGCGCGGCCGAGCTGGATCGCGCTGGCGGCGCGGTCGTAGGTTTCCAGCGACAGGATGGCGTCGGCGAATTTCTCCGCCTGGCCGTCGAGCACCGGGCGCGCCAGCGTCAGAAACTTCTGGCGCATCGCCGCCGAGTCCGGAAACGACGCCGGCTCGCCCGACGGATCGGGATAGAGTTCTTCGTGAACGCCGTCATCCGTGGTGACGGTGACGCGCGCGCCGAAGGGATGGGTGCGGCCGACTTCGAGCCGGTCGTCCTGCACCACGTCGATCTTGTCGGCCAGCGCGTTGATCGCCTTGTCGCCGAGCCGCGCATAGTCGTCCCAGCCGAAGCGCCCCTGATCGAGCGCCAGCGCACCGGTGAAAAACATCGAGAACTGGCCGCCGACGATCGAGGTCGGATGCCGCTTGGTCGGTGCGTCGCCGGTTAGCGTGATGCCGTTGCGATGTAGGCCGATTTCGACGCGCTTGATCTGATCCGGCGTGAGATTGTGCGCACGGCGCATCGCCAGCAGCGCGTCGATGGCGGCGTGGGTATAGCGACAGCTCGGATACGGCTTCACGCCGATCTTCATGGTCTCGTAGACCTTGCCGAGATCGGCGACCGCCTTATCGGGATGGGCGTCGTCGGTGTAGCCGACCAGAAGGCCGTGCTTGCCTTCCACCGATTCCGATGAGCCGATGAAGCCGTCGCGCGCCAGCGTTGCGGCGATGACGCCGTTCATCGCGGCGGCGCCGACCTGATAACGCTTGTTCCAGGAGCCGTTGACGAGGAATTGCAAGGAGCCCGCCGCCTGACTGCCGGAAACGCCGAAGGCGGAAATAATCTGCTCCTTGGTCAAACCGAACAGTTTCGCTGCGGCTGCCGCCGCGCCGTAGGTGCCAGCGGTGGCGGTGGGGTGGAAGCCGCGCGCGTAATGCGATGTCGGGTCGAGCGCGTTGCCGAGCCGGCAACACACTTCATAGCCGGCGACGATGGCGGTGAGCACGTCGCGGCCCGAGGCGTTGACCATCTCGCCGGCGGCGAAAGCGGCGGGTACTACTGGCGCACTCGGATGCAGCGAGGAGTCGGCGTGAGTGTCGTCGAAGTCGAGCGAGTGGCCGAGCGCGCCGTTCAGCAGCGCGGCGACCGCCGGTGTCCAGGTCTTGCTGTCGCCGACGACCGTGGCGTCGCCGTTGTGATCGAGGCCGAGCGCCTTCAACATGCCGAGCAACGAGGGCGTCGATTCCGCCTCGCGCCGTGCCCGCACCGCGCTGCCGAGAAAATCCAGCGTCAGGTGTTTGGCTCGTTCCAGCACCTCGCGCGGAATCGCGTCATAGGTGAGGTCGGCGACATAGGCGGCGAGCTTTGCGGTTTCGTCGGTCATGGTCTTGTCCTTCGCAATCAGCGCGGCAAGTTAGGCCGGGGCGGCAGGGTGTTCAAGTGACGCCGGCGAGGGTCACGCTTGCGTGGCCGGGGGTGCCGCGCGCCGCAGCAGGCCCTTCTGCTCCATGCGCCACAGCAGCAGGTCGATGCGGTCTTGTCCAAAAAACGGTTCCTTCTCGAACACGAAGGTCGGCACGCCCCAATGGCCCGACGCGGCGTGGTCCTTTTCGTTGGCGGCAATGATCTGCTCGTAACGGTCGGGATCGGCAGCAATCGCGGAATCCATCGCCGCGAGATCGAACCCGGCGGCGGATGCTGCCTTCGCCAGGTGGTCGCCCTCGTGCCAGTTCTTGATGTTGCCGTTCCACAGCACCGGTGCGACGGCACCGACGAAGGCGAGTGCGCGCTCGTCCTGCTGCGCTGCCGCAACCAGCCGCGTGAGGCGATGGATGTAGGGTTGCTCCGCCGCCACCTCCAGCGTCGCCATGTTCTGGACGATGGGGTCTGGCTGCGGAAAGCGGAAGGGGATGCCTTCGCGTTCGGCGACGCGGCGGCTGTCGAGCACGACATAGAAGGCGAAACGCGGGTCAGCCCGCTTGAAAAAGCCGGGGACGCGTACCGCCAGCGGATAGACCGGCCGCAAGTTCACGGTAACGTCGTATTCGGCGACCAGCTTTTGCGTTTTCGGGATTGCCAGATAGCTGTAGGGGCTGCGGAACGACCAGAACAGATCGACGGTGAATGCCATGAATGCGCCTGCCGGGAGCCTGCGTGAGGGATGACGCGACCATAGACCCTGCCGAACGGTGGCGTCCATGCGCGGGTCGTGAGGCATGGGCATGAGCGGCGGGTGGCGTCGCGGGATCGGCTGGCTCGCGGCGCGGCGGGCGCAGTTCGCGCTGGGCCTGCGGGTGATGACGGCCGCATTGGCGGCGCTTTCCGTGGCGCTGGCGCTGCGCTTGCCGCTGCCGTTGTGGGCGGTGCTGACGGCGGTGATCGTGACGCAGATGAGCGTCGGCCGCTCCATCAAGGTCACGACGGATTATCTGATCGGCACCATCGGCGGCGCGATCTATGGCGGCGTCATTGCGGTGCTGTTTCCGCATGCCAGCGAACTGGCGTTGCTCGCCGTACTGGCGCTGGCGGTAGCGCCGCTCGCCGTGGTGGCAGCGATCAATCCCAGCTTCAACGTTGCGCCGGTGACCGCGATCATCGTGCTGCTGCTGCCGTCGATGACCCATAGCAGCCCGCTGGAATCAGCCATCGACCGGGTGATCGAGGTCGCGGTCGGCGCCTTCGTCGGGCTCGCGGTGTCGTTCGCGGTGCTGCCGTCGCGCGCGCACAACCTCGCCATCTCGGCTGCGGCGCGGATGCTGGATCAGATCGCGGTGGCGTTGGATGAACTGCTGAAGGGCCTCGCACAGGGTCTCGATAGCGAAACGCTGCACCGCTTGCAGGACGGCATCGGCGAAGCGCTGGTCGGGCTCAACGGCGTCGCGGTCGAGGCGGAGCGCGAGCGGGTGGCGCGGCTCGCGGTGGGACCGGATACCGGGCCGCTGCTACGCACCTTGCTACGGCTGCGCCACGACCTTGTGATGATCGGCCGCGCCACCGTGGTGCGATTGCCGGAGGATCTGCAATCGCGACTCGGAGCGGCGCAGACCGAGGTGCGCCTCACGGCGGTAGCGTATCTACGCGGAAGCAAGGCCGCGCTGGTGCGGAGGGCCGCGCCGCCACCGCTCGACGATTTCGAGCGGGCGCTGCGCGGCTACACCGAAGCGGTCTCATTGTTGCGCCGCGAGGGTCGCACCCGCGACCTGCCGGTCGACGTCATCGAACGCTTCTTCATGGTCGGCTTCGCGCTCGAGCAATTGCATCAAAATTTCATCGATCTGCGGCGTTGCGTCACCAGTTGGAGCGGCGCGCAACGCGCGTCGTTTGGCCGCTCGGCGGCGTGATCCGTCGGCTTTTCGTCCGTCGCCGCGACGGATTTCGCGTATACTTCTCCGAAGATTGCCAACGGGCGAGTGCATGTGATGCAGACCGGGCGCATGGCGAAGCAAGTCCGCCCGGCGGACAAACCAAAGCGCGCGGCTGCCGAAATGGATTGCGCGACGGCCTTTCAGGCGATCGCGCGAGATTGCCTCGTGCGAATGCAAGCGCAACGTCCCGGGACCATCGCGGGCGATGCCGAGGCTCTTCACCAGATGCGGATGGCTATCACGCGGCTGCGCGCTGCCGTCGTGTTCTTCATGCCGATGACGTGCGATGCGGCGTGGCCGAAACTGAAGACGGAGCTAAAGTGGTTCCACGCTCTGTTGGGAGATGCGCGCGATGCCGATGTCATGGCCGCACTTGTGCATCATAAGCGATACCGGAAATGGGCGGCGAGCCTCGTTGCGCATGACAACGAGAGCCGTGACAGGCTGTATCGCCGCGTGGCCGCGGGCCTGCGGTCGAAGCGGTTCGGGCGGCTGATGGATGCGTTGCTCCGGTGGGTCGAGCGTGGTTCATGGCTGATGCGCCAGGATGACGGCGCACCGCGACGACGGGTCGAATCCCTGAGGACATATTGCCAGCGCAAACTCGAGTGTTGGCGCGCGCGATTGAGCCGGAAAGGACGCCGCCTCGCGACGATGGGTGGCAAGCGACGTCACAGTCTCCGCATCAGGGTGAAGCGCTATCGCTACGTGCTCGAGGCACTTGGCGATATATGCCCGCCTGCGGCGCGCGCGACGCTGCGCCATTTGCTCAAACCCGCGAAACGGTTGCAGCGGGCGCTTGGCGATCTGCGCGATCTGCAACGCCTTCGCCGCATCGGCGCCTCGTCGCGAAAGCCGCCCGGCTACGCAACGCAGAAGGAGCGGTTGCTGGCGGCGGCGCGTGCGGCATGGCATGACCTCAAGCCGCCGCTCTTGCTGCCCCGGTTCTGACTTCGGTATCTTCATTTCGGAAAAACACGATAAGATCGCGCGCGGGCTGAGCGTGTCGCTCCGCATCCGCAACGGGTCGAACAACAAGAAACGGAGCAACAAATGCTGATTCCGCTGGCCGAGGTGCCGCGCTGGTATGCCGATCGCAAGCCGAAGAACGCTGTCGCGCTCCGGCATGGTGCCGACGAGCTGACGTGGGAGATGCTGGAACGCAATGCCAATCGCAGGGCGCGCGCATTTGCCGAACGCGGCGTCAAAGCCGGCGATTTCGTCGCCATCGGTCTGCCGAACAGCAATGCGTTTTATGAAACCAGTTTCGCGGTGTGGAAGCTGGGCGCGACGCCGACCTCGCTGTCGCACCGGCTACCGCGCGGCGAGGCCGCCGCGATCCTCGACATCCTGAAACCCTCGCTCGTTGTCGGCGGCGAGCCGGACTGGAATGCGCCGAATTCCGTGCCGCGCGATTTCATTCCTGAAGGCGTATCCGACGAGCCGATCGATCGTCCGGTGGCGCGCTACTGGAAGGCGATGACCAGCGGCGGCTCGACCGGACGACCGAAAGTGATCCTCGATCATCAGCCGGCGGTGACCGATACCGCCGTCGCGCCGCCGTTGCTGATGGAGCATGGCGCGGCATTGCTCAATCCGGGGCCGCTCTATCACAACGCGCCGTTCATCGTGTCGCATTTTGCGCTGTTCGCCGGCGGCAGCGTCACTGGCATGGCAAAATTCGACGCCGAGGAAACGCTGCAGCTGATCGACCGCTACAAACTGGAGTGGGTCAATTTCGTGCCGACCATGATGCATCGCATCTGGTCGCTGCCGGAAGAGGTGCGCAATCGCTACGACGTATCGAGCCTGAAGACCGTCTTTCACATGGCCGCGCCGATGCCGCTGTGGCTGAAAGAGAAATGGATCGAGTGGCTCGGCCCGGAAAAAATCTATGAGCTTTATGGCGGCACCGAGCGACAGGGACGGACGGTGATTTCCGGCACCGAATGGTTGGAGCATCGCGGCTCGGTCGGCAAGGTCGATCCCACCGCCTGCGCCATCCGCATTGTCGGCGAGGACGGCAATGAGGTGCCGCAAGGCGAGACAGGTGAAGTCTATTTCATGCCGGTCGATGGCGTCGGTTCGACCTATCACTACATCGGCGCCGATCCGAAACGGCGCAGCGACGGTTGGGAATCCATCGGCGACGTCGGACGGCTCGATGCGGACGGCTATCTCTATCTTGGCGATCGCCTCACCGACATGATCCTGCGCGGCGGCGCCAATCTCTATCCGGCCGAGATCGAGGCCGCGGTGCTGGCGCATCCTGACGTGCATTCGAGCATCGTGGTGGGATTGCCCGATCCCGAACTCGGCAATCGGATTCATGCCATCATCGAGATCAACGACGGCGCCGATGTTAACGCCGTCGTCAACGGCATGAACGCGGTGCTGGCGGACCGGATCAGCCGCAACAAGCATCCGGAAAGCTACGAAGTCTCGTTGGTGACTTTGCGCGACGATTCCGGCAAGGCGCGCCGTACGCTGCTGCGCGAGGAACGGTTGACGTGGCTGAAGGAAGGCCGCGAGTTTCGTCTCTACGCGGATCGTGCGGACCGAGGAGGGTAATGCGATGATATCGCAAGCGACCGTTACGAAACTGTTGGCCGATCAGATCGCCGATCCCGACACACAATGGAGTCTTGGCACCTTCGGCGCCATCGCCGAGTTTGCTCGCGACCGCGACGAGGCCGTGGCGCTGTCGGTCTCGGATGAAGGCGTCTCGGCCGTCACCGCGCGCGGCGGCATTGCGATCCGTGTGCAGGACGATATGCGGCCGTTCGCGTCGGAGAGCCTTGCGAAGCAGCACTGGAATCATCGCGTGGCGATCTGCCTGCCGGAGCACGCTTGCGCGATGGGGCGACGCGCGGTGCTGACCGAGCTTGGCCCGGACGCGGAAGCCCTGCGCGAACAGGATCGCGGCGGCGTGTTGTTCGATCTTGGCCTCGACGCGCCGCAGGCTGACCTCTGCATCCGCGTGGCCGATTCGAAACTTGCGAACGAGCTACGCGATCATGCCGGCCGCGCGGTGTTCGAGCCGGGTAATCCGGCGATGGGTCTGATCCTCGCCGCCAATCCGCATCGCGTCTTCATCAGCCGCATCGGCCGCGCCGAAGTCTATCAGCCGATTCCGCCGCACGACGGCAAAAGCCCGGACGGGCCGCACACGCACGTGTTGCCGAAGCTGCTCAAGAGCGGGCGGACTCATCCCGCGACCGAACCAATTCCGGAGGGCTTCGTTCCCTGCGCGCATTTCTATCCGGCGCATCCGGCCAAGGATGCGTTGGGGCAGGCGCGCGCTTTCGAGCGGTCGCGGCACGACGCGTTTCAACGGCTGCTGGCGGAGTTGGGCGCGCCGGAAAGCGCCGCGTTCAAGCAGGATGTGATCGCAGCCGTTGCACGCGGCGAGCCGCCATGGACGGAAGCGCGCGTCGCGGGGCGAGGCGCACGCGCCAATGTCCGCATCGCATTACGTCAGATAAAGGCGGCTGGAGATGCGTCGTCCGCATTGACGGCGTGGCTAGCGGCGTTCGACCGCGCGGAGCCTGTTGACGACGAGGCCGACGATCTGTCGCGAGGTCACGCCGACTGAGATACGTCGACGTATTACTACACGTCGACGTTGGCGCTGTGCGAATTGTCCTGGATGAATTCGCGGCGCGGTTCCACCACGTCGCCCATCAGCTTGGTGAAGATGTCGTCGGCTTCGTCGACTTCCTTGATCTTCACCTGCAACAGGGAGCGCACGTTGGTATCGAGCGTGGTTTCCCAGAGCTGCTCCGGGTTCATCTCGCCGAGGCCTTTGTAGCGTTGCATCGCGATGCCCTTGCGGCCGGCGTCGGTGACTGCTTCGAACAGCCCGACAGGGCCGTGGATCGTGGTCTCGATATCCTTGCGGCGAAGGACGCCCGGGCGCGGATAGATATCCTGCAAACGCTCGGCGTATTCGTCGAGTTTGCGCGCATCGGTGGACGACAACAGTGCGGCATCGATGGTCGCAACATCCTTGACGCCACGGATGGTGCGTTCGAAGAAAAATCCTTCACCCTCGGTGAAGCGGCCGGTCCAGCCGCGTTCGACCTCATCGGCTAGCACGTCGAGCCGTCGCGCGATGTAATCCGCCGCCGCACCGGCTTGGGCGTGGTCGCCAGTGACGCGCGGGTTCAGCACGCCGGCGATCGCCGCTTGCTCGATGACGCTGCGATTGTAGCGGTTGTGCAGATTGTTGAGGACGTTGCGGATGACGCGGGCGTCTTCGACCAGTGCTTGCAGGTCGCGGCCGGCGCGGACATCGCCCGATGCGGTCTGGAAGCTGCAATCGTCAAGGCCGGTGGCGATCAGGTAATCCTCCAGCGCGCGCTCGTCCTTGAGGTACTGTTCAGATTTGCCGCGCGTCACCTTGTACAGTGGCGGCTGCGCGATATAGAGATGCCCGGCCTCGATCATCTGCGGCATCTGCCGGAAGAAGAACGTCAGCAGCAGCGTGCGGATATGCGCGCCGTCGACGTCGGCGTCGGTCATCACGATGATCTTGTGATAGCGCAGCTTCGACAGATCGAAGTCGTCGCGGCCGATACCGGTGCCGAGCGCGGTGATCAGCGTGCCGATCTGCTCGGATGACAGCATCTTGTCGAAACGCGCGCGCTCGACGTTGAGGATTTTGCCGCGCAACGGCAGCACCGCCTGGAATGCGCGGTTGCGGCCCTGCTTGGCGCTGCCGCCGGCCGAGTCACCCTCGACGATGAACAGTTCGGATTTCGCCGGATCTCGCTCCTGGCAGTCGGCGAGCTTGCCGGGCAGGGATGCGATGTCCAGCGCGCCCTTGCGCCGCGTCAGTTCGCGCGCCTTTCGCGCCGCTTCACGCGCGGCGGCGGCTTCCACCACTTTGCCGACGATGATCTTGGCTTCGGTCGGATGCTCCTCGAACCACGACGCCAGGGCCTCGTTGATGACGTTCTCGACCACCGGGCGGACTTCGGAGGAAACCAGCTTGTCCTTCGTTTGCGACGAGAACTTCGGGTCCGGCACCTTCACTGACAAAACGGCGGTCAGGCCCTCGCGGCAATCGTCGCCGGTCAGCGCGATCTTTTCCTTCTTGGCCATGGCGTCGGCATAGCCATTGACCTGCCGCGTCAACGCGCCGCGAAAGCCCGCGAGATGCGTGCCGCCGTCGCGCTGTGGAATGTTGTTGGTGAAGCACAGCACGTTCTCATGATAACTGTCGTTCCACCACAGCGCAGCCTCGACGCCGATGCCGTTCAGGTCGGCGCGCACCATGATCGGCAACGGCACCACGGCCTTCTTGTTGCGGTCGAGGAACTTGACGAATTCCTCGACGCCGCCGTCGTAGTGCATCTCCTCGCGCTTCTCGACCGCGCCGCGCCTGTCGGTCAGCAGAATGTTGACGCCGGAATTGAGGAACGCGAGTTCACGCAGCCGATGCTCCAGCGTGGCAAAATCGTATTCGATGTTCTTGAAGGTTTCCGGCGAGGCGAGGAACGTTACCTCGGTGCCGCGCTTGCCGGCGGCGTCGCCAACCACTTTCAGCGGCGCAACGGAGTCGCCATGTGCGAATTCGACGTAATGCTCCTTGCCGTCGCGCCAGATGCGCAGCGCCAGCTTGCTCGATAGCGCGTTGACGACGGAAACGCCGACGCCGTGCAGTCCGCCAGAGACCTTGTAGGAATTCTGGTCGAATTTTCCGCCGGCGTGAAGCTGGGTCATGATGACCTCAGCGGCCGAGATACCTTCGCTCTTGTGGATGCCCACCGGGATGCCGCGGCCATCGTCGTAGACGGTGACGGAGTTGTCGGGATTGAGCGTGACTTGCACCACCGTGGCGTGGCCCGCGAGCGCTTCGTCGATGGCGTTGTCGACGACCTCGTAGACCATGTGATGCAGGCCGGAGCCGTCATCGGTGTCGCCGATGTACATGCCCGGTCGCTTGCGCACGGCGTCGAGGCCCTTGAGGACCCGGATCGATTCGGCGCCGTATTCCATGGCAACAGGAAGCTCGGTTTCGGCAACGGGTTGCCGGGCGGGTTCGGTCATTCGTCAGGCCTATGAGGGTGTCTCGAATCAGCAAGAAAAAGCGCTGCTGAACCGCCTATTTGTGCCATGAAACGGGCTATGCGCCTAGCGCAAAGTCGTGCCCCGCAAGGCATTGAAGAAATGGATATTTTTAACGGTTTTTCAAGGGCAGGAAGGACTGGTTTCGAGGACCGTGGCAATGCCGCTTCGGGAGCCTGCTTTCAGGTCGCCTGCGGGCCCGTCCGAGCCCGCGGGCAAGTCCTGTTTTGAACCGAGCTAGCTGCTTGATACCTCGCCATTGATGATCGGCCCGAACAGCTCCCAACGGTCGCCGGTGAAGCGCATCATCTGCAATTGCTCAATCGGCGCGAAGTCGTCAGGGCCGGTATTGACGGTGATGCCCGGCAACAGCAGCCCCAGTTTCAGATCGTGCAGGCTGGCGGCCTGCTTCATGACATTCGCGCGGCTCAGATCGTTGCCGCACACCCGCAAGACATGCGTCATGGTTTCGGCGACGGCGTAGCCGTAGACCGTGAACGCGCTGGTTCGGTCGCCGTCGGGATAATATTTCTCCATGAACGCGAGCCAGGTTTTGTATGCGGGGTCGTTCTTCCATTGCGGATCGGTCGGATCCTTGAGATAGGCCGTCGATAAAACGCCCTTGGCATGATCGAAGCCGGCGGGTTTCATCACGGCGCCCACCGATGCCGAGACATTGTTGAGAATATGCAGCGGGTGCCATTTCAGCTCCCCAGCCTTCTTGATCGCTTGCGCCGCGAATTTCGGCGTCGTGATGTCGAAGAAGACATCAGCGCCCGATGCCTGGAGGCTGATCATTTCCGAATCGATGGTGGGCTGGGTGGTGTCGTAGGACAGTTCGGAGATAATTTTCAGCTTGTCGCCGATGCCGTCCTTGAAGCCTTTGAGATAGTCTTTCCCATAATCGTCGTTCTGGTAAAGGATCGCGATCTTGCCGTTGGGATTGTGCGCGAGCAGGTACTTCGCGTAGACGCGCGCTTCGCTCTGGTAGCTGGGCTGCCAGCCCATGGTCCATGGAAAGTGCTTTGGGTCGTTCCACTTGTTGGCGCCAGTGGCGATGAAAAGTTGCGGGACTTTCTTTTCGTTCATGTAGTGCTGGATCGCGGTGTTGCTTGGCGTACCCAGGCTGTTGAAGATCAGCAGCACGTTATCGTCTTCGACGAGGCGACGTGCCTGCTCGATCGCTTTCGGCGGGCTGTAGCCGTCGTCGTAGGAGATGAATTCGATTGCCCGGCCGTTGATGCCGCCATTGGCGTTGATCATGGTGAAATAAGCGGCTTCGGTCTTGCCGATCGCGCTGTAAGCCGAGGCAGGGCCGCTGTAAGGCATGATGTTGCCGATCTTGATGGAGACGCCGCTGATGCCGCCGGATCGTTCGGGAGCGGCCATTGCTGCGCCGGCGAGCGGTGAGGCGAAATTCAGTGCGCCGATCGCAAGACCGGCTTTGAGCAGCGTGCGCCGTTGAATGCGGCAATCGAATAGATTGGTTGTCATAGTTACATCTCCTGGTTTCGAGGTTGCCCCCGAATTTCCGAGATGCATTTGCGCGAAATCGCGCCAGCTTGCCGCGTGGGCGCAAATCCCCCGCATCCGCGCCGAACTTAGCTGCCTCAACGTGGATGGAACGTGTCCGGCGGATTAAATCCTGCGCGTTGGTCGGGCACGCTGGGTCGCCGCAACCGACGAAGGATTGCCCTATTGCGTCGACGTGATCCGTCCGGCTTCGACGGCGAGAATTTCGCCGCGCGCACCGATGTCGGCGAAGGCTGCGGGATCGGCTCCGGTCATCCAGACCTGAGCGCCTAGCGTGGTCAGCTCGGTGAACAGCGCGGCGCGGCGGCCGGGATCGAGATGCGCCACCACTTCGTCGAGCAGCAACAGCGGTGTGATGCCGGTCATCTCGGCGACCAGATTGGCGTGCGCGAGCACCAGGCCGATCAAGAGCGCTTTCTGTTCGCCGGTGGATGCGTCCTTCGCCGGCATGGCCTTCGGCGCGTAGATTACTTGCAGGTCGGTGAGGTGCGGCCCGTCGAGGGTGCGGCCGGCGGCAGCGTCGCGTGTGCGGTTGTCGCGCAACATCGCGCGGTAGCGATCCTCGACGGCGGTGGCGGGTTCGGAGAGGAGCGCGTTCTCGATCCAGCCGTCGAGCGCGATCGCCGCAGACGGAAACGCCGAGGTGTGACCGCGCGTCGCGAGTGTCGTCGCCAGCCGTTGCAGCGTCTGGCCGCGCTGGGCCGCGACGGCAATGGCGAGTTCGGCGGTCTCGCGTTCGACGGCGTCGAGCCAGTGGGTGTTGGGCTGGCGATCCTCCAGCAGTCGGTTGCGTGAACGCAGGCTGCGGTCGAGCGCCGAGACGCGTCCGGAATGCTCGCTGTCGAGCGCAAGCACCAGACGGTCGAAGAAGCGGCGGCGCTCGGAAGCGGGGCCGGTGAACAGGCCGTCCATCGCCGGCGTCAGCCATACCATGCGCAGATGGTCGCCGAATGCGGTTGCGGAGGCGACAGGTTCGCGATCAATGCGACAGCGCCGGCTGGTGGCCGCGTCGCCCGATGGCGCATCGATGCCGGTCCCCAGTGTCGCAAGGCCGAGCGCACCTTCGACCTCGGCTGCTACGGCCCATGCGCCGTCGCCGCTTTGGTTGGCGGTGTCTTCAAGACGGGCGCGGCGCAGACCGCGTCCTGGCGAAAGCAGCGAAATCGCTTCCAGGCAATTGGTCTTGCCGGCGCCGTTCGGCCCCACCAACACGACAAGATCGCCATGCGCGACGAGGCTCGCCGCGCGATAGTTGCGGAACTGAGTTAGCGACAGGCGGTGGATGCGGGACGGTATC
>Ga0209952_1002120_pt1 | contig 15344 bp, 20 predicted proteins | sample ThiBiot_750_biof_2_FD_183951 | JGI IMG/M metagenome (GOLD analysis project Ga0209952, IMG submission 183951) | Wastewater bioreactor microbial communities from Cape Town, South Africa - Thiocy_cont_750_biof (SPAdes) | ecosystem: Engineered > Bioreactor > Thiocyanate-remediating >...
AAAGTCAGAAAAAAAAAGAAATCTCTTGCCTATATAATCGGTTTAGTGCATTGCATGCATTCTATTTCATTGAAAGACAGAGAGAAAAAGTCGGTTCTACCCACAAAGCAATCATCCTTTTTTTTTTATCGTCGCTGTTGTTGTTTTGTTGCCGTCGTTGTTTCTCTTCTTTCGTCGAGGAAAAAAAACTGAAGGAAAGACAAGTAAGTCATGGAAAAGAATAAATTATATGTTAGGCGTGGTCGTAGTAATCGCAATGTTCTCTCGTATTCTTTTTTTTCTTCTTCTTCTAGTGCACACACACACACACATTGATGTTTTCTTTTTCTTCTAGTATTTACAGTATACTCGCTGTTGTTGTTCAATTCACTCTATTCTCATGTTAATTTTGTTCAAAATTCAATGTCAGGCAAAACAAAGTCAATTTCAATGGTCTACAAGTATGTCGAGTTTATTTATCTATTGATAAATGAGATGAAAATTTAGAAATCTGGGACGTAATGGTCTACGTGTCTCGCAATTAGGTCTCGGCACTTGGGTAACATTTGGCGGACAAATATCCGATGATGTTGCCGAAGAATTAATTACAATTGCGTATGAAAACGGAATTAATTTATTCGATACAGCTGAAGTCTATGCAGCTGGAAAGTGAGAGAGAGCGTTCGATTAATACATTTTGAAATTGTTGTTTGTTAAGAGCGGAAATGACATTAGGAAGAATTTTGAAAAAAAAGAAATGGAAACGATCGAGTTATATCGTTTCGACGAAATTATACTGGGGTGGCAAGTACGAATTCGATTTCGAAAGAAAATGATTCGAGTTTTGTTTGGTTAGAGCTGAAACGGAAAAAGGCCTTTCGAGAAAGCATATTATTGAAGGTTTACGAGCGAGTCTCGATCGTTTGCAATTGCAATACGTGGATATTGTCTTTGCAAATAAACCTGATAGTTCAGTGCCGATGGAAGGTAAAATCTTGAATAATGACTAAATTTTTCTGTTATTTTTTTGTGTCAAGAAATTGTTCGATCATTTACGCAAGTTATTAATGATAATCTTTGTTTTTATTGGGGAACTTCACGATGGTCACCCATGGAAATTATGGTTAGCAAAAAACGAAGAAAAAAAGATGAATTTGTATTTCGTTGGAATTTTAGGAAGCATATTCTGTGGCTCGACAATTTAATTTAATTCCTCCGATTTGTGAACAACCGGAATATAATCTATTTCAACGTGAAAAAATCGAAGCACTTCTGCCCGATGTTATTCAAAAAATTGGTTTGAGAAAAAAAACAACAATTTCAACAACGAATTTTTCTATTTGTTTTGTTAGGCATTGGCACCATGACATGGTCGCCATTAGCATGCGGTATTCTCAGTGGAAAATACGAGGATGGAGTACCATTGCATTCAAGAGCAACACTCAAAGTTCGAACTGTGATAATATCTTATCCATAAACTTAACTTGATTATTCATTAGGGATACGGTTGGTTGAAAGAAAAAGTGCTGAATGAAGAAGGTCGCAAGCAACAGAGTAAACTTCGCGAATTAACACTGATAGCAACCTCATTCGATTGTACAATCGCCCAATTAGCAATTGGTAAATGTCGTTTGTTGTTTGTACTTTTCATCATCTCGATTTGTTAGCTTGGTGTATTAAAAGTGAGAATGTTCATTGTGTTCTACTCGGTGCATCGACAGCTGAGCAACTATATGAAAATTTGAATTCATTACATGTAAAGTTATTTTTCGATGTTTTTTTTTCCTTTATTTATTTTTTGAATAGGTTGTTTCAAAATTAACCCCGGCAATCATGGCTGATATCGATCGAATACTAGGCAATAAGCCTACTATTCGTCATTCAACAAAAACAAATATAAATCGACGATAATCTAGTTTTTTTTTCTATTTTCTATTCCATTGATTGATCTTTTCTTTTAATAATAAATCTTTCGTACCAGCCTTTAAAAACAAAAAGAGAGTGTTTAAGTTTGTCGAAAGGAAACTAATTACTGCTAATTGATTGGCTTTGGATTTCTTCGGAAGCGTTAATATCGGTGGTTCATGAACGATTTCACCGAATTTTGGTTTATCTAAATAAATCAATTAGGAATGAATTTCGAAGGAAATCGAATTTAACCTTGAAACAATCGAAATTCGTCGTTTTTGATTTTCTTTTCCTCTTTCTTCAATTTGGTTTCGTCTTTTTTCGTTTGTAATCGTTTCAATCGTTTTTCAGCTCGTTGACTTTTCTCTTTTTTGACTTCGAACTGATGACGATCGTCTTTCTTCGTATTCACAAGTTTCACATCGTATTTCGACTCGTATTTCGCACGATCAATCGCAAATTTAGCTTCCTAAAAAAAGCTCAATCATCGATCGAAAGAGAAGAAGAACGAATTTGTTCCTACTTGTTGCAATCGTTGAAGATATTTTCTGTCCGATTCATTTGCCTTTTGTTCCAATTCCGGATCGTCTTCATTCGCATCGATCTGTGCTTGACCACCTTTGTTTTTCTGCTGTTTACTATCGAGAAATTGTTGAAAACGATGTGAAACTTTGTGCTGATCGGATTTCTTTGGCGCTTGATTAGCTTGAACTGATTTTCTAATTAAAATAGTGTGAAAAGAAAGTCGAACGCGGTCAATCGAACGAACTTGTCGACGAGGAGTTTTCTCGGTCCGGAGTAGAACGGATCGATAGCTTTGAGTTTTTTATGTCGTCGACCGCCTCGACGCTTTCGAACGAGAACCATGTTTTGTTTATGATTAAATCAAAACAACGAATCGATTGGTTACGATCAACTAGCGACCTCTTTTTTCGACGAATTTGTATATTTCAGATAGATCTTCGTCTTCTTTATTTGTAAATGGGTCGAAAGAAAAGCAAACGAAAGCCGATGAAATCATCGAAACGTCTCGAAACGCTTCGGACACTGTTCGAATGTCCATTTTGCAATCACGAGAGTTCGTGCGATGTTAAATTCGACCGGAAAAAGCAACGAGCTCAAGTCAATTGTCGAATCTGCTCGGAAACCTACGAAACCAATGTGAACTATCTCAGCGAAGCAATCGACGTCTACAATTCATGGATCGATGCTTGTGAAGAAGCGAATAAGATTTAAATTTCAGATATTTTTTTTTGTTTGTTTATTTATTTTGATGAAATACACACGTTATCAGTTGATATAAAAATCTCTTAGTTTAACGAAAAAGAGAGAGAGAAAAAAATGCGTTTTTTGTTGTTGTTATTGTTGATTGTTGAATGGGTACGATCGGATGATCCGTGTTTGTATGTTTCGAAATATGGAATTATCGATTTGACAAAGATCGGACGGAGCGATGGGAGACCGTACTTTCAAAATGTCGTGCCGACCTCGGGCTCGAGCTACCGTATGCATTGAGAAACTCGGAAGACGAAATCTATCGTTTGGATTTTAGAGTACAGTTACAATCCGTGTAAACCGTTTACGCAAGGACGTTCCTGTCAGAATGTTTCGGTTTGTCAAAGTAGAGTTTGAGTTTTTGCTTTTTTTGTTTATCAAATTTCGAAATTCAGCGTCACTTGATGGGCAAATTCAGTTCGTTCTCGGGACTCAAGATTCGGTTAAATGGGACGATGGAACACGCGAGGGTGTAGCGCCTTCGGTGAGTTATAAAGCCGGTGAAAGACAGGTGCATATTGCGTTGGTTTGTACGGAATCACCGGATGGTGATCTGTTTCCGTTCGGCGAAGAAACACCGAACACATTTACGTTTATTCTTCGACATCATTGTGCTTGTTGGAACGGATGTAGTTGTAAGTTCGATGGGAAATATTTGTTTTTTCTTTTGTTTCGAATTACTCATTTAGATGTACCACCGATAACAACGACGACGATATCGACAACTACGCATATGAATACAACGGAAAAACCAACAACAACAACAACAACGGAGAAAAAAACGACAACAACAACCACCACAACAACGTTAGTAACAACAACTTTACCACTCGATACAGCGCACAGTTCAATGCATGCACACATTTGTTTGATAATTGTTTCGATTGTAGTTGCTTTTTGTTTTTAAATAAAAAAATTTGTTTTTTAAGATTTAAGTTTATTTCATTATTCGATCACTCTTTTCTCTCGTTACACATTTGAACATAAATCCGATTATCCTATTCGATCGAAATTTGTATCCATACATTAAGGAATTTTTGAGAATACCGAATGGATGATCTGACAATCCTGATTCAATTACTCATGAAAAGAGAAAACAAGAAGATTTATCTAGATAAATAAATGATAAAAAAAATGTCAGTTAATTTTGTATTTTATATCTTCATTTGAAGATTTTTCTTATGTCATGATGAAACTTGTTATTTGTGTTTGGTTAAATCAGCTGAAGATCCGTGTCGATATGAAAGTTTGGACGGTGTTATTGAAGGATATCCCTTCAATTCAAACATCTGGATATAGTTTGTTATTTATTGAGGCCATGGAAAATTCGAATGTCTTCGTTTAGAATATAGTTAACAGGTGACAAAATTCTTCAAGTTGTACTTGAACATTTCAAAGGTCAACCAGCTGAGTTCGAAGTTACAGACGAAGATTCAGAAAATAATTCTAAATTTCGTCTAAAACGTGATTGTGCTTGTTGGAATGAATGTAGTTGTAAGTTCGATGAAAAATGTCTATTTTTTTGCTTCGAATTACGCATTTAGATGTACCATCGAACACGACGACGATGCTAACATCAGCAAACACAACTTTACCACTTGATACAACGCACAGTTCAATGCATGCATAGATTTGTTTCGATTATAATTTCTTTTTTGTTTTTAAATAAAAAAAATCCTTTCATTCAAGGAGTTGATTTTACAGAAAATGTAGCTCGATAGTAAAGAAACGAGTTCGAATTTGATCGACTTTTTCTTTTATTTATCGAGTCAACTATTCATCAAGATAAAACGAGACGATTCATCTAAATAAATAAATGATAGCGAAGATATTTAACTGATTATGTATTCTATATATTCATTTCAAGATTTTTCTCTTCTTCTTAGTTAATGATGAAAGGACAACTAACGAAATTTGTTATTTCTTTGGCGTATTTGTGTTTGATTAGATCAGCTGAAAATCCATGTCGACTTGAATATTCTCGTGGTGTTATTGATCTAACATCACTTGCAAATACAGATTTCACACCGTTCTTTAAGGATATTCCTTCAGCTCTACCATCTGGATATAGTTTGTTATTTGTTGAGCATGAGACAATTTCAAATGCTTTCGTTTAGAATATAGTTACAATCCATGCAGACCTTTTAATCAAGGAGCCGGTTGTACAAATGTAGCTGCCTGTCAAAATAGAATGAAAACTGAAAAAAAAACTTAATAATACATTGAAATTTTATTGAATTTAGTTTCAAATGATGAAAGCGCTCGATTTTCATTAGGATCACAAGAGTCAGTACAATCCCTAGTCGAACTTTTTTTTGTCTTTCTTGACCTGCACAGGCCTCAAGATGTGTCCATAGCGCTTGACTTTCTTGCTCAAGAAGCTCAAGTTTCTCATGCGCATGCCCAAAGAAGTTCGACTAGGGATGGATCAATTTACTAGGCGGACATGTGGCGTTACAATATCGATCAGATGACAAACTTCTTCAAGTTTTACTTGAGTGTGCCGAAGGTCAAGTACTTGAATTCGAAGTTATTGGTGAAGATCCGCAAAATGAATATAAATTTCGTCTAAAACACGATTGTGCTTGTTGGAATGGGTGTGGACATTCCACTTTTTCCTCCGTTTATGCATTGAATTACTTGCCATTAGAAAAGAAGACGGCTTATCGAAATAAATAAATGATAACGAAGATGCTTGTTGATTTTGTATTTTATATCCGTATTTCAAGATTTTGCTCATTTCACGCTGAAATAATGTAGCTGGATGTGAAAGAAAAACAAAAAGTGAGAAATTTAATATGTGCTTGTTTGAATGGATGCAATGGTTGACGATTTATCTTATAATATACTGGATCATTCGATTTTTTCTCAAGATTTCTTAATATTCTTTGGAATCTCTGTTTTGAGGGTTTATAATTTAAATGTAGATACAGTTTTCTATCGAATAATCCAAGGATTTTATTCGAAATTTATTTTTTGTACGGAAAAGACTGCTGAAAATTATCGAAATCCCATAGATATTGATTTCATACAAGTTGAGTTACAAATTTTATGATTTTGTTTTAACTCAGACAGATAGCTTCAAATGAAAAGTTCGTAGGAAAACAACGATTTCATCGTGAACTGCAATATTCTCTTTCCTTTATGCATTCAAATACTCAACAAGAGAAAATAAAACAATTTATCTAAATAAATAAATGATAAGAAAGATGTTAGGTAATTTTGTCTTATTATATATTCACTTCAAGATTTTTCTTGTGTCATGATGAAGATTACTTTTTTTTTTGACTTATTTCTATTTGACTTTCAATTAAGCAGTCGAGAAAATTCTTCGAGTTGCACTTTATTGTGCCGAAGATTCACAAAATAATTACAAATTTCATCTAACATATAAGTGCATTTGTTGAAATCGATGTGAAAATGGACGATTGATCTTTTCTTTATGCATTCAATTAGTCATGAAACGAGAAAAGAAAATAATTTATCTAAATAAATAGATGATAACAAAATTGTTAGTCGACTTTGTATTTTTACGTATTCATTTCAAGATTTTTCTTCTGTCATGATGAAAGGACAACTAACGAAATTTGTTTTTTATTTGGCTTATTTTTGTTTGGTTATATCAGCTGATGATTCATGTCGATTTGAACATTCTCGTGGTGTTATTGATCTAACATCAGTTGGAAAGAAAGATAACACACCGATATTTTCGAATATTATACCTTCACTTCAACCATCTGACTATAGTTAGTTATTTCTTGACGATAAGCAAAATTTCGAACGTTTTTGCTTAGAATATAGTTACAATCCATGCAAATCGTTTACTCAAGGAGCCGATTGTACCAATGTAGCCGGCTGTCAAAGTAAAAGAAAAAACAACTTAATAGTACATTGAAATTTTATTGAATTTAGTTTCAAAGGATGAAAATGTTCGACATTCAATAGGAACACAAAACTCAGTAAAATGGACTGTTTTACTAGACGGACATGTGGTGTTACAATATCAAGCCGGTGAAAAAATCCTTCACGTTGCACTTGAATGTGCTGAAGGTGCACCAAGTGAATTCGAAGCTGTTGGCGAAGAATCGGAAAACCATTATAAATTTCGTCTAAAACACGAGTGTGCTTGTTGGGATGCATGCGCTGGTAGGAGATTCTTATTTTTTCGAAAGACAACATACTAAATTCAGTATTTTCTTAGCTGGACCACCACCAGAAACCACGACACGTGGAGGTGGTGGTTCTGGAAGTTCTGTTGGTGGAGCAATATTTCTTGGCCTATTATTTGGATTATTAGTTGTATACTTTGTTGGTTTTGCTCTCTACAATCGTGTTCAACATCAACGCGCCGGTCTTGAACTTATTCCTCATCGAACATTTTGGTTTGGTTTAGCTAGTTATGTGCTGGAAGGCTTTCGTTTTACTTATCACAAAATAACAGGCAAAGGTCCATATCAATCAGTTTAAAAAAACAAACTCTATATATGTTTTTGAGGGTAATCTTTACTATGAAAGATATTCGAGAGGGACATTATTTGTGGTTGCTTTGGAAATGTAAGCTGATTGAAGGTCTCATTTTCATAGATATGTCTATACACATGTACAAGATAGTTATTGAAAAGTCTTTCGAAAATCTACGCGAAATAGCCGATTAAGGCAAAGACTTTTGCACTCCACTGTATCTTATAAAATACTGGATCATCTGATTTTTTTCTCAAGATTTCTTAATATTTTTTGAAATCTCTGTTCTGAGAATTAATAATTTAAATAGGATAATCCATGGATTTGATTGGAAATGATTTTTGTACTGAAAAGGCTGCGGAAAATTATTGAAATCGCACATAGAAACTGAATTACAAATTTAATGATTTTGGTTTAACTTAGGAAAAACTATTGATAAACATAGCTTCGAGCGAAAAATTTGTATGAAAACAACGATTCCATCGTAAACTGTAATATTCTCTTTCCTTAAATAAATAAATGATAAGAAAGATGTTAGGTAATTTTGTCTTTTTATATACTCATTTCAAGATTTTTCTTCTGTCATGATGAAAGTTATTCGTTTTTTTGACTTATTTCTATTTGACTATATCAGCTCAAAGTCCATGTAGACCTTTCAATTAAACAATCGAGAAAACTCTTCGAGTGCCGAAGATTCGCAAAATAATTACAAATTTCGTCTAATACATAAGTGCACTTGTTGGAATCGACGATCTATCTTTCCTTTATGCATTCAATTAGTCATCAAAAGAGAAAAGAAAACAATTTATCTAAATAAATAAATGATAACGAAGTAGTTAGTTGACTTTGTATTTTTACGTATTCACTTCAAGATTTTTCTTCTGTCATGATGAAAGGACAACTAACGAAATTCGTTATTTGTTTGGCTTATTTCTGTTTGGTTATATCAGCTCAAAATCCATGTCGATATGAAACTCCTCATGGTGTTATTGATCTAACATCAATTGGAAGACAAGATAACGTACCGGCATTTCAGAATATCCCTTCAGTTCAACCATCTGACTATAGTTAGTTATTTCTTGACGATAAGCAAAATGTCGAACGTTTTTGCTTAGAATATAGTTACAATCCATGCAAATCGTTTACTCAAGGAGCCGATTGTACCAATGTAGCCGGCTGTCAAAGTAAAAGAAAATCTAATACTACATTTAAACTTTATTGAATTTAGTTGCAAACAATGAGGGTGTTCGATTTCCATTAGGATCACAGGAGTCAGCGCAATGGGTCGATTTACTAGGTGGACATGTGATGTTACAATATAAATCAGGTGACAAAATTCTTCAAGTTGCACTTGAGTGTGACGAAGGTCAACCAGCTGAATTCGAAGTTATTGGTGAAGATCCGATGAATAATTATAAATTTCGTCTAAAACATAAATGTGCTTGTTGGAATGGATGCGGTGGTAGGAGATTCTTATTTTTTGCGAAAAACAATGTACTAAATTCAGGATTTTCTTAGGTGGACCAGGACCAACACCAGGAACCACAACACGCGGAGGTGGAGGAGGCGGTGGTGGTGGTGATGGTGGTTCTGGAAGTTCTGTTGGTGGAGCAGTATTTCTTGGTCTATTTTTTGGATTATTAGTTGTATACTTTGTTGGTTTTGCTCTCTACAATCGTGTTCAACTGAACAAATCCGGTCTTGAAGTTATTCCTCATCGAGGATTTTGGTCTGGTTTCGGTGGTTATGTAGCAGAAGGATTCCGTTTTACTTTTCACAAAATAACAGGCAAAGGTCAATATCAATCAGTTTAAAAAAAACAAACTCTATATATGTTTTTTCGTTCTGTATTTGTGTGTTTTTAATCGAGTGTGTCCGGCGCATTAACTACATAAGTTTGTGCGCCAATATTTCCCTTTAGTTGACGATTTACATAAATTATTTCTTCGAGATATCTTCCGACATTTGAATCGACATGTCCAACGACAAATGACGCATAATCCGTAACGAATTTAACATTGACTAAAAACTGATTGAAACCAATTCGAATAAACGGATCGAAACACGATTGAGGAGCAAAGACATTGTACAAAATTTCACGTTTATGCAAATGTTCACGAGCATAAGACTCGTCTTTCTTTGAACTTGTTAAACCTTCACGTGCATATTCTTGAATCGAACTCATTACTGAAGCATCATCAGTAACGACAAAGACTGACGAATATTTCTTTTGCTGAACTTTTTCTTGATCGACTAATCCTTTGACATACATGGAAATATTTCTTCATCGTTTATGTTTTTGCCAAAAGGAATCTTCAGGCATTTTATCCCTTCGACGGATGAAAAAAACCGCGAGATCTTTTAAAGCTTCGTCATACGGTCGATTGTATTTATCAGCTAAATATTCCAACCAATGCTGTGCTAATAATTTCGATGTGACTTGAATTCGAGGAGCTAATTGAGAGAAGAACAAAGTCGACATATAACGAATAAATGATGAAAATATTCGATCGGCTACGGTTAAATAAAAAAGCTTCGATAAAGACTTTAGATAGAACAACAATCAACCCGGTAGAACATATTTTATTGGAAGTTCATGTGAATTTCTCGATATCCAAGTAGCTAAATTAAGTTTCGAATTCGTTGGATAGTAGATATGTTCATTCGAATGATCGATGAGCATTTCAATCGGTGATGTGTAAGTTAATTTCGTTTTTAATTCCTCTCGATTTTTATCGATAATTATTTTCAGTATCCACAAAGAAATCTTGAATATTTTTAACAGGTTTTGTGTTTGTTGAATTCAGATTGATCAATGGCAATTGATCGTGAAGAGTTTTCAATCGAGGATGATTGATATACGATGAACAGAGAGAAAACGATTGATAATATCGAAGAATACCTTCATTACGAAAATCTTCTCGTGAAGAATTTGACACGTAGAAAGCTCGTGGTGATAAAAGCACCATCGTAAATAATCAATCGGCTGACAACGAATAAAATAAAAATTATATAGGCAAACCTCGAACGCAATAAATACTTAAATTTTTTTTTATCAAGGTCATATAAAAACACAAACTGATTTATTACAACTGAGATAAAAGCAGAATTTGACAATAAGATGCATACAACAAGCACACGTGCGATAAAAAAAAGACTGTCACGCTTGATTTATTCAGGTATCGACGTGTCATTGAGAACGTATGATGGAAAAATCTCGAAAACGCAAATAAGTGATTAGTCACAGGTTTGGTTATCATTGAATATTTATTTTGTTTATTCAAAATTTAGTAATAGATACAGCATTGAATTTAAAAAAAAAACGTTAGTGTAAAGTAATTCGTCGATAGTTATGTCTGCTTGTTCAAATTGAGATTGTAATGCATTAAGCTGTTCTTGAAAATCATTTTCTTTCTTGTTTTTTGTTTTCATTTCACCCATTGTTGCTTCTAATATTGACTGTCGTACACATACTTTCGAGCTTAGTTGAGTAATTCATTGAATTGCCTATGTAACTACAGTGAAACCTCTCTATAGTGGACACCATTTGGACCTGCTAAAAGTATCCACTATAGAGAGGTGAATACATTTTTTAAAAATTCCATTAAAAACATGCATCTTCAATGGCTAGAATAGTCTTAGTAAATAAAAAAAGTCAGTTTCATTTGCATTAAATATATCATCAGCAGGATATCCATCAAGCTGACCAATCTTCAAAAGCTTTAGGATCAATCGAAGCACTTTCATCGTTTATCGTTCGAAATAAAATATCGTGACAATTGCGAAATTTTTTGAGCCATCTGTTAGATGCTTTAAATTCATTTGGTATATCACCTATAATTCTTCAGCGAACCATTCTAAGACAACTTTATCAATTATTTGTCCACTATCGTCTTGATTTTCCGCTGATTCAACAAGACAGACGAGTCCTTTTTTCTTTCTTGTATTCATCATTAAAGATTATCAAAGCTACACTAATTATGTGTTTGATCGTATTTCTCATAAATTTTCTGTTAATTTCAATTACTGTCCACTATGAGAGGTTTCGCTGTAAAATAAAATTCGATGAACTATACAAAATCTTCAATTTATTTGGAATTTATGAAAATTAAGTTTTAACTTTTAACTTCATTGCCAATCGGTGGCAACGTACATTCTTTTCGTTTCTTTCGTAATAAAACATAATGACTCGAAACAAATCGACGATTGAATTCAATTAATTCCTCCCATTTTTTATCATTGATCAGCCGATCCATATGTTGATTGACATAGAACTCATCGAGAGCATACATTTCATCAGGTTGAATGTAGTGAAAATTATTCGGTTCTTGTTGAGCATGAAATCTTCCGTAACTTTGTTCAGCAAGAGTAAACGCTGGTGGATGAGCCAAAAATGCAACTTCTCGTGTCAATGTAACGCCGAGATCGCTAACCAGACAAGCTAAAGCAACATCAGATATCTCCGAATTATTCGGCCAAACATTTTCAACATAATCAGTTAAATGTGGTTGTAGCATTTCTAATAATTTGAAACTATAGAAGAATCCTGCACCGCCTGAGGGAAATTCTACAGCAGTCCGACTTCGATTTTTGCCTAAACACTCGTGACGACCTGAATGACCTCCAATGAGATACGGTTGAGTGTAATCGTACTTCTCAATTCGTTTTAGTAAATGATGAGGAAGGATAAACGTATCACAACCGTGTATATAAAACCATTTCTGTCTTTTTTCAATCGACAATGTCATTTGATGTTTATAAATCACTTGTAAACCGTAGAAAAGCTTTTTCATATTCGAAAGTTTATCTTCTCCAGCTCCCGGAACAACTGTCACTGGTAAATAAGGATAAGGTGTAGCTGAAAGATAATAATAATTCGAAATTCTTGACAACCAAGTGTCACGCATGGCCGTCGCTCGAGTATGAAAATACTTTGATGCAGTGAAAATCACGAAAGCAACATCACTTTCAGCATATCGTTGAGGTTTCGTCCAATTATCTCGAGGCATTGGAACTATTTCACAATATTTTTCAAGAGCTTGTTTTCGATAAACATCGAACGAATCATTGGAAGGCGTTGTTGATGAAACAGGAAATCGACTGACATTCAATTGATCACAAACAAAATTCTGTAGTTCTAGTTTTGGTCTAGTTGTTGTTTGTATTTGAATTTGAAAAATATTAAACGGAGATGAAACATATTCTGCATAATTCAAAAATACAATCGAAAGAAAAATAATGAGAAAGAGTATTATTAGTACAGCGAGCCTTCTGTATGATGTACGATTGTCAATTAACGTCATTTCATCGAGAATAAAAGTATCAAGATACTTATAAAGTAATCGAGTCAATGAAGTGAAACGAAGCAAAGGTTAGCATATTAAAGTACATATATACAACGAAAAAGATATGTCTTTTTTTTATTCTTTTCAACGTTTAGCTTTAACTTCTGGTCCAATCGGTGGTAATGTACATTCCTTTCGTTTCTTTCTCAATAAAACATAATGACTCGCCATAAACCTTCGACTGAATTTCACTACTTCTCTCCAGTTTTCATCGTTTACTAATCGATCGAAATGTTCATTAGCATAGAACTCATCGAGTGCATACATTTCATCAGGTTGAATATAATGAAAATTATTCGGTTCAGGTTCAGCATGAAGATTAACACGACCTTTATCTTCTAAAGTACCTTTCGGTGGTAAAGGCCAAAAACCAGACTGTCTGATGTAAGGATAGCCGAGTTCTTTGACTAAACAACCGAATGCTACATCAGATATTTCGTTATCAATCGGCCAGATGTTCTCGACATAGTCCGATAAATGAGGTTGCAGATTTTCTAATAATTTCATGCTAAAAAAGAATCCTGCACCGCCTGATGGATATTCAATCGTTTCATGTGGCCGATTTTTTCCTAAACATTGATATCGACCAGAATTTCCACCGACGAGATACGGTTGATTATAATCGAGATTTTCGATTCGTTTTAGTAAATGATGAGGAAGAATAAACGTATCACAACCGATTATATAAAACCATTTTTGTCTTTTTTCAATTGGTAATCTCATTTGTTGTTTATAAATCATTTGTAAACCGTAGAAAAGCTTTTTCATATTCGAAAGTTTATCTTCTCCAGCTCCTGGAACAACCGTTACTGGTAAATAAGGGTAAGGTGTAGCTGAAAGATAATAATAATTCGAAATTCTCGATAACCAAGTGTAGATCGTCGAAACGAATCGAAAGACTCGTTCGAAGGTGTTGATGAGGATTCAGGAAATCGAATAATATCAATATCATCACAGATAAAACTTCCAGCAGCTTTTTTTAAAACATTTTTATCAACAGAAAATGAGATTATTTCTTTTGACGATGGAATATGATTAAGTTGATAAATAAGAAACGAAATAACGAAGAATATGGATAAACCACATGCATATTTCATTGAAGTTACTATAGGACGCATCTTTTTGAAGGTATAAACAATTCACGTATCTGAAGTACTGAATGTTAGTTTTAGAAGCTGATTGCCGCTTGTTTTTTTCGTGATTAATTATCAGCAAAGTCTTCAGCTGTCTGTAGTCTATCAGAACAATTTCAAGCGTCACGTACTTCGGCTCAAAAGCCTTCGAAAATTTGGTTCTGAAGATCGTGTGACATTTCAATCACGAAAAAATCGTTACGCTCCTGACTAAGTGAAACGTAACGAAAACTTCAATTCCTCCAACGAACTCTATCGAATTGAGTTTTTTATATTTTTAAATCAAAATTGATCTTAATTAAATAGAACTGAAATTGTTGTCGAGAACGTCATGAAAAGAAAAAACGTTTTTCTATTGTCTGAAAAACAATTCAATTTCATGATAATAAATATTGAATTAAATTCAGTTTAAACAATGAGTTTGCTCATGATTTGTCTTATTTCCAACTTGCAGTCCCCGATCATTCCATTGATTGTTGTCATCGAGAAAATAATAACCAGAAGAATAAACTCGTAATTTATAATTTGAAGTAAAATTAAATCTTTGATTGGTAATCGGCGGATTCAATTGAGATCTATTATTTGAACAATACGAAACGATTTCAGAGGAGTTCAATTCTCGTAAACCGAAAACTAAAGATTTATGATTTCGAGTTTGGTCATTATCAACGAAAAATGAATGGAAATCTTGAGGGCAAAAAACAGTCCAACCATCCATTTCATTTAATTGAGGAATTTGATCGAATTTATAAATTAATAAATAACCAACAGATGAATTCAATGGTTCAATTTCGATATGAACTGAAATCGAGAGAATAGTTGTGATATTAACATAATGGAAATTGAAAAGTTGTTGACGAATCATTGGAGGAAGAATTCGATTTGGATCTCGAGGAATAAAGATTTCTATTGGATAATCGAGAGAAATTTCATTTCCATCGGAATCGAAAAGTGAAAAAGAAATCGAACGAGATACATTTGTATTTGCTGAATTACCAAAAGAAGCTAAAGGTTCGACTTTCGATTGAATTCGAATTGATTTCGTTTGATTTATTTCCATCGGGAAGAATTGAATAGCTCCATTGAGAAATTGTTGATTCGAAAGAGATTCAATTGTTTCACTTTGTAACGACATAAAAACTTCAGAAGTATTCACAATCGATTGTTGACCAATATTTAAATGAATATTTAAAATTGAATTTAATCGAGAAATCATTTCTTTGACTTGATTTTGAATTTGATT
>Ga0209952_1002125_pt1 | contig 15313 bp, 15 predicted proteins | sample ThiBiot_750_biof_2_FD_183951 | JGI IMG/M metagenome (GOLD analysis project Ga0209952, IMG submission 183951) | Wastewater bioreactor microbial communities from Cape Town, South Africa - Thiocy_cont_750_biof (SPAdes) | ecosystem: Engineered > Bioreactor > Thiocyanate-remediating >...
CGAGGTCAGCGGTCCGGTGGCGATGATGACGTTAGACCAATCGGCGGGCGGAATCCCGGGGACCTCTTCGCGCGCCACCTCGATCAACGGATGGGCCGCAATCGCCGCGCTCACTGCGGCGGAAAAGCCGTCGCGGTCCACCGCCAGCGCGCCGCCGGCTGGCACCTGATTGGCGTCGGCCGCGCGCATCACCAGCGATCCCAGCCGGCGCATTTCGGCGTGCAGCAGACCGACCGCGTTGTTGGCGGCGTCGTCGGAGCGGAAGGAATTGGAGCAGACCAGTTCGGCCAGGCCGTCGGTGTGGTGCGCCTCGGTGGTGCGCACCGGGCGCATTTCGTGCAGCACGACCGGAACGCCGGCCTCGGCGATCTGCCAGGCGGCTTCCGAGCCCGCAAGGCCACCGCCGACGACGTGAACGGGGCGGGGAGAATGGGGCGAATCGGTCTTCAAATCGGTGGTCTTCAAATCGGTCATGGGCGCAGAGGTAGCGCGTTTTGCCCTGAAGTGGAATCCGATTTGGGGATAGCTCGCCGGAACACCCGAGCGGGCAGAAGAGAGGGCCAAATACGACAACGCCCGCTGTAGCAGCGGGCGTTATCTTTCCGTCGACCAGTGCGGCCGGGTCATCCGTTGTAGGAGCCCGAAGCGACGCGCGGAATATCGGAGCGGTCGATGCCGATGTCAGCCAGTTCGCGGTCGCTCAACTGCGACAGCTCGGCCAGGTTCCGATGATACTCGCGGAACGAGTTGATCATGCGAATGATGGAAAGCAGCATGGTAGTCTCCTGTACTTTCGGTTCAGACCTTGGAGGAAGCAGCGAACCGTTGATGCGAATATAGACCTCTCCGTGCGGTGCAACAGGGACAATGTTGCGATGCAGCTAAGCAAGAAATGCATGGCTTAATCAAGGAATGATTAAACATATCGCGCAAGTTGCTGAAAGGTCTGTCGGTCGTCTCGCTAGGAACGGACCGCCCGAAAATGCTTTAGATATGTAATAATTCCACGAATTATGATGCTTTAGGGCGCGATTGGCTCAAATCGGAGCGTTTCGGAGGGACAATAAGAGCGTCGAGAGCCCTTTCATGACAAGGTATCCGGGGATGCTTTGTTATCTGGATGGATGCGGCAAATATGCGCTGAGTGCATATTTCTGTCATGTAGTGAATATTTATTCATTCTGACGATTTGGGGTCTCAGCAACGCCAGCTGCCGGTCGATTCGATCGCCGGGAATTCATTCTGTTCAGATGTGGGACAGATAAATCGAGTGGCCTTTCGGCGCGGTGAGTCGTCATTTTGAACCCATACCGCGCCTCCGAGCGGGCGAGGCTGCCGCAAACGGCGAAGGAACTCGCGAATCCACCGGCGGCCTTCGCTCGAGAAGGTCGCCGGCTAGAAATGTCGCCTTGGCCAATCGGCCTAGTGCTTCTTGTGCTGCCAGGGGAACAGGGCGGCGGGGAAGTCGGCCGCGGACCGATGTTCGCGATGTGGCGGCAACACTTCCGACTGCGGGTTCGGATTCGGCTCGAGCACCTTGCGATACAGGTGCCAGGTAGCGTGGCCGAGCAGGGGAACGACGACCGCGAGGCCGAGGAAGAACGGGATCGATCCGAGCACCAGCAGCGCTGCGACGATGAGGCCCCATGCCGCCATGGTCACCGGATTTGCCGCCATCACTCGCATCGAGGCGAGCATGGCATCGGCGACACCAGCGTGCCGATCCAGCATCATCGGGAACGACACCACGCTGAGGCAGAGCGCGGCCAGCGCGAACAGGAAACCGACACCGCAACCGACGACGATCAGGCGCCAGCCTTCGGGGGTGGTCAGTACGCGCGAGGCAAAGCCCGGGATGTCCGCGGCCGGCTCATAGCCGAAGGTCCAGACGTAGATCGCCTGTGCAGCCGCAACCCAGACTACGAACAATGTCAGCAGCAGCACGCCGAGCGCCAGCATCGAACCGAACGACGGTGAGCGCAGCACCGACGTCGCCTGCCAGGCTGACGGCGTTTCGCCCAGTTCGCGGCGGCGACTCAATTCGTAGAGGCCCAGCGCCGCGAACGGCCCGAGTAATGCGAAACCCGCCGCCAGCGGAAACAACAGCGGCAGCACCGAATAGCCGAGCACCGCGCGCGCCAGCATCAGGCCCAGCACCGGATAGATGGCGCAGAGCACGATGGCGTGGCTCGGCACCGCCTTGAAATCCTCCCAGCCGAGGCGGAGCGCGTCGTGAAGATCGGATAAGCCGATTTTCCGCACCGCCGGCATGACAGACGTCTTGCCGACATTGTCGCGGGGAAGCGGCGAGGTATTGCTGTAGATGGAGGTTGCCATGGGTCGTCTCCCTTGTCGCAGGGACAACACCGACCGTCTCGCAACGGCATGTGTTGCCGCGATTGGGTCACGACCCGACCAGATCCGCGAAAGCAAAGACGTGATCTTGCCGCGACCGGTAAAACCAATGTAGCGCCGTTCGCGCCGTCTGTCGCCGGTGGTGCAGTCAAAAATGCGAGACGGTTGCGATATCGCATGAGTGGTATCAAGTTGCCGCGAGGGATGACGCGGGGCGCGATTGCGACCGGATCGTGACGTGTCGTGCGTTGTCCACGCGCGCGATGTCGCGTCGGCGCGTGGAACAAGTTCCCGTCATTGGCAATTATAAAGCGACCCGTTAAGGTCGCGCGCGATCCCGGTTCCCGCGTTGGGGCCACCGTTCGCCTTGTCGGTTCATTTGTTCGACAGTCATCAGGAATCAGGAGCATCATGAGATGAGCATTTTCGGAAAGATCATGGGCGCGATCTTCGGCACCAAGGCCGACGCCGCGACGCCAGGAACGACGGCCCCCGCAGGGTCCGCCGATGCGGCGCCAGCGTCGACCGGTGGCGCGGCCGCGCCGACGGTCGATGTCACTCCGATTCTCGACAAGGCGGTCGCCGCCAAGGGCGAGAAGCTGGATTGGCGCCGGTCGATCGTCGACCTGATGAAGGCGCTCGATATCGACTCCAGCCTCAGCGCGCGCAAGGAGCTCGCCAAGGAGCTTGGTTACACCGGTGACACCAACGACAGTGCGTCGATGAACATCTGGCTGCACAAGCAGGTGATGGCAAAGCTCGCCGCCAACGGCGGCAAGGTGCCGGACGATCTGAAGAACTGATCGCATTTCGCAAGCGAATAAAGAAAGGCCCGCAGCGATGCGGGCCTTTTGCTTTGCGCGAGCCGACAGGCAAGCGAATTTTCAGATTTATCACTTGAGCGGTCGGCACGATAGCGCAATGGTGGCGACGCACCGCTTGCAGCTTTCAGTCGCAAAGATGAAGCGATGAAATAATAAAATCAAATAAGGAGAGAAAGCCTATGCACAGCGTGAATCGTCGAGCCATTCTGGCAACCGGAGCTGTGGCGCTCGCCGGTGCCGCGTCGCGAAGTAACGCCGCCGAGGCGCAGACGGCGAAGCCGATTTTCCAGCTTGCGGAGGTGACGATCCCGATTGTCGGAGAGGCGGGGGTGTTTCCGGTCCGCCGCATCTATTGCATTGGCCGCAACTATGCCGCCCACGCGATCGAGCGCGGCTCCGATCCCAACCGTGAGCCGCCATTCTTCTTCCAGAAGCCGACCGACGCGATTCAGAACGTCCCGATCGGCAAGGTCGCTGACCATCCCTATCCGTCGCTGACCAAGAATTATCACCACGAAGTCGAGCTGGTGGCGGCGCTGAAATCCGGCGGTACCAATATTTCGCCGGAGAAGGCGCTGGATCATGTCTATGGCTATGCGCTCGGTCTCGACATGACGCGTCGCGATTTGCAGAACGCGATGGCGGCGATGAAGAAACCGTGGGAGATCGGCAAGAGTTTCGATCACGCTGCGGTCCTCGGCCCGATCCATCCCGCCAGCAAGACCGGTCATTTTACCAAAGGCGCGATCTCGTTGGCTGTGAATGGCACGGTGCGGCAGAACTCAGACCTCGACAAGATGATCTGGAGCGTAGCCGAGCAGGTCGCCAAGCTGTCTGAAGCTTTCGAGTTGAAGGCCGGCGATATCATCTATTCCGGAACGCCGGCGAATGTCGGCCCGGTGGTGAAGGGAGACGTGCTGCTGTGCAAGCTCGAAGGTCTGTCGGACATGTCCATCAAGATCGTCTAGCGCCCGCTAGGCGATGAGGTCGGCATCCTCGCCGTGCTTCTCCAGATAATCGACGACGAAGCTGCACCCGGCGATCACCTTGCGGCCATCGGCGCGGATTAACGCCAACGCGCCTTTGATCAGTTCCGATGCGACGCCGCGCCCGCGCAAGGCGCGCGGCGTTTCGGTGTGAGTGATGATGTCTGTCGTCGCGGTGCGGCGATAGTTGGCAAAGGCGGTTACGCCATCGATATCCAACTCGTAGCGGTTTTGCGCGGTGTTGTCGCGAACGCGACGGCTGGGCTCTGGCATCGTTGATCCTATGGGGAGTGATCCGTATCTGCGGCGGGGGGGCTTATTGTTTCAGCAGATCGGCATAGTCAGGATGCTTTTCAATGTATGCCCTGACAAAGGGGCATTGCGGCACCACCTTCAGCCCGGCTGCGCGGACCTGATCCAGCGCGCCCTTCACCAGCTTGCCGCCGACGCCACGCCCGGCCAGCGCATCCGGAACTTCGGTATGAATGAAGGTGATGACGCCATCGGAGATCCGGTAGTAGGTCGCGGCGAGGTGTCCGTCGACGCTGAGTTCGTAGCGGTTCTTGTCGGTGTTGTTGAGAACGGTGTCGGTCATGATGAAGGCCTCCTGCGTGCATGGTAGCGATCCGCTCCACCGCTGCAAGCGCCGGGACAGGGCGGGTACATGGCAAAACTTTGTCGCGGAAAGGGCTTGCGCGATTGCAGGAGGAGCTTAGGTTTTAATCAGACATACGCCCCGATGCGGCTGGACTGGTCGTTATCAAGGTCGGAGCGCCAAAACGTCTCGCCGCAGACGTATGCCTCTTTCGACAGGAGGCTTCCATGTTGTCGCGGCTGTTTACGATCCATCGCAGTTGGGAAGACTGGTTCGGCATGGCGCTTGGGCTGGCGATCGCGCTATCGCCATGGGCGGCGGGCGACCCTGTTAGCCACGCCGCGGTCTGGAATGCGGCGCTGGTCGGCGTGCTGGTGTTCTTCCTCGCCGAACTCGAATACGTCGCGCTCCGGCGCTGGGAAGAAACCGGCCAGATTCTGCTCGGTCTCTGGCTGGTGCTGTCGCCCTACATCTTCGGCTACTTCAACGCCGGCACCCTGCGCTTCTGGCACTCGACGCTCGGCGGGCTGGCGATTCTGCTCGCCGCGCTCGAGCTATGGCAGGACTGGGAGCGCAGCGACAAGGAGATGCTGAAACAGGGGAGGTTGTTCGGAAGGTGAGGAGTAAGATTGCCAACACTTTGCGAGTGCCGGTCGTTTGAGTTCGGTGTTCTAGAGTCATCATGCCCGTGCTTGTCGCGGGCATCCGCGCCTTTCTTATTGTTGCGCGCTTGAGACGTGGACGGCCGGGACAAGCCCGGCCATGACGGTGTTGGTATCCGAGGGATTGCGTTAGCGGTGCTCTTTCACTCTGCCGCCTCGGTCCTTGCCTTCTTCTTCCCACCCGCCTTCTCCAACACAGGTTTCAAAAACTTCCCCGTATGGCTGCGCGGCGCCTTGGCGATATCTTCCGGTGGACCCCAGGCGACGATTTCGCCGCCGCCGTCGCCGCCCTCTGGCCCGAGGTCGATCACCCAATCGGCGGTCTTGATCACTTCGAGATTGTGCTCGATGACGACCACGGTGTTGCCCTGCGCCACCAGTTCGTGCAGCACCTCCAAGAGTTTCGCGACGTCGTGGAAGTGCAGGCCGGTGGTCGGCTCGTCGAGAATGTAGAGCGTGCGTCCGGTCGCGCGCTTCGACAGTTCCTTCGCGAGTTTGACGCGCTGCGCTTCGCCGCCAGATAGTGTCGTCGCCTGCTGGCCGACCTTGATGTAATCGAGGCCGACGCGATGCAGTGTCTTGAACGTCTCGCGCACGCGCGGAACGGCTTTGAAGAATTCGGCGGCTTCCTCCACCGTCATGTCGAGCACGTCGGCGATCGACTTGCCCTTGAACAGCACCTCGAGCGTCTCGCGATTGTAACGCTTGCCTTTGCAGACGTCGCAGGTGACGTAAACGTCGGGCAGGAAGTGCATCTCAATCTTGATAACACCGTCGCCCTGGCACGCTTCGCAGCGGCCGCCCTTGACGTTGAAGGAGAAGCGGCCGGGCTCGTAGCCGCGCGCTTTCGCTTCCGGCAGGCCGGCGAACCATTCGCGGATCGGCGTGAACGCGCCGGTATAGGTCGCGGGATTCGAGCGCGGCGTACGGCCGATCGGCGACTGGTCGATGTCGATGATCTTGTCGATGTGCTCCAGACCTTCGATGCGGTCGTGCGGCGCGGCGCCTTCGCTGGCATTGTTGAGCTTGCGCGCGATGGCGCGATAGAGCGTGTCGATCAACAGCGTCGACTTGCCGCCGCCGGAGACGCCGGTGACGCAGGTGAACAGGCCGAGCGGAATTTCCGCCGAAACGTTCTTCAGGTTATTGCCGCGCGCGTTGACGACCTTCAACGTGCGCCGGTGGTTCGGCGGCCGCCGCTCCGGGATCGCGACGAAGCGCTCGCCGGTGAGATATTGCCCGGTGAGCGATTTCGGATTGGCCATGATATCGTCGGGCGTGCCCTTGGCGACGATGTGACCGCCATGCACGCCGGCGCCGGGGCCGACGTCGACGACATGATCGGCGAGGCGGATGGCGTCCTCGTCGTGCTCCACCACGATCACCGTGTTGCCGAGGTCGCGCAGCCGCTTCAAAGTGTCGAGCAGCCGCGCATTGTCACGCTGATGCAGGCCGATCGACGGTTCGTCCAGCACATAGAGCACGCCGGTGAGGCCCGAGCCGATCTGCGAGGCGAGGCGGATGCGTTGGCTCTCGCCGCCGGACAGTGTGCCGGATGAGCGCGCCAGCGTCAGATAGTTGAGGCCCACATCGAGCAGGAACGACAGCCGCTCGCGGATTTCCTTGAGCACGCGGCCGGCGATTTCATTCTGCTGCTTGTTCAGCGCGTCGGGCACCGAGGCGAACCATTCGCCGGCGCCCCTTACGGACAGCTCCGCGATCTCACCGATGTGCTTGCCGCCGATTTTGACGCACAGTGCCTCCGGCTTGAGGCGATAGCCATGGCAAGCCTCGCACGGCACGTCAGAGAAATACTTGCCGAGTTCTTCGCGCGCCCACTCGCTTTCGGTTTCACGGAAGCGGCGCTCGATGTTGGTGACGACGCCTTCGAACGGCTTCTTGGTGTCGTAGGAGCGCACGCCGTCTTCGTAGGAGAACTTGATTTCGTCGTCGCCGGAGCCGAACAGAATGGCGTTCTGCGTCTTCTTCGGCAGGTCCTTCCATTTGGTGTCGAGCGTGAATTTGTAGAATTTACCGAGCGCTTGCAGCGTCTGCACGTAATAAGGAGAGGACGATTTCGCCCATGGCGCGATGGCGCCCTTGCGCAAGGTCAATTCCTTGTCGGGAATGACGAGGTCTGCGTCGATGTGCTGCTCGATACCGAGACCGCCGCAGGCGGGACACGCGCCGTAAGGATTGTTGAACGAGAATAGCCGCGGCTCGATTTCCGGAATGGTAAAGCCGGAGACCGGACAGGCGAATTTCTCCGAGAACAGAATGCGCTCGGGGCCGCTTTTGTCGTGAATCTTAGCGGTCTTCTTTTCGGCTTTCTTATCGTCCGTTGCCGCCGGCGCATCGGCATATTCGATCACCGCGAGACCTTCGGCGAGTTTCAGCGCGGTCTCGAAACTTTCCGCCAAACGCTGGCCGAGATCGGGGCGCACCACGATGCGGTCGACGACAACGTCGATATCGTGCGGGAATTTCTTGTCGAGCACCGGCGCGTCGGCCAGTTCATGAAACGTGCCGTCGATCTTGACGCGCTGAAAGCCCTTCTTGAGATAATCCGCCAGCTCCTTGCGGTACTCACCCTTGCGGCCGCGCACCACCGGCGCCAGCAGATACAGCCGCGTGCCTTCCGGCAGCGCCAGCACGCGGTCGACCATCTGCGATACGGTCTGGCTCTCGATCGGCAGGCCGGTGGCGGGCGAGTAGGGCACGCCGACACGCGCCCACAACAGCCGCATGTAGTCGTAGATCTCGGTGACCGTGCCGACGGTGGAGCGCGGGTTTTTCGACGTCGTCTTCTGTTCGATGGAGATGGCCGGCGACAGGCCGTCGATCTGGTCGACGTCCGGCTTTTGCATCATCTCGAGGAATTGCCGCGCGTAGGCGGAGAGCGACTCGACGTAACGGCGCTGTCCTTCGGCATAGATGGTGTCGAAGGCGAGTGAGGATTTGCCTGAGCCGGAAAGGCCGGTCAGCACCACCAGCTTGTCGCGCGGGATCTCGACGTCGATGTTCTTGAGGTTGTGTTCGCGTGCGCCGCGAATGGTAATGGCGCGCTGGTTCGGGCCAGCAACGAGTTGGCGTTTTGCCTTCAAAATCTCATCCACCATGTTCGGCATTTCCAGGACGCAGACGTGCGCCACATGCGGGCGCGCATCGCCCGGGAAACCGGGAGCGGACGCCGCTGACTTTGCAAGGAACATAGGAAGAACGCGAAAGGATTTCCAGTGCTTCCGATCAGCGTTCGACGGTTTGTTGTGGACGCATTCCCTTGGGCGCGCGTTCGCGTTCATGATGCGCGATTTTTGTGGGGGCGCACCGCATCGCGACGGGCTTTGCGGTCGTCAAGCCGACGGAGCAAAATAAAAAGGCCGGCGCGAGGCCGGCCCTTGAAACTATTTGAAGACGCGAGCGGCTCAGTACTTCGCCACCACCGGAGCGCCACCCCAACCGAAGCGGTAGTTGATACCGGCCTTAACGGTGTGCTCGTCGTTGCGGAACGAACCCAGCGCGGTGTTGACGTTGCCGAAGTCGTAGTACTGGTACTCGATCTTGCCCGACCAGTTCTGGGTGAACAGGTATTCGAGACCGCCACCGACGGTGTAGCCGTCACGGCCACCGGTGCCGGCGAAGCCATTGCTGAAGCGGGTGTCAGCCCAGCCGTAACCGCCCTTCACGTAGAGCAGCGCCGGACCCCAGGTGTAACCGAGACGGCCGGTGACCGAACCGAGGCCACGGTTGGCGAAGTTGCCGTTGGTGTCCTTAAAGCTGTAGTTGGCTTCGATACCGAACACCCAGTTCGGAGCGAACTGGTTGTCGTAACCAACCTGCACACCGCCGAGGAACGAGCCGTCGCGGCTGCCGGCGAGGAAGTTGTTGTCGTCACCGCGGAACGCGCCGCCGACGTGACCACCGAGATAGAAGCCGGTCCAGTTGTAGATCTGAGGCGGAACGTAGGCGGGAGCCTTCGTGTAGGGGCGCGCGGCAAGGTCGGCGGCGTTCGCGGGAAGCGCCAGACCAATTGCTGCGAGGGCGACCGTACCCAGAAGGAATGATTTCATCGTAAGTCTCCAAGAAGTCTCTTTGGAGGCCTCAGCCCCCAGATCAGTGAGGCCAATATATCCGTTTCCGAGAGGAATGCCGTCTCCCGAATGCAACACTGAGGGAAGAAGTAGGCTGCGAGTTGGGGTGTCGTCGCAGGCTTTTCGTTAACAGATGGAAGGCTTTCGTTAACGAACGGTCCGCGGGCGGGGCTGTGCAGCGGCCATCGGTCGCTAAAAAAGGCGCGCTGCAACCGAGAGTTGGTTTGGGCCGTGTCGAAAAATCCCTTCACTTGGACAAAAAGTGAACATAATCCTCCATCGCTGTGTGGATAAGGTGGCGAGCCGGCATCCCCCGGCGCGCGAACGGAGTATAGCTTCGGGGCCGCGGTCGGAGCGCCCGGTTGCCCGGTGGTGCGGTCCGTCAGGATTCGATGCGCGGGCGGGAATTTGGTTCGAGAGAGTGGAGGCGTCGATGGCGGGGAGCGTGAACAAGGTCATTCTGGTGGGCAATCTTGGTGCCGATCCGGAAATCAAGCGGACCCAGGACGGCAGGCCGATCGCCAATCTGCGGATTGCGACGTCGGAAACCTGGCGCGACAAGAACACCGGCGAGCGCAAGGAAAAGACCGAGTGGCACCGCGTGGTGATCTTCAGCGAGGGGCTGTGTCGGGTTGCCGAGCAATACCTGAAGAAGGGTGCCAAGGTTTACATCGAGGGGCAGTTGCAGACCCGCAAGTGGACCGACCAGAGCGGGGCCGAGCGCTATTCCACCGAGGTTGTGCTGCAAGGCTTCAACGCGACCTTGACCATGCTCGACGGTCGCAGCGGCGGTGGCGGCAGTTTCGGCGGCGATGATGCCGGTGGCGACTTCGGCTCCAGCGGGCCGTCCGTTGGTGGTGGGGCACGTCGGGCAGCTGTTGGCGGCGGCGGTGGCCGCAACGCCGATATCGATGATGACATTCCGTTCTGACGCCATGCGGCGGCGCGCCATCGCATGGCAGCGGTGGTGACCGTCCGGCTCGAGCGGGCCGGTGACATCGCGGCTATCGATGACGTGATCGTCCGCGCCTTCGGTCGCGAGGAGGAGGCGCGGCTGGTCGCTCAATTGCGACGTGACGGCGAGGCGACGATCTCTCTTGTCGCCACTGCTGGCGATACCGTGATCGGGCACGTCTTGCTATCGCCTATGTCGGCCCCGTTTCAGGCGCTGGGTCTGGCGCCACTCTCTGTCATCCCGGAGCATCAAAAGCAGGGCGTCGGAACGGCGTTGATGAATGCCGCCGTCGCGCAGGCGCGGGAGGGCGGATGGTCCGCCATCTTCGTGTTGGGTGATCCGGTTTACTACGGTCGCTTCGGCTTCCGCACCGATCTCGCCACAGGCTTTTCGTCGCCGTATGCGGGGCCACACTTCATGGTGTTGCCACTGACGGATGTACTGCCGGTCGCGAGTGGAAAAGTCAGCTACGCGGCGGCGTTCTCATGACACCCCTGTTGTGACGAGCAGATAGATCACGCGCCCCAGTGCGCCAAGCGCCAGCGCGGAGGCGGCGGCTGCCTGGATCGCGAATCCCAGCCGGCGTTTTCCTGCGGCCGCCCTGTAGCCGACAAAATAGATGATCCGTCCCACGATCCACACCGCGCCCAACGCTGCCGCGACAGGCGAATTCCAGTAGATCGCGAACAGCCATAGCGACGGCAGGAAGATCGGCAACCACTCGAGTGTGTTGATGTGTGCGCGAATGGTGCGTTCAAGCGTCGGGTCGCCGGTCATGACAGGCGCGAAGATGCCGACGCGCCTGCGCGTGCGGGCAACCATCGCGGCCATCCAGAAGTAAACCAGCACGGCTAGTAGCGTGACGAGCGCGATCGACGTATGGGGCATGGTTGGCTCCTTGCTGAGTGTTCGTATGCCGATAACTTACCACCCGAAGAATCGTTGATTTCGCGTTGGAAGCAAGCGCCTGAGCGCGCTGTCCGGCGGTTATCGCGCAAGCTACGGAATCTCGCTCTAAGCTGCGGAAAATAAACCGGAAAAAAGCCCATGCGCGGGCTGCCGTAGGGGTGGTTTGCGGGGGGGCGATGCGCTATATGATTCCAAGCAAAAACTGACCGGAATCCACCCTTGGCCGATAGCGACGACAAGACCCCGGAGGAGCCGCCGGCGCCCTCGGATATTCGCCCCGTTTCCATCCTCGACGAGATGAAGCGCAGCTACCTCGATTACGCGATGAGCGTGATTGTGGCACGTGCGCTGCCGGATGCGCGCGACGGCCTCAAGCCGGTGCATCGGCGCATCCTCTTTGCGATGCACGAGAACGGCTTCGAGTGGAACAAACCGTATCGCAAGTCGGCGCGCACCGTCGGCGACGTGATCGGTAAGTATCATCCGCATGGCGACCAATCGGTCTACGACGCGATGGTGCGCATGGCGCAGGATTTCTCCATGCGCGTGCCGCTGATCGACGGGCAGGGCAATTTCGGCTCGGTGGACGGCGATATGGCGGCGGCCATGCGCTACACCGAATCCCGCTTGACCAAGATCGCGCAGTCGCTGCTCGACGATATCGACAAGGATACCGTCGATTTCCAGCCGAACTACGACAACAGCGAGAAAGAGCCGTCGGTCCTGCCGGCGAAGTTTCCCAATCTGCTGGTCAACGGCGCGGGCGGCATCGCGGTCGGCATGGCGACCAACATCCCGCCGCACAATCTCGGCGAAGTCATCGACGCCTGCGTAGCGCTGATCGACGATCCCGGCTTAAGCATCGACGATCTCATCAACATCGTGCCGGGCCCGGATTTCCCGACCGGCGGCATCATCCTCGGCCGTCAGGGTATCCGCTCGGCCTATCACCTCGGACGCGGCTCCATCGTGATGCGCGGCAAGGTGTCGATCGAGCCGGCGCGCAAGGATCGCGAAGCCATCATCATTTCGGAAATTCCCTACCAGGTGAACAAGGCTACCATGGTGGAGCGCATTGCCGAACTGGTGCGCGACAAGAAGATCGAAGGCATCTCCGATCTGCGCGACGAATCTGATCGCGACGGTTTCCGCGTCGTCGTCGAGCTCAAGCGCGACGCGGTGCCGGAAGTGGTGCTGAACCAGCTCTACAAGTACACGCCGCTGCAAACCAACTTCGGCGCCAACATGGTGGCGCTCGATGCCGGCCGTCCGCAGTTGATGAACCTGAAGGATCTGCTGACGCTGTTCATCGCGTTCCGCGAGCAGGTGGTATCGCGGCGGACCAAGTTCCTGCTGAACAAGGCGCGCGATCGTGCGCATATCCTGGTCGGTCTTGCGATCGCCGTCGCCAACATCGACGAGATCATTCGCGTGATCCGGACTTCGCCCGATCCCAACACCGCGCGTGAAACCTTGATGTCGCGCGACTGGCCGGCGAATGACGTGGCGGCAATGATCGCGCTGATCGACGATCCGCGCCACCGTATCAACCCGGACGGCACTGCGCGGCTGTCGCTGGAGCAGGCGAGGGCCATTCTCGATCTGCGCCTGCAGCGGCTCACTGCGCTTGGTCGCGAGGAAATTTCGGACGAGATCGACAAGCTCGCGATCGAGATTGCCGACTATCTGGACATTCTGCGTTCGCGCGCGCGCATTCAGGGCATCATCAAGGATGAACTAAGCGCGGTGAAATCGGAGTTCGCCACGCCGCGCCGGACCGAGATCATCGAGCAGGAAGGCGAGGTCGAGGACGAAGACCTGATCCAGCGCGAGGACATGGTCGTTACCGTGTCGCATCTCGGCTACGTCAAGCGCGTGCCGCTCTCGACCTATCGCTCGCAGAAGCGCGGCGGCAAAGGTCGTTCGGGAATGCAGACCCGCGACGAGGATTTCGTCAGCCGGCTGTTTGTCGCCTCGACCCATACGCCGGTGCTGTTCTTCTCATCACGCGGTCAGGTCTACAAGGAAAAGGTCTGGCGTCTGCCGATCGCGCCGCCGAACGGTCGCGGCAAGGCGCTGATCAACATCCTGCCGCTGGAGCAGGGCGAGCGTATCACCACCATCATGCCGCTGCCCGAGGACGAATCCTCGTGGGCCAACCTCGACGTGATGTTCGCCACCACCGGCGGCAACGTCCGGCGCAACAAACTGTCGGACTTCGTCGATGTCCGCCGCTCCGGCATCATCGCGATGAAGCTTGACGAGGGCGAAGCCATCGTCGACGTGCAGATCTGTACCGAGCATGACGATGTGCTGCTGACCGCAGCCGCCGGACATTGCATCCGCTTCGCGGTCCCCGAAGTCCGCGTGTTCTCGGGCCGCACCTCGATGGGTGTGCGCGGCATCGCACTCTCCGGCGAGGACAGAGTGATTTCGCTGGCGATCCTGCGTCATGTCGATGCGACGTCCGACGAACGCTCGGCCTATCTGAAGATGCGCCGCGCTGTGTCGGGCGAGAGCGGTTCTGTCGAAGAGAGTATCGAGGCCGACGGCGATGAGAGTAACGGCGCGATCCAGCTCGGCCAGGAACGCTACAGCGAAATGTCGGCGGCCGAGCAGGTGGTGCTGACTGTGTCGGAGAACGGCTACGGCAAGCGCTCGTCGTCCTACGAGTACCGCACCACCGGACGCGGCGGCAAAGGCATCGTCGCGATGTCGGTTACTGAGCGCAACGGCAAGCTGATAGCGTCGTTCCCGGTGGAGGATGCCGACCAGATCATGCTGGTCACCGACAAGGGGCAGTTGATCCGTTGCCCGGTGGAGGGCATCCGCGTCGCCGGCCGTTCGACCCAAGGCGTCATCGTGTTCAACACCGCGGACGACGAGCATGTCGTTTCGGTCGAGCATATTTCGGAAGAGGCCGAGGGCGAGAACGGTAATGGTAACGGCGAGGGTGAGGGGTAATCTCCCTCGTCTTTGGTGAGACAGCATTTCGAAGGGCGATCGTGACAGACGATTTGATCGTAAAGGACAGTAACGGGACGCCCCTCAAGGATGGCGATTCCGTCACGCTGACTAAGGATCTGAAGGTGAAGGGTGCGAACACCACCTTGAAACGAGGTACCTTGGTCAAGGGTATTCGCTTGACCGACAATCCGGCCGAGGTTGAGTGCAGCACCAAACAGGTCAAGGGATTGGTTCTGCGTACGGAGTTTCTGAAAAAAGCGTGAGCGCCAGGCTCGCGGCTCCGATGATCCGCTATGTCACAAAAATAAAGGGCCCCGATGGGGGTCCTTTATTCATTCTGAGCTGTTCTGGAGGTTGCCGCGGGCATGCGGCGTAGACGAGTTTGGATCAGCCGCGGATGATCCGGGCCGGAGCCACGATGCCGCGCGAGCCGGCCCCTCGCAGGCAGGAGGCATCAATATTCGGCCAGTTCTGCTGGGTGCAGGCGTCGGAGCGCAAGTCGAGCCGGTCGCTCTTGGCGAGTGGGGCGGTCGAGACACCAGCTTCGACTTCGGGGGCGAACCCGGGCAGGATGGTCACGGCGGCAGCGATGAAAGCGGCGACGGTCAGAGCCGAAAGAGCCTTGATCATGACGTTCCCCTGTGGTGCGGGCCTTGTGGCCCTTCTGCGTGCTTGCTGACCGTTTGATAGCCCCCGCTGGTTTCCCCCGGTTGTCGTGGGCGGATGAAAATGACTTCATCCCGGTGCGGGAATGTTTCGTCGCAAACGGCGCATGAAACAGTGAGCCAGCTCACACACCCTCAGAAGACGCGCGGAACCGGCATCTGGTTCGGTTCCGCCGCACAAATAAAAACCCGGTTTTCGACGCATTTCGGTGGAACCGGGCGGCTTGCAGGGGATCGCCGGGCGGGTTAGACGGGACCATGACCCGCATCGCGCTCTATCCCGGCTCCTTCGATCCCGTCAGCA
>Ga0209952_1002126_pt1 | contig 15306 bp, 19 predicted proteins | sample ThiBiot_750_biof_2_FD_183951 | JGI IMG/M metagenome (GOLD analysis project Ga0209952, IMG submission 183951) | Wastewater bioreactor microbial communities from Cape Town, South Africa - Thiocy_cont_750_biof (SPAdes) | ecosystem: Engineered > Bioreactor > Thiocyanate-remediating >...
GACAATCACTTAAAATTGAATTTCTTTTTTTAAATAATCTACCAAGTTGCCTTTGTTGAGAAAAAATATTGAGTTCTGTGTATCAAGTTGTATGAAATGTTTTATTGCAATTATTGTAATGTCCCTTGGAAGGGACATTCGGCTTTAAAGGGTTAATAATGATGTCTATGTTACTTTTACACAGAAGTTCTTCGATGATCAAAGATGAGTTTTCGTGCACACGATTGACGCTTCGATTTAAATTGAAAAATAAAACAGACGTTCGATAGTCTTCGAATTTATTTTCATCAGTAAATCAAACTATAATTTAATCATTGAAGCACTTGTCTTTCACTTTTCTTGCTTTTTCGACTAGTTGAGATCTAAAATCTTCGTCGAATGACTAACGAATAAATTGTACAATTTGAATGAAAAGGTCAACGCTTAATAATATTCAATCATATTGCTTGACACAAAACAACCGGAAGATATGAATACATACGGGCGAATCTTTCCTTTTGTTGAATATCGTATTCACACATACGTATATGAGCGAACCTGACTTAAGATTATAGGTCACGGCATCTATTTTTAGAGCAGCGAGCATTGTTTTCAATGCATAGATAAAGGCACGCAAACACACACACACATGATTCAGTTCATTTCAACGGTGATTAACATTTTCGTATCAACCCGTAAACCATGAATATTCTGGATCTCTGTGACGAAATATTACTCATCATTTTGCAAAAATTAAATAATATTGATGTATTATATTCACTTGTAGGCGTTGAATCAAAACTTGACAAATTAGCATGCGATAGTCTCTTTACTACCTCTATTGATTTGACATCAATATCATCAAGTGAAGACAATCGCTCGATAACTAATCCAATACTTGAACGATTTTATACTGAAATATTACTTCGAATCCAACGCAATATTCAATGTCTTACTCTTGATAGTATTTTAATTAATAATGTTCTGGAAATTGGAAATTATTCAAAACTATGTCGGCTTATTTTGGTAAACTTGAAATATTCTGATATTTCTGATGTTTTCTCTGGTTCGTAATATAAATTTTAAATTATAAAAGAAAGAATATAAATCAATTGGCATGACGTGTTTAGATAAATCATCAATTTATAATTTGAAAGATCAAATTTTAGAATTGAATCTTACAATTGATGACAAGGCTTCCCATGATAAATTCTTAAAGTTAACCAGAGATGTTTTCGTGTTTATTCTTGTTATGTTTACAAAATTGACTCACCTTGATTTTATCTTAAGCGACGATGCTATGTTTCGCTCAGGGAAGTTTCTTTCTTCAGCATCAACAATCTGGTCACCGGCGAGTATTATTCATTTAAATATTAGATTGTACGATTTCAATGATTGTCTCTGTTTGCTTGATGGACGTCTTAGTCAACTGAAAACATTTATTGTGCGAATTGAGAAGATTGATGGTACGACAAAGATTATTGATAATACGGTGGGTGTTTTTATAAAATTACATCTATCAAATTTTGTTCTGTTGATGTTCCAAACACTACAATTCAGGAAAAGAGCAATGAATGAGGAAATATTGATTAGAAGTGAAAATGTAACTGAAAAACGAGTTTTATGAGGAAGAAGCGCCATGGTTTTTCATTAAATGAACAATTTTACAGCGTACAATTAATCATTAATTTTCTATTCTAGGAGATATTGTCCAATCTCAAACATTTTTCGTTAAGGATAGATTATAGTACGCTAGAGTACGATACACAAGTTCTGCCTGTTCTTTGGCAAATGTTAAATTTGGAAACTTTGATGTTATCTATTACGACGAGATGCCGCAATTCATTTATTGATGGTGCTCATCTTGAAAATGAAATTCTTAATCGAATGTTATGTCTGCGTCACTTTATGTTCGACATTGTTACTGAATATGTTCGCATGCACGAAGAAGATTTACCATTGTCTGATCAAGTTATATATCCACTTGTTGTCAGAGGATACAATGTTAATTGTTATTGTGATTACAATTATGCGTGTAGATCAGGACGATGTCATATTTATTCGAATCCGTCTACTATGCAATATACGAATGTTTTAACAAGCAAATTTTGTGGTGGTTTATTCCCGAATGTTCTTGAATTAATCCTGGCTGATATGGAGAATTCATTTGAACATGAGTTCTTCATTCAAATCTCTCAATGTTTTCTATCGTTGAAATATCTCCAGATATGCTTTGGCATGCCTCAAAAGAAGAAGCTATCTGATAACGATGAAAATGTTCGAATTGTCACGATTGTCAAATTTCCTTATCTCGAAAAACTCTATCTTATTGAATGTGATGTTGATTATGCGAAACAATTTCTTTTCGAATCCAAAACACATTTACCTTGCTTAATTAATTTACGCATGAAATATGACGCTTTACAAGATGTGACAAACAATTTTACAACGAATTCTATTCGAAATAATGTTTCAAAAGTGAAAGATCTTGTCTTGAACTGTGAATCAAAACCGTTGAAAAATCAAGAAATGATTCACAATTATTTTCCTTTGGCAAGAATAATTGGAGGATGCATATAGGTTTTGTATATTTTGAATAAAATTGATGTTTCAATCGTTCATATCGTTGTCTCTATTTTCTGTTGTTTATGTTAAAGTGAGAATCGGTCACATACTTGTTGGAAGAAAGGAATTTAATTATGTGGGCTTTTGTTTTCTTATTACGACGCAGTGAACTAGATTTTTGAATCTGACAGTTATAGATATGAGCGAACATCGCTCCTGTAGCCTGAAAAGAAAACCTTTTTGATGTTTTATATTGAAGTGAGTTACAAAAAATGTTTGAAATAATTACGAAGGGGTCAAACGAAAAGATACAGAGTAACACAAGATTCACGTAAATGATTGGTTATCGGATCTTCCGATATCATTCACTCTGATGCATGGAACCAGTACGCCATCCCCAACACTAACTGCGGACACATAAACAAGCAATCACGCAAACGATTGTGATAAAAAAAAGGTATATTCATATACACAGATGTCGCATGCAAACATGATATAATCCATGAATTACCATAAAATAAAATTTGTCTGAATGTTCTAGAAGATCCGCATTATTACATTGACAGAAGTAATAATACGTGTTTAGTCACACAGGCTTTTTACTGAAGACTAGAAGAATGTTTAAACGAAAGTTATCGGCACTTGATTATGGAAAAGAATATAATCCACAAGGTAGAAAAACAGTTCGAAAATTTCAAAGTTCATTTCGTCTTTTTCTCTAAAGATGAGAATCAATTTCGTCAAATGGTTGTCTGGCTTGAAGATATGAAAATTCGATTTTATCCCATCGATGGAAGACAAGCTCTTCGCGATATTCAAAATCCTCAATGGGATCAAGCTTTTTCCAAAGTAAACTCTCCTTTCAACAAGATTTCCTTTCGATGATTTGTTTAGTATTTAAAAGATCTAAATTTTCCCTATGATGATGAAACAATAAAAGATCGAATTGCAGTGAGCGATTGGCTGCTTGGAACCGCCATTCGTTTTGAATACGGTGATAATGGTAAATTTCATTTTTCTTCAATTGTTCGAACTCAACAAAAGATATTTTCCCTATTTGTAGTAGATAAATTCAAGTCAGTTTTATCAAATACAACGAATACGAATGAAAATCCTTTAGAAACAATCGATTGTAAACAAGACAGACCTATTGCTTTTCTCCAAAAATCTTGAATTTTCTAGTTTCAAGTGAAGAATTTAAAAATGGCATGTTGAAACTAAGTGAACTTCTACAAATTCCAATAAAATTCAACGATACAACCGCTATTCTTCGTGTAAACATATCATTTTCCTCGTTGCTCTTTCGAATTCAGCGTTTGTTTTCTAGGCTGTTAGCAAAATAATCACAACAAAACTATCTAAAGAAGCGATTGAGAAAAGTCAAATCAAAGAACAAGTAAATCCTCGCAAATTCCACACAAAATCTTCATTTTATTTTCTTGAAAAAAAACCCAGGGTTCGGGTGTCGACTTTTCCATTGAACAAATGCCACTTGGTTTCGACACAACCGATCGAATTCTCAACGAAGCTGCCAAAGTTCTTCGTTTACTCTACATCCAAGATCTGCGAACATTACAAACGAAAATCAACGAAACGATTGTCAGCGTTCAATCGCTCGTTGCCGATCCGCGCACGGACAGTAAACTCGGCAAAATCGGTTTTTAAAACTAATTTCCTCGTTGTTTTTTCTTCGTTTTTGTCCTCTTTTCAACTCGGTTCGGTTATTTTCAGATAAAATTCAATCATGTCGAAACCAATGAACTACGATAAATGGAAAAAGATCGAAGTGTCCGATGATGAGGACGATACTCATCCGAACATCGACACGCCGAGTTTGTTCCGTTGGCGACATCAAGCGCGAGTCGAACGTCGTGAACAACGACTCGAAGATCAAAAGGAACACGAGAAGAAAGCCGCAGAGTAAGCGAGGAGAACGAGAGTTTTTCAATTGATTAACTTTGCTGTTTAGACTTAAAGCTCGTCGACAGAAATTCAACGAGAAATTGAACAAATTGGAAAAGGTTTGAGAAGATGAGCTTTGCTTTCGTTTGAAGACACTCGAATTTTCGTGTAGGATGGCGGAGATAAATCGACATTGAAGAGTGAACAAGAGGCTTTGGAAAAAGAAGAACGTGAATGGAAGGAGAAGGATGAAGAGATGAAAAAACAAGAACGGCTACGTCCGTTGGATGTTGATGATTTAACTCACGAAGGCAAATCGAAAACATCGATTAATAAAAAAGTCAATGAAGAACGACCAAAAAACATGACTGAAGATGAACAAGCGGAATATTACGTAGGAAAACGAAGAGATTTCAGTTTGATTTCGATGTTTTGCTTTTCGAATAGAAAAAATTCGTGGAAAAAAACAAAGATAATATCAAAAAATACGGCATGTTCCGTAACTACGATGATTCGCAACGATTTCTCGAAGAACATTTAGAACTAGTTTGCGAAGAAACAGCCAATTATCTAGTTGTTTGGTGCATCGATTTGGAAATCGAAGAGGTTTGGCGTTCAGTTTTACCATGGAAATCAGTTTTCGATTGTCTTTTTTTTTCTTCAGAAACATAGCCTCATGCAACACGTTAGTCATCAAACGATGGTCATGCAATTTATACTCGAATTGAGCAAGAGTCTTAAACTCGATCCACGTCAGTGTGTTCGTCCGTTCTTTCAACGTATGAAAACGGCCGATGAACAGTACAAACAAGGATTCGTCGATGAGCTCGATGCGTTCAAAGATCGAGTACAAAAACGAGCCAAACAAAAAGTCGACGAAGCTGTCAAACAATACGAAGAAGTACGAAAAATCGAGATGCAATCAGCAGTTTTTCCTCGTTTGATTTTTAGGAAGAACGACAAAAACGTCTTGGACCAGGTGGATTAGATCCAATTGAAGTCATGGAATCGTTACCAAAGGTAAATTTACAAAATTCGAATTGAAAAGATTTTCGGATAATTTCGTTTTTTTTAGGAATTACAAGACTGTTTTGAATCACGTGATGTCGCACAATTGCAAGAAGTTCTCTCGAAAATGCCTCGTGAAGAAGCTGCACATCATCTCGATCGTTGTATTAAATCAGGTCTTTGGGTTCCGAATGCAAAAGACGCCGAAGGAGCAGGAGAAGACGACGATGAACAAGAAGAAACAACAACAGCCGAACAAGTCAGCGACGAAGTCGGCAAATTACAAGTTGATTAATAAGCAATCTAACCAAAAACCAAACATTCTGTATACTTTCTCTCTCTCTTTTTTTTATTCAAATCTAACAGATTCTTTTCATTTTAATAAAGACAAAGGCGCCTCGAGAAGATTATTTCATGAATATTTCGCCATTTTTTTTTTCTGAATTTGTTTAATGAAGTAAAATGATCGAGTTTCATGGCTACAGATGATCATGTTAATCTCGACGAAATTATTGAACAATTAGTAAACCATCGAAAAAGTCCGAAACAAGATAAAGTTGAATTGAAGGAAAACGATGTTAAACTAATTGTTTCGAAAGTACGAGAGATATTTTTAAATCAACCGATTCTTCTTGAACTTGGTAAATATCTCAGTCGATTTCTTGATTTTTCATTTCGAATGCTCGTTGTTGACATACGTAGAGGCGCCATTGAAAATCTGCGGCGATACACATGGTCAATTCGCAGATTTGCTTCGTTTGTTTGACGCAAACGGATATCCACCCGATGCGAATTATCTTTTTCTTGGTAAACGAAAATCGAGGAAATTGATTTGAAAGAAAAGTTGATTTCGATGTCTCTATGCAGGAGATTATGTTGATCGAGGCAAAATGTCATTAGAAACGGTCACACTTTTGTTTTGTTACAAATTGAAATATCCTGAAAATTTCTTTCTTCTTCGTGGTAATCACGAATGTGCATCGATCAATCGTATCTATGGTTTCTATGACGAAGTCAAACGACGTTATAATGTCAAATTATGGAAATCATTTACCGATTGTTTCAATTGTTTGCCTATAGCAGCGATCATCGACGAGAAAATCTTCTGTTGTCACGGTGGACTTAGTCCTGATCTACATTCGTTCGAACAAATTCGACGAATAGCAAGACCAACGGATGTGCCCGACACAGGTTTATTATGTGATTTACTTTGGTCCGATCCCGATAAGGACACGACTGAATGGGGAGAAAATGATCGTGGCGTATCGTTTACATTTGGTTGTGATGTTGTAACGAGATTTTTAACGAGACACGATCTTGATTTGATCTGTCGAGGACATCAAGTTGTTGAAGATGGTTATGAATTTTTTGCTAAACGACAATTAGTAACGATTTTTTCGGCGCCGAATTATTGCGGAGAATTCGATAATGCCGGTGGAGTTATGAGTATCGATGAGAACTTAATGTGTTCGTTTCAAATTCTTCGACCATTGATACAAAAATCTACGCACGAATCACAAACAAAAGCAAATGTTGTTCACACACCGAGTACAAAATCAACTTTATCTTCAAAAACATCAAATATAAAGAAATAAATTCTATTCTCATCATAAAAACAAATCAAGGAGTTAATGTCACACTTGCTTCACATATTTCTGTCGGTCCAGGAACACCTCCTTCATCTAACCACCAGAAACTAATATTCACATTTTGACCTTGTGTAACATTGACTGTTTGTTTAACACGATCGAATGTTGTTTTTGCTTCTGAATACAAATAACTTGAGCCTGCATGTGCTGAACCTATTGATTGAACTGATAGAGGTGTTATCGCAAGATTGCCAGCTGAAGATATCGCTGTCCATCCCGTTAGATTCGATTCAAAACCACCGTTGATCACAAGTTCACCGTTGCCTTGTGTTATGCTAACATCATCGATAAACCAATTGCTAACATCCTCGCGTAGAAGAAATTCGATAGTTAGTTGATTGGATATTGCTTGATAACAACAAGAATAATAAATATATGATGCAGCTGGTTTTGTGCAATTGTTCGACCGATCCCAAGTAAACATCGGTGTTGGACAAGTGAGTCCGCCTAGTGTACATACAGAATTTTGAGTTGTTGTTGTTGTTACTGCTGTTGCTATTGCTATTGTTGTTGTTATTGTTTGCGTATCTAAAAAATTGAAATTATAGAAACAGAAGAATCTGAAAATCAATCAATTTACGTTTTGATCTAGTTGACAAATAAACAAGTGCACCGATGAAACCTCCAATAAGCAGTGTCAAAATCAGCATACTCACACAGATTTTCGAAAAATTGAAAGTGCATTTTTTCCTCTTGTTCTTTTTCTTTCGATTTCTAATAAATTTAATTTATCTTGAATTCAAAGCATAAATCAAAAACTGTACCTTTCAAAAACATCTAGTGTAAATTCATTTGTCGACAATCGATTCGAATCTATCGGCTGAATTCGATTGTGTGAACGATGGGTCTTCGATAGACCAAAACATGTTGTAGAATTTGTTATTGAATTAATATAGAAAGACGTTTGCGCACAATCGGAAAGATCTAATTGATTATTTTCTTGTCCTTGACGTCTAATATGATCTCGTTTAGATCGTCTGATCACCTTGAATGGTTTTGGTATAGATTGAGAACGTTCTAGTTGCAATTGTTTATTTATCTTTCGACGAGATACTCGTTCGACACTTGTTCGACTCATATTTTGTGTGTAATAATGACAAAAGAAATCAATTGAAAGTAAAGAAACTCCAAAAGTAATCATAGAAGAGAAAAATCTATTTTTAATTATTCATCTTGAACAAACACAAAAATATTGATGAATTCATTTGTTCGTATTACATATATGCATTCGATTTGAGACTAGATAACATTCACGAGAGATATTGGCGATTCTCTAGTGAGAATAGATGAAAGAAACAAATTGATAGATAGATAGAAATATATTTATTTTATCGTAACATACAAAAATTAGCAAAACAATAACAAAAGAAAATCGTTCGACAGATGACCAATTCACATACGTATATGAATCTATTCTTAACAGATCAATTGCTTTGTAATCCGGCATTAGAATAGAATTTCTTTTGTCAGAAAAGCAATAGACAACAATGTGACAATTGCTTTTCAAGAATAGAACACGTTTTATGTTCGTCTGAGTCGAGCTTAACAACATAAATAGTTAGAATAATAATATTGAGGCTGTTTATTCATTATGAACATGATTCGACATTATGGCATAGCCTTACTAAAGTTCATCAGTCTTATCATTAGAAAAAAATGCTTGAATTGACATGAACCAAAAATATGCGACTACAATATTGTACTTTGATTATCTATTATTTTAACATTCTGTTTTATGGACATTGGTCATGGATTACGCCATTGATTCGGCCTCAAAACATGTACATAATATGTATGAATCCTGTAGCTCATTAAAGTAAACTACTGAACGCGCGATAAAACTAAAGGAGAGATTGTATTGAGAGAACGAGAGAAAGCAAGAGAATTTCTCGTCGTTCTTCTTTTCTCTTGCGAACGAAGAAAAGCAAGAAACAACGCGTCTCACAATGAGAAAGAAGAAAGGCGACGAAAGATTTTTTTCTCGTTCGATAAAAAATAGAAAGAGATGTATGTTTCTCTTCTCTTCTCTTCTCTCTCTCTCTCGTTCTCGCTCTCTCGTTTAATGTTGAACACATAGAGAAAAATTATCATTCTTCATCGTCACTTGTCTCAAAAGAGATACAGTTGAACTGATGGATCTCGAACTACGCTGTCCATCATGCAAAGACTATTATCGTTCACCTGTTTATTTACCTTGTACACATTCACTTTGTTATACCTGCGCACTAACATCAATACAAACAACCAATGAACATCACCAGATCCAATCGTCTCTCGATATATCATCAACATCGTTCGCATCCGATCTCGATAAACTTTCGTTAACCAGTGATAATGATTCAGGTGTTATCATAAATCGACATTCACCATCATCATCATCGTCGTCTAGCTCATCTTCATCATCATCAGTCTCATCTTCCAGTCGTCCATCTAGTTTACTTTTACCACCAGCTTTGCCTGAAATTTCATCTTCATCATATCTATCTACCACCACACCAACTCGACATCATTCAACAACAACAAAAGCCTATTCGACTTGTTTACAATGTCCTGTTTGTTCGAAAATAATCTTCATGGACGTAACCGGCATTCGAAGTCTACCGAAAAATCGTCTTCTCATCGATATTATTCAACGTTATCTCGGCGAAAAATCATCCGAACATCAACAGCAAACAGCCAAGTGTCAATTATGTCGGCCATCAGAAGAACGAACAATCACACGTATCTGTGAACAATGTCGAATTGGATATTGCGATCAATGTCGAGAGCAATATCATCCCATGCGTGGTCCCTATTCGAAACACACACTTATCGATGCTCTACAACAAATCCCACCGAATTTCAACGAAAAAACAGTTTGTCATCAACATTCGAATCGATTAGCTACATCATATTGTTTTCATTGTCAATTGGAATGTTGTCAACAATGTTCAGCACATATGAATCACGATATCGTATCTATTCAACAAGCAAGTAAACACTATAAGGTAAATTCAGTGATTGCATGCCGAAAGAGGAAGTCATTCTTTTATTCTTCATCGTTTTTTTTTAATCAACTCTCGTCTGTCTGTCCAGTTTAGTCCACTAGGGGCCAGACAAAATGCCTATCACGCACATGAAGTTGGGTCAAGATCACATCCGTCTTGTTGCTTTCTCGCGCGAGAAAGAGAGTGGTCAGTTCGCCCTGCGGCGTCCTTCGCACGCTTTTATAGTTTTTTTCTTTCTTTTTGGAGACAGAAGAATCAAAATCGAACGACGGACACATTTCCGATACTCGCGAGACAAAGACAAAAAACAGGAAATGTGCTGACTAATGTCTTTTACTCTCTGTAATATTCCAAATAGTTGAACATGTTGCCTCTTTTTCTCATTCATATATTCAATGTATATACTTGAGCGCATCTGTTGTCACTCGAGCGCAAAGACAAAAAAATTTGTTTCAACTGATGACCCTGAGAACGACGAAGGCGTCGGCCTGAGTATTCACGCGTGCGCATGTCATAAAGATCAATCGTCTATCTCATCAAATCAATTCGACTCATTGTTTTCACATTTTCAAATGATGATCGATGATAATAACAATTTTCAATATTGTTTTGCTGTGCTTGTTTTTCTTTCGAAAATTAACGAAGCACAACACGAAAGAACAGAGAGAGAAATGCCTTTACATGCATATCCATTACTAAGAACATCCTTTGGGATTTTCTGCTAAATAGTCTTTGAACTTTTCACCTGTTACATAACAATCACATCATGAAAGACATTTGATTCAGTTTCTTTCTTTTTTCTCTTGAGTGTGCATGTGAGTATTCATCTAATCTGGCCATTGTCCCTCGTCTATGATCATCATCTCTTTTTCTTCTTCTTCATTATTAATGAGAAAAAGAAAAAAAAGAAAAACTCTACTTCCCTTCGTCTTTTTTTTCAATTAACGATGCAAACAATGAGAAAAAAAACCGGATGACCACTCTCGTTCGAGCGGCAAGAATCTTTTTGATGACCGTATACATGCGTGTGTGTACTATCTAAACTATTATTGTTTCTAGCACGAGGTGAAGTGCTCTTTTCTATTTCTCTCTCGTTTTTTTTTGTATTCACTATAATTATAATACAAATTTCCAGTTTTCTTGTTCCGCTTGTCTTACCAAGAAACATTACTATGTAAATTGAAAAAAGTATGATGATGCAATCAACGGAAATGTATGTGTATGCATAAATCACTTTCTTTTTTTTGCGAATATTTAATGTGCTTCGGTGACACCTCTCTTCAATAGTTCTCTCTCTTTCGATAATCAATCAATTTTTAATACGATTAACTCGAAATCAAATGAAAACAGACAAATTTTTTGCAATTTTTCTTTCTTTGTTTGTTTGTCTAGACTCAATTGTCGTCACAATTGCAAAGTTTATCGGAAAAAGCCAAATATGGTGCCGAATTTCTCGCCAAATTGAAGCTGTATCCAGACTATATCAAGGTAATTTACTTGGAGATAAGATTCTATCATTCGTCTTCTCCGACGATAGTACGAACTAGTAAGAAAATGTGAGTTGAAGACAGCTAGCAGGAGGTTAACATAGATAGGGATAATCAAAGCAGATGGTCAATCGTCTGGTCATTTATGAGACTGAAGGTCATCTCGAGTTTATCATTCGATTAAATAAATGAATCCAACTGAGAAATATATTCAAATCACCTGGCATAGCTTGTTCATTTCGTTTCCTTCTGTTGTCTTTAATAGTCTAATAAAAATAAATCTGATCTCGTCTCTTTTTTTTTGTTCCATTCGGGAATGGCTAATGACTATTAGTCGTATGCTTCATTACATCCATCATTCAAACAAAATAACCTTGTTAGATGAATCTTTTTCTCTCGCGCGCGCTGTTTCTCAAGAGATGCGCATGACGAATGTGAATACATGCAAGGATAAGAAGCTAAAGCAACGTAATAACATCATCATCATCATCATTATCATATTTCTCTTGATAAAATCATCTCGATGATGAAGACGATTGAATGAGCAAATCCATCAAACAATAAAAAATCTGAATCTCATGAGAATGTTTTTTTGAACAATTTCGATTTGATTTAAATTCTTTTTCAGAATAATGGCGAAATCTTCGAAAAAAATCTCGTAAAAGAAATCGATAAACTTATTATTTCACTTGAAACGAAAAAACAAGAACTCATATCCTATATTCACGATGAAATCGAAAGAAAAATCGCTTTAATTCATCAACAATACACAACATACAATGCACATATACAACGTACAACAGGCTTCCTTCAATTTTCAATCGAAGCATTAAAAGAATCGGACCCATTTGCTTATCTTCAAGTGTGTCATGGTTTAAATAGTAAATGTTCATCAATCTACGGCAGTTTCTCCGACGAATACGAATGCAAATCTCACACGTCATTTGAATTTGATTTCACTTTTAATATCGATTGTCTTCAACGTGAAGTTCATCGTCTACAATTCCAACAAATAAAACGTAAGTCAATTTAAATGAAACGAAATCATCCGATAAAAAAAAGTGCCGAGAGAGAGAGAGAGGCGCAAAAGATTCCTTTTTCTTGATTGCACTTCTGTTTTATACAAAGAAACAATTAGCATGTTCGATCTATATTTACCCAGACATAGTGTGTGCTCATCTAAACAGTATAACATATATATAGAGTTACAACAGACATCGTTGCGGTATATTAATGTTCATATAACATCTTTGTCTTTTCTTTTTTTCATCAACAAAGAGAAACTTCATTTTTTTTTATATTCGTTGTCTTCGTTTGATAGACGAGACAATGTATAAACAATTGCAAGTATACACACATCCATCTGTGAATGCTCTCGTCCTTGTCTCGAGTTACATCATAGGATGATGAATACTTTCCAGATTTTGTTTATTTTAAAATTGAGAACAAGAAAAGAAAATCGATAATTTTCGGATTATTTGATTGCTGTAATGAATTATTTCTGCAGTTATGATTAAAAAAAGAAGAAGAAGAAGAAATTCGACACATGTTTTATGTTAATATGAGCTTCAGTAGAGATTTCCGGATATTGATTGTCATCTTGTTGCTCTCTTCAATTACATATGTGTTAGATTATCAATACGATCAGTAATAACCTTGAGTTCTTCGCTTTTTTTTTGTTGAATAAATATTAACAAACAAAAAGATTTTTATCATCGAACGGAAATACTTCTTTTTTTACTAACGATGTTAAAAGATTTCTCTTCGACACACAGCCATAGACGGATTTCCCCTTTTTTCATGCCTTTCAAGGTCTCGTTTTTCCCCCCTGGTGAGAAGAGAAGAGAGTTCGATTAACGATAAATGAACAATGCTTTTTATATGTTCTAATCGAATGAGCTAATATTGACGTACTATTACGTAAATTGATGTTCTTCATGTCATTTTTTTTGCTTCTTTCTTTTAGCACCCTTATCTCCACGCTTTATTGCCGAACAATGTTTGAGTCATGATGAACAATCGAGCACTATTTCTGGCACACTCGCATGGTCCATGAGAGATATTGGAGCAATTCAAGGTTTTATTCTTGAATTAGATGATGGCACATTTGGATCAGACTTTCGAGTATGATTTCAACAATAACAAATCTTGATATATAAAGATAATTGACTCTTTTAATAGGAAGTATACGATGGTACAGAAACAATGTGTGCAGTTGACGGACTTCTTCCATCAAATGTCTATACAGCACGAGTAAAAGCCTACAATCAAGCAGGTGAAAGTGCCTATAGTGAATGTATAACGCTTCACTCATCCTCCGGTATGTAAACAAATCAAAACAGGATATTTATCAATGTATTGTGTCTTTGTTTTCTTTTAAGTTTATTGGTTTACATTTAATCCACGTACGGCACATCCGGATATACAATTTCTATCCAATGAAAATCATCGTAGCTTCGATACAATCACATGTTTAAGTTCACAAGAACGTGTAGCACTTGGTTCGAGAGGTTTTCGAACGGGTATTCACTATTGGGAAATAACTATACAACGATATGACGACAAACCTGATCCAGCGTTTGGCATTGCTCGATTCGATGCGTTAAAAGAACACATGCTCGGCAAAGATTCGAAATCATGGTGTATGTATATCGATTCTCAACGTTCATGGTTTATGCATAATGGTCAACATACGAATCGTATCAATGGTGGCATATCAGTTGGCTCAGTTATTGGCGTATTATTAGATTTGAATAATGGAACATTAAGTTTTTATATCAATGATGAACCACATGGTCCAATTGCATTTTCCAATTTAACACAAGGTGATGTTTATTATCCAGCTGTCAGTTTGAATAAAAATGTTCAACTAACGCTTGTCTCAGGTCTTGACCCACCGACACGAACAACTCATGGATTGTAATTTATATAAATATGATGTTTTTTTTTCTTTTTCTTCTCTCGTTCTGTTTTGGCAACTAATTATTTCACTTGTTGTTTTGTCTCGTGGTTTTTTGCCTTCTTTTGTTTTATGTATAAGTAAAAAAAAATGTATACAGATGAAAAGAAATAAATTAAATTAATCTTAATTTGAAATTGAACGGCATTTGCATAGATTCTGTTATTATAAAATCAAAAAACTGACTTTGATCTTTAGACATTTTGATTGATTTATACCGAGAAAGAAAGAAAGAAAGAAAGCTTTAATGGATAGTCGTACAAATGAAGTTATTCTTTTCTCATTGTTTGAACTTATTTTATGACGTTCGTTATGTTTATGAGCTATTCAATGGTGTGTGTGTGTGTGTTTGTTCACGTTTGATTCTTTCGTTTTCATTGATTGATAACGATAGTTGTTAGTCATTTTTGACCTATGCAAACATATATTTCTGTCACGCGTTTCGACACGGATGAAAAAAGAAACGGCTTTAAATCGATCGGGTCAAAGTCAAACATTAAACGCCTTGTTTGAAGACAAGAAATGATGATATATGACTATTCGATTACGCCCTATGGTCTGTCTACACTTGTCGGCAAATGTTGAAATATAAAATAAGTAGTCCGAGAATTCGACAAAACTTGTCTACTCATTCGAAAAGTAATTGAAAATATATGTCTGTATGTGATAACAGTCGGTATGAGTGTGTGTCATTGTTACAGTTTCTAATATACAATCGTTTCAATATTCGTGAACAGTTTTTTTTTATACGATGGGAGTCAGCTGCAGCA
>Ga0209952_1002134_pt1 | contig 15268 bp, 19 predicted proteins | sample ThiBiot_750_biof_2_FD_183951 | JGI IMG/M metagenome (GOLD analysis project Ga0209952, IMG submission 183951) | Wastewater bioreactor microbial communities from Cape Town, South Africa - Thiocy_cont_750_biof (SPAdes) | ecosystem: Engineered > Bioreactor > Thiocyanate-remediating >...
GTCGAAAATCAGATGTAAGAACATTCGATTGAAAGGCATCGTACAACGGATTGTATTCAGGCGTGCCTCGAATTCGTTGAGGATGATTTTCGAGTACATATTTGTTTCGAGGGGCTGTGGAAGAGATGAACATATTTGATCTGTAGTGTGCAGTGGAAATGATTACGAACAAAAATCGAAGATCTTTCTTTCTTTCTCTCGAGAAAAATGGAAAAGAACAAAGATAGTACAAGGTCGAGAACATCGACGATGACTATTCTGTTTCTGTTCGGTTGTATACTTAGCTAAATTGAAGAATAGGAAATCGAATTTGATTTGCATCTACTCACCTCGAGGAGTTGGATAGTATTGAGCTATGGTATAAACGACCGGTTGCATTCTCTGATCAGTATGGGAAATCATTGAAACTAATCGAATAAATTCGACCTTTTCTATCCGTTGTTTGATTTAATATTTTCGTCAACTGACTAATAACATTTTTTTACATATATATATATATATTTATTCTAATCGATAGAATCCAGTTGTTACCTTCTCTTAGTGCCATAGATATATGATTCTTTTTTGTCCTCCTTCTCTTTTCATTCTCTATACAAATCATATTTGACATTTCTCGAATAGGCACTCATGACGAAAGCTCACCTACAAAACCATGTGTGTGTCTCTATCAAACAAGTTCGAACGATAGAATCATAAAAATGAATAACCTTGGCCTTTTTTAAATATGAAAATGATAGATAAATATTCTATATTCTCGGGTTTCTCGATGATGACAATAAAACAAATTCGAACTGACAAGTTCTTCGAAGAAAATGACGATAACGATAAACCTTAAACTTTTTATGTCATCTCTCTTTCTCTCTCGCTCCTACCTATTTGAATTGGTTTGAAATTCGAATTATTCGGCATTGTATACCAACTTCAATGATGAATAATACAACTAAACCGACAATTATTCTCACATCGCTCTTTCTCTCCTCGTATTTCTTTACAATAAAAATGATGTCTGCACGCAACGTATGCACGTACATATATATATATATATTCAATCGATTGATATCGAATCTTAGCTTTACTTATTTGAACGTCGATACAATAATAACTCAATATACAATGACACGATCACTCAAAACTTTGATGAATATTTAACAAAACAGATTCGTTTTGTGTCGTCTTCTCTTTACCTGCGGCTTGTCGTGCACGTCCTGTACCAGTATAAAATTCGCCGATGGATAATGATGGCGAGTCAGTTTGATAAGTTCGATCGATATTCGACATTAACTTTCGATCAAAATCAATATAAAATAAAAACAAAAATCACATTTGACTAGACTTTCTTTGCTTATAAAAGCGAATAAATTAAGATTTGATTGACGAACGATGAAATGATCTGAAATGATGAAAAAAAAATGTGTGTATATAAAAAAACGATCATTTCTTTTTCTGTATTTTCAAACAGTTTCTCCGCATGGGTTTTTTGCTTTTCTACGAAGAGAGACAGAGACACGAAGAAAGAAAAAACACAAGCGAGGATATGATTGGCCTTGAGCGACCGCACACAACACAATCTCAACAACAGAACACGAGTAAAAACATTGTGACAAGAGCAGAGAGCACATCGAAAAAAAAAATACATCGTTTGAGTTATAATGAGCAACGAAGCAACTCGAGTTCTTTTAGCTGAAACATGGAGTGAAGATGTTGATCCAACTGGCTGGTGGATGAGCGAGAAACTTGATGGTGTTCGGTATGCGGAAATTTTGTAAATCTGTCGATGACAATTCTTGTTTTTCTTCTTCTTCTTCTTCGCAGAGCCTATTGGAGTGGAAGTAATTTCTACTCTCGTCAAGGAAATCTTTTTCATGTACCTGATTTTTTCAAGGCTAAACTTCCTAAAGTACCGCTCGATGGTGAAATCTGGTAGATTCATTTCGAATAAATAGGTCATTTTTTTTTCTCATCTCAACGCGTATATTTTGAGGTGTGGCCGTGGTCTATTTCAAAAATGTATTAGCATCGTTAAAAAACAAGCCAATAAAGTCGTAGTCGACGATTACAAACTGTTAACTTATCTAATTTTCGATGCGCCAAGTCACAAAGGTAAATACGAAGATCGAATGAAATGGTTGCAAGACAACATTCCAAAGAATGATGAGCAATGCTATGCTACAGTTGTTGGAATTAAAAAATGTACGGGCGTTAATGATTTAAAAAAATGGCTCGCTGATGTAACGAAAGCTGGTGGCGAAGGCGTTATGCTTCGTAAACCGGGCAGTCTCTATGAAAATAAACGTTCGTCGACTTTACTCAAAGTCAAAACATTCTACGACGAAGGTTCGAAGAAATTGCGCATTCATTTGACACTGAAATTAATTAACTATTTTGTCTATTGAATAGAAGCTCTTGTCATTGGGCATAAACCTGGCAAAGGTAATTGTACAGGTGTACTAGGCGCTCTCGAATGTCAATTACCCAATGGAAAAAAATTCGATGTCGGCAGTGGTTTTACCATGGCACAACGTCGGACACCTCCGAAGAAAGGTTCAGTGATAACATTTAAATTTCAAGAACTATCTAACGCTGGAATACCACGATTTCCTGTTTTTCTTCGTCTTCGTTCCGATATGACATGGAATGATGTACTCGAGTCAGCTAAAACGAAAACACCGATTAGTGTAACGAAAAAAGTTGTACCAACAGCGAAACTTTCGAAACAGCATTCTATTCTATTCTCTGATATTCCCGTACGAGATACGAACGCTAGTTCATCTAAAACAAAAACTATCCAACCGACGACAACTGACGATTTGCTCGTTGAAGATAAAAATCAACCAGCCAAACGAAAACGAACTACTACGAACGAACAAGTCGTTACACGTAAACGTTCGAAAAAATAAAAACAAAATCGTTTATTCATAAAGACACGAACTTTATTTGATTAGATTCAAAAAATAAAATAAAATAAAATCTGATAGTTATCCCTTTAATGCGAGACTCTCATACATATATATGCGCAAATACATTCATCATATATATATTCGTTAAAATGCAGTTAAAACAACAAAGGCATGGAGATAAACAAGGATATAGAACGAGAGAGAGAGAGAGAGAGAGAGAGAGAGAAGGAAAAAACAATTGCTTTGTTTGAGATTTTCGTATCTAGAAAAAACGAAGAATGATTGTCATCCGACAGAGATTTGAATATGTACATAAGACAAGAATAAAATCGAATAGAACAACAACGTAACAAAACAACATAGGACTTGGCACATGAGACAGGTGACTAGAGTATGATGCATAGACAAGAAAGAATATAGATTTTGTTCGTATTTCGATTATAGATGAAAAACAAACAAAAAATAAACACAGGATTATTGGCCGAAACAATTTTTTGTAATTATTTTCACTACTATACCTAAAAAACAAAACACAATTTTATCAATTCGTTGTTATGGATTCGTTTTTTCATACTGTTTCATGTTCATCGGAAGGTTTCTCTGGTATACTTGCACGTGCCATTCGTTGATATGCTAAATCACAAATACTCGATGGTGATCGTGCACGAAGAGTTTCAGTAGATTTCGATGAATCTTGACTATGAGTCGTCGATTCATTTGGATTCGAATGTTCATAAACAGTCATGAGACTATTGGCTTTTCGATTTAATTGATTTCGATTTGATTTATCTAATGGAAGATCTAAATCTTGACGTGTTGTTGCCGGTGATGATGATAGTAACGGTTCAGTTACATTGGAATGAAGAACGACATCATGTTGTACGGAAGGTGAAATTGTTATTGAAACTGATGAACTTCGTTGTTGTTGTGTTATCACATTTTGTGTCGTCGACGAAGTACGTGGCGTGAGGGAAACAGGCAATTGAAAATCACCTAATTCAGCATCGAAGTCATCAGGATTTGCATTATTGTTATTGTTTGTACGAGTCTAGATAAAGAAAAAAAAACAAATCAGAAAAACGAATAGATGACGCTCTGTTATACTTACGATACTGATTTTCAGCGAACTTTTCTTTCGTCGTGGCGGACCACAACACCACCATCTTCGACGATTGAACAGAAAATTAGCTTTAGGTGAAGTAAAACGACCTAGACCAGATACAGCTGAACTACCCGGAACGAGACTTCCACCAGCTCCACTACCCATTAAAGTCTCCGGACCCATTTCGACAAATTCACGATCCTAAATATCGAGAGCGAGAGAGAAAAAAAACAATCAAATACACACAGATTTCTTTGTTTCATACAGTTGTTAATTCTAAACATCGAAGTAAATGATGATGTTGTAATTCAAATGGATTAACAAGATTTTTATCTGTCGATGTTGTTGAATCGTCCAAATACTGTTCACGACGTCGTTTAGCTGCTACAAATGCATTACTCGTTGCATTTCGAGCAAGACGTATACGTGTTTGCCGAGCTTTTCGTTGTGCTTTCATTTTATCAGCACGTTGACTTTGATGATAAATACGACTAAAATTTGAAACTATAACTGGAACCGGAAGAGCAATGACAAGTACACCACTTAAACTACACACACCACCAACAATTTTGCCAGCCCTACATAAAAATACAATCCGATCTATCGTCTTTCTCTTTATTCAATCAAACTTACCAAGTTTTCGGTACCATATCACCGTATCTAATAACAAAAAGAAAACCAAATCTTTGTTTGAGTTTTTGTTTTTTCGTTCGTATTCTTACCCAAGTGTTGTCATTGTTACGATAGTATACCAAAAAGCTGCTGGTATAGATGTAAATTTCGTATGGACAACACTTTTTTCTGCATAATACATAACCGTTGCAAAAATAATAATTGCCATAGTTAAAGAAAATAGAAGAAAACCGAGTTCACTCGCGCAACTTTTCAATGTATAACCTAAGACTCGTAAGCCCTGACTGTGACGAGAAAATTTGAATATACGAAATACACGAAATACACGTAGAGTTACAAATGCTCCGCTAACTTCACCTTTTTGATGCATAAATAAACCGATATAATACGGCATTATAGCAACAACATCAATAACAGACTATTCGAAAAAAGCAAAATGAAATCAAATTGAAATCAATCATCATCACTTCTTACCATCACGGATCGAACAAATTTCAAACGATCTGGTGCAGCATAAAGTCGAAGAAAATATTCAACAGTAAATATCATGACACATGCTGTATCAAGACAGAAAAATTGTCGAGTAAAACGTTCACCACACGATCTCGGATAGCCTGTAAGAGGATCCGGTCCGCAAGTAACTGTATCGAGAACATTGGCTATGACACTAAGAGCAATAAAAAAGCCGGTTACATAATAGAATACCGATGCCATAGTTGACACTTGAGGATTTTCGAATGCACGCCACATTGTTTCACGTAATGATTGTGGTTTCGGTTGTGATTTATCTTCATCTTCATGTAAACGATCATCAAGAAGTCTTTCGGTATTTTCACGTTTACGATCTCGATAATCTTCATAACAACAATCACCGATAATATCAGGTAGAATACCAAAAAATGCTAATTCTTCATCATAAGCTGCGATACATTCATGTTTCGGATAATGTAATTTACCGGTACGATAGAAATTTAAAATAACACGAAATACATCAGGATCACGATCGAAAAAATATTCACGTGTATCTTCATCGTAGAAAAATTCTTTTTCATTCGAGCCTAACAATGATTCGGGATATTTTTCCAATGTTGATCGCCAACATTCGAACCGGCGACCACTAACATTAATAATAATCTTTTCATCACATCGACGTTCGCCATTTGTTGCTGTTGTTGTCGATGTCGACGGTGATGATGGTGATGTTCCACTTGTTGAATAACGAAATGGTGGTGATGGTAGAGGATTTTTTGCTAATGGCACCCAACCAATAGCTGCTGCTCGAGCAAATGGAAGCCAAGCAGCTACACTAGCCATATGTCTTCTTAGTTATCGTCGTCGTCGTTACTTGCCTTTCTAGTTGACCTAGAAGTAGAGAATTGACTTGAAATTTAATTTTCATGTTTCAGCTATTCTTGGTTTCATAAATGTTCGCTTCGTCTCAAATTCCATTAGTTAATTTATCAAATAGGATAAATTTCTTTTTCTTTTGACTAGATGTGTCTTTTTTTATACCCATTAATTTTATGTACGACTTATATTAATCATATAAAAATAGGGGAAAATAAGAAGAAGAAGAAGAAGAAGAAGAAGAAAAAGAAGAAAAAAGAAAAGCAAACGAATAAGCAGGAAAAAAGGAAGAAGACGACGTAGGAGAAGAGAAGATGATGAAGAAAAATCGAGAGAAGAAAAAAAAAAAAGAATAGGCATAATAATAGTAATAATATTGATATTTGTTAATTAGCAATTCAGACTTACTGTAAACTTGTCAATGCACCTTGTTTAAAATTATTTCTAGTAAATGAATTTTCGTTTTCAATACGGGATTAAGTTGGTCGAACATTAAATCGAAGAAGACGACAATTTTAATAATAAATGCTTGTTGTCGATCAACATCACATCGTTTGATAGAAGAATATGATGATGAAAAAAATCGTGTATATATATATCTTGAAAAAAAAACAGTTATTCATAGATAGAATGACAACAATAATAGAGAAATCGAGCAAAAAGAAACACTACATGAACGAACATGTTTCTCGTTTAAATTAATAATTGAAACTGAAGAATGAAAAGAGATGTACGTGTGTAACGTTCATAGAAGTTAGGATTCTAACAACCGAACAATAGAAATAAAGAGAAAAAGCAAAAACGAAGATGACAACAATGACGACGAAGAAGAAAAAAAAAGAAAAAGAATGGAAAAACGAGGAATTTTATTGTAGTCCTGGTGAGTGTCAATTCGGAGAACTACTAATACTACTAGTAAACGACTCACAAAGAAGAACGAAGCGAGTTATGGAACGTTGTATGACGGCGAACTAGCGCGCAAGAAATAGAGAGAGAGAGAGAAGAAAACCAACGAGACATCTCAATCACTGTTCTATGCATCGAACGCTCGCTACGAAGAAGGAGAATTGAAGAGACCTTTGTGTGTGTATGTTCCATTACGATTATTTTCCGGTAGTCTCATTTTTTTTCTGCTATTACTACTGCTGTAGTTACTCCTATTCCTGTAGCTAGCATCGACGTCGTCTCGTCAAAAGCGACAACCTTCGAGCCACATGTGCATGTGCGTGTGTTCTGTCTCTGTTTCACTCTTCTTATTCCTACTGTCGAATGCTCAACCGAAGCAAGCGAGCGAACTGATTTTTTTCCTATTCTTTTTTTTTTCTACTCCGGATTTTTCTTCTCTCTCCCTCTCTATCTTATTTTCTCTCAGCCTCTCGGTTTTTTTTCTCTCTCTCTTAGTCGTTTCTGTTATTTCATACACTCTCCAGCCACTAGAATCCGAATGGTGCTAATGATTCTCGACGTTAAGAGGATAGTTTTGATTGTTGAACGCATGTTAGCATGTTGTATGTTAGCATTATAAACTAGAAAAACACACACACACGAACGTAATTGAAATGTGTTTGTGCATATCATAGAAAAATTAATCATAATGTCCATCAAAACTCATGAATACAATTAGTATTCAAATAAAAAAATGAGTGAATGAATGATTACTTAGTCTCTTACTACTCGTAATAGCATCAGTTATAGTACTTTTATAATAGCTATATGAGTGTCACCATCTGTTTGCTATTGACTAAGCCAATCGATAAGAAAATGAAACACTTGATTTTTGTTTCTCGTTCTCATTTTCTTACTTATAATAGAAATTCAATAGAATATAAAGAAGAAAAAAAAATAAACGAAATGATGAAAAACAATTTAACTAATCGGTCTATTTGAGATAAACATTCTTTTTATATGTAAGCATATGTCTTTTTCAGGAGGATTTTATGACATCTTTATTAGTATTCTAATTATGTGATAGGAGAATCCTGAATAATAATAAAAAAACTAGGCCAAAGGGAAAATAATTGATTTAAGAACCATCATACACATATCTGTTGAAACTCATGAATCAATTGTAATCCTCTTAGATTCGACAGTGATAAGATTTCTCGAACAACAGTCAACATAGTAATAGTCAAATCAATAATGACAATAACGACGCATTTGAGATCATGCAAACAAAAAAGAACAACAACAGCAACAACAATAATAATAATAGTAATAATAATAATAATATCACTTTGATTTTTTGCTTTTTATTGTATGCATGCACAAAAGGATTGTATAGAAATAGCAGAGCTTTTATTGGCAATGTCAGCAAGATCTTTACATTCTCTTTTCTCTTGTGTTGTGCACATCTTTGATAGCTTTGCTTGTTTGATGAATGTGTCAATGGATGAATGCAAGAATAGAAAGCATGTTGATATCATGTAAATGTATCGATATTTAGAAATATAAATACAATATCATTGTTGTTTCAGTTGATTTTATTTTATCAAGGTCTTTGCTTTATTTCTATTTTCTTAATATCATTGCCGGTTCTTAAAGCGTGCGCACATACACAAAACGATTTATCAATCAATCAATCATAATCACGCAAATTTGCCTGTAGTCTCGTCAACAATTTTTTAGTTGATCATTATAAAGTTGTTTTCTTATTATTTGTTTTAATCAAACACATACTCATACTGCTCTTCGGTAAAGTCAATAATAATAATAATAATAACAAGAAGAAAAAAAAAGAACTTGAACCGAACAAGATGAACAGTGCAATCAGCAGATGGGATTCTCGGCTGGCTGCCTGTTTGTTTCTTTTTTATTTGAATGCATCATGTTTTTCCATGTTATTTGTTAGTTGTAAGAGAAAAAATAAGCAGGAAAAAAAAAGGATCGCTCAGACTAACTGTACTTATAGATCTCAAGAGAATATCGAGGGGGGAATTGGTGCTCTTTATTTGTTGTCTGACAATAATAGTATCAAGAGAACATGAGAACGAATGAAAAACAACAAATCCTATCGTTCAATTCGATACTGAACAATAATCATTTTTGAACAAAATAAAATCTTGGGAGAGCAAAAAAAAGACAATCAATATGAGCAGTCAATTTCAAAGCACGCTACGTTTCGTGATTGTATGAGAAAGGAGAATTCGATGACGTCGACGATGCTTCTTAAACATGTTAATAAAAAACTAAATAATTAGGTTTGTCCAAGAAAACTGTCAGGAAAATACGATTGAGTATTAGGTAAAAAAACAAAAATAAGTCGTCGAATATTTATAGAAGAAAAGGATTTACTTGTCAGTCTTTCTCATTCTTCTTCGACTCTATTAAAGTCAAATTCTTCTCTCACATAAGCAGATATCTATTTACGTCAGCCGTTTCTTTTTTCTTTCTTTCGTCTATTTACATTGTTGTGATTTATTTGAATGAAAAAAAAAGAAAGCAAATGGAATAAATGTGCATTTAGTTAATAAAAAAAAAAGCTAAACTTATTGAGAAAGGATTAATTCGAGCTTGTTTAAATTGGCAATACGATAGGAAATGCATTTGTACAAATAATTTTCCGGGAACTATTATCTAAATCTAAAAATGACTTTTTTTCTCTCGACAGTATATAAATAAATTAATTAATATGAAAGAATTAGTGTGAAAGTCCTATTCAACTGTACTCGAGTGACCTCTAGGAAATGGAAGTAAAATAATTGGCTGACAAGTAATGTCGCTACGAGCAACAGATCTATGAACATTGATTTTAGCGAGAGTAGGTTTTTTCAGCTGTTTGTATGGTTCGCTATTCATTCCAGTAGTTAGTTAGCTCTCAAGTATTGTTTTGCTTTAGTTTTTCTAGTTTAATAAAATAATGTCACAAAATTCAGGACCATTTGTTATGTCTTCACATGGACATCCGTCGTTTAATCCACGATTATCAATAGTAACATCGAAACGACCAGGAGGAAATGGTCCGATGCCAATAAATAATAATCTACCGAATACAAATCTCGGTCCAAATATGAATATGCCGCCTTCAATGCGGCCGAGTACATCAATTGGATCTTTGAAATCAACAACGACCGCAATGAATCCAATGGATAGATCGAATTCAATGCCATATTCATCGCGTTATACGCGTAAAACTTTGCCTACAACACGTAGTATTCGTGGACATGATGAACATGAAGGAGGATATCATCGTTCGAACACGACTAATCATGGAGCATCATCAGATAGTATGAATAGTTCATCGTTTACAATTGAACCAGCTACTGACGATGATGATAATGAAGATATTTATTTTTCAACACGTCATCTAGCTGCTGCACGTTTTCAACGTAATCAACGTTTATTATCAGAGATTTTCAATGAAATTGTTATACCAGATTTTCGTATGAATGTTAGTGTTGATCGAATATTAGTTTTACGTCGACAAGTTGATGCATTGAAAACACATCGTGAAACATTTGAAAAAGATTTGAAAGATTTAGAAGATAAACATCAAGAAAAAAAACGAAAATTTTCCGAAACAAACGAAAAATTCTATCGTGATTATGCTGATGCATCATCAAAAAATTTAAGTCAAGAAAAAATCGACGAACTTCTACAGAAATACGAAGCAATGGAAAAGTTACACAAAGAAAAACAATTGATTTTACTTCAACAACAACAACAAGCTATGGCGCCACCACCACCACCACCTCCTCCTCCTCCATCATCATCATCATCACAACAGCCGGCAACTACAGCCCAATCTCAGACGACAACAGAAACAGTATCAGAATCAAGTACACCTCTAGTTTCAAAATCTGAACCAATGCCAGTGGCTGAAGCTCCACAAGAAGAGTCAGTAGCACTCACACCACCCCCACCACCGTCATCGCAGCCATCTTCTTCGTCATCATCGTCCACACCACAAGTTACACCACCAGTTCCTCCATCTGCTCAATCCATACCTACGTCATTGCCATCAGGACAACCTTCTCAATCTATACAGAGTCAAATGCCTCCACCACAACAGCCGAACATTCCACCTCAAAATTATCCAATGATGCATTCAGGAGCTGGTACATACGCGCCTACATCGAGTTATGGTCATCCTCAATCAACACCCTATCGTCCTCCAATGTCTCAAAGACCCATTCAATATCCAGCTAATACTCAGTGGCAACAACAACAGCAACAGCAGCAACAGCAATGGCAAACTGGTTCATATGGTAATCATTCTTAACAAAAACAATCTTTGTTTTTTGTATAATTCTTTTCGTTTATTTTAGATCCACGTTACTACAATGCATATCCGTCGAATCCTCAATGGGTTTCACAACAACAAGCGCAACAAATGCGTATTCCTCCACAATCATATCAACAGACACAAATGTATAGTTCAAATGTTCATTATGGATATGGTAACACCAATGTAGGCTGGAATACTGCTACTCATCCATCGCAACAGTATGCGTATCCACAAAATCCAACTTATGATCCATCGATGATGTCTGCATCTCCACATCCACAACAACAACAACAACAACAGTATTATACTCAACCACAAATGCACAACGCTCCTCCTCCTCCGCCGCTACCTTCTCATCAAGGTTATGATTATGGTCAAACAACTCCGCAACAACAACAAATGCCTTCTCAACAATCACTACCACCTATGAGTTGAGAACTCTCTATTTTTATTGTTTTTTTTTTATTATAAATTCATGCGAATAATTGTCTGTTTATGTTAATTAACATATGTGTCAAACAGTTTTAAAAAATTCGTTTTAGATATAAATTTCTGTCATACTCGTCAGCAATGGCATCTATGCGACCGACTCTCACTCTCATACCAAAAGTTCTCGGCCGTCGACAATTTAGTTTAAGTCAACGAATGCGTTTACAAGACAATTGGGATCAAGAAGCATTACCCGGTGCTAATATTCCTTTCAGCAGTAAATTAAATAATATTCGATTTCAAAAAATAGTCAACTATTCTTTATCTTTCTAGCTACTAACAAATGGGGTCTTGCTGCAACATTACTCATTTATGTCTCATCAGCTGTAGCTGTTCCATTCTTTGCCATGCGTTGGCAATTACTTAAAAAACGTGCCGGTTAAATGAATAATACTGAACTACCTTTGTTTCTTCTTTTTCTGTATTCCTTGTCCTTTTATAAACAGAAAAGTAAACATCTTGAAAAATGCTCTCCTAGTTAGAAATACGACCAATTATTCTTGTCATATCCTTTGTTCCTAAATCTTTTCAGATGTCATCATCGGGCGGCTTCTATTTCGTTATTGTTGGTCATGCTGATCAAGTTGTTTACGAAATTGAATTAGGTGGACCAAGTAGTCAAACAGTTTCAACAGATAATCGTCATTTAAATCAGTTTATTGCTCATGCTGCACTGGATTTTGTTGACGAAGCTATGTGGCAAAATACAACAACATATTTGAAACGAGTCGATAAATTTCATGATTTATCTGTTGCAGCTTACGTAACAGCAAGTGGCCTACGTTTTCTTTTTCTTTACGAACATTTACCACGTGCGGGTGAAGAGGGTCTGAAGAATTTCTTGAATGAAGTCTATGAAACTTATGTTAAATTTCTATTAAATCCATTTTATACACCAGATAAACCGATACGATCGAGTGCATTCGATAGAAAAATTCAGAGTCTCTCGCGAAAATGGATCGTTTAAAACGAGAGACGAAAACTATGTGATTAGCAATTAAATTTTTTTTTTCTTCTTCTTTCCTTTGTTGTAATGATTATTCCGTTTGTAGATTTTTAATAATATAAATAATAAAGAAAAAAAAAACGTTCATACATACAAATATTCATGAGCTATGCCAAAGTGATATATCCTTATCAAACAGGTGTTGTTGGTGATCTTGATTTACAACTAGATGACATTATTGAGGTAAAATAAAACGTGCATCGATTGATTGAGCTTGACGTGCCGTGTGTTTGTGTGTGATCAAATGATTAGCATGACATTTGATTCTTTTCAGGTATTAGAACACGTTGATCAGAATTGGTATCGTGCACGATTCAAAGATAAAATTGGTCTTGTACCAAGTCAATTTATACAATGTCTACCGAATGTAGATTTAAATGAAAATCAATCCTTGTACATAGCTCATACAGATTATCATTCGACACATGAAGAAGATTTACAATTTAATCGAGGTAAATTCACTGAGGATAATAGTGAACAATTGTTTTTGTTTTTGTTTTTTCAATTAGGAGATTTAATAATTGTTCACGAGCAGTTATCAAATGGTTGGCTTCGTGGTTCACTTCATTTTGATCTACCAGGAACAACCTATCGACCAACAGGCATTTTTCCGAATACATTTGTTAATTTAGTTAAAGAAAATTTAAACAGTAATTCATTCATTAATTTGAAAATATTTATAATCAACTTATTTCATTTGTAATAATAGAAACAACAACTACTTCTAGTCAATCTAATCTTTTGTTATCATTCGATTCAAATTCAATCAAATTTGTTCGAGTTCTCTGTGATATCAAACCAAATTCGGCCAATGAATTAGGCTGTTTCGAAGATGAAATTCTTGCTGTTATTGAAAATCCTCAATCGATTGAATCAGAATGGTTCTTAGTCAAAAATCGTTTTAATAGAATTGGTCGTGTTAAACGAACATCTGTTGAAATAATCGATGAGAAACAAATCGACGATGGTGAACGAAACGATCTATTAGTTATACCAACAGTTTCATCGACACCCAAGAATGCATTTGATTCATTACAAGATCTTATTTACAAAGAATTCGATGAATTAATGAATTCAAATTCGATTGCATCAAAAGGTTCGAATAGAGAAAAGGCTTGAAGCTATGATTAGAAACTTGTTGAGACTATTTTTCTATCATTAAATGAAAGAAAAAAAGAAAAGAAAATACTCGATCACTATTGATCAATCACCTTAAGCTATTACAAATTCTTTTTTATTAGACAATTCAAATGTCTATTGACGATCATCGCCTTCGTCATTATGTACAGTAAAAAAGAAAGAATAGAATTGATAATTGTTCATTTTTGTCGTCAGTTTCGAAACGTGCTTGACGTCAAATTGTGTCCAGTTTAACCTTGAAAAAGTAGTGCAAACAAAAACAGATCAAACTATCACATAGTATTTATCAGTTCGTCTCGATCGTTTTTCTCTCTTTTGCTTTCTTTTTTTAAACGAACATCGGTCATCGACAACAATATACACACACACATACATACATATATATATATATATTGTATATGTAGTGATGCTTGGATGAGCTAGTAGCTTAGTAGAATTGTACACATTGTCTCTCGTTTTAAATGCCTTTCTTTTCTCTGTCTCTCTTTCTCTTTTCTTTCTCTCATCTATTCATTCACATTCACCTTTTCACGTACACACAAAAACAACGTTGAAAAATATATGTACATTACATTTGAACACATACATACACGCACAAAACGAATTATATATTTCGTAATTAAGACAGTTTTACATTGACTAATCGAAAAACAACAACATGGATCTGAATTTTCATTGTTCACAATTAAGTCTTCGTTCATCAACATCCTATCGAATATCATTACCAACAATATCGATGAATAATCATTCATCAAATCAATATTCATCATTTAAATATATTCGCCGTTTGAAAATCTATTTATCTTCTTTATCATGCATGAAATATATTTCAAATTTACTTCCGAAAAAACATTCATGTGAGTGTCGAAACAAATTCTTACAAAAGTTCAATAGTTATTCTCATAAACACATATTTCGATTATGCAATTTGACTGTATAAACAAAACTTCTTCGAACAGGTTCCTTTTTTTTCAAGACTAAGTACGAAAACGCCTTCATCTTGCGTCATCCATAATCCAAAACTTTTTTTTTCTATTCAAATAAAAAGAGAGGGGACGATAATTGCAACTATTAGCATCAACATGGTTAGGAAAGGAAAGTGAACAGAATATAAAAAAAAAGCGAATGATAGGAGTTTGATATGTGTGTTATATATACATATGCATACATATACATATATATGTACAAAGGATTCAGATTTTTTTTCTTCTTCTTTTTCTTTGCGTTGTATTGACCCTATTCATGATTGCATTAGGTCTACTCGAACGTGCCTGCCTTCGTTTCTTCCTGGACGGTTCCTCTTTCTCTTTCTCGTTTTTTTCTCTCTCTCTCTCTTCGCTCTTTTTCTTTGTACTCTCGTTTACTTACTAGTAAAAACGAATAGTTTTATTGTTCAATTCTAAAACACATTCGCGGTACAAGAAGTGAAG
>Ga0209952_1002145_pt1 | contig 15221 bp, 9 predicted proteins | sample ThiBiot_750_biof_2_FD_183951 | JGI IMG/M metagenome (GOLD analysis project Ga0209952, IMG submission 183951) | Wastewater bioreactor microbial communities from Cape Town, South Africa - Thiocy_cont_750_biof (SPAdes) | ecosystem: Engineered > Bioreactor > Thiocyanate-remediating >...
CAATCTCGAAGACGCAGCACGCCGCATTACGCCACGCTGCAAGGCGATTATTCCGGTCCATTTCGGCGGCTTTCCTTGTGATACGGCTGCCGTGCTCGACTTCGCCCGCCGCCATCATCTCCAGGTCATTGAGGATGCCGCGCACGCCTTGCCTGCGCATCGATCCGGCCGACCGGTCGGCTCCTGGGAAACGGACGCCAGTGTGTTCAGCTTTTACGCCAACAAGCCGATCACGACGGGCGAAGGCGGCATGATCGTAACCCGCAACCCGGACATCGCCGCCCGCGTGCGTGTCATGCGGACCCATGGTCTCAACCGCGATGCGTTCGATCGCTTCAGCAAGGTCGGAGCCTCCTGGGCATACGACGTGGTGTCGCCGGGGTTCAAATACAATCTCACCGACGTCGCCGCCGCCATCGGTGTGGTTCAGCTCGGCCGCGCCAACACCCTGCAATCCGGACGTCAGCGCGCCGCCAAGCGTTATCTGAAAAGGCTCACCGGCCTGCCTCTCGATTGCCCCACCCCGGCTCCTTCGGACAGCCTTCATTCATGGCACTTGTTTCCTGTTCGACTCCATGAGACCGCACGCATCAGCCGCGACGACCTGATCGCGGCTCTGACCGCACAGGGGATCGGCACATCGGTTCACTACCGGCCGCTTCACCAGATGACCTACTGGCGGCAGCGTTACAACTTCAAGCCGAACGAGTTTCCGGAGGCCGACCGCTATTTCGCTGGCTCGCTGTCATTGCCGCTGTTTCCCGCCATGGCCGATGAAGAGATCGACCGGGTCGCCGATGCATTGCAGGAACTGCTGGAGTAACCCGCCATGCTCGCTTGCGACAGCCCTCCCGCGGTAACGATGCCACCCATTACAACACTCAAGATTAAACGCGCTATCGATGTCGCCGGCTCGATTCTTGGACTGGTTTTGCTATCGCCGCTGTTCCTCCTCCTCGCCATCGCGGTCCGGATAGAAACGCCGGGGCCGGCCTTCTTCCGGCAGACGCGGGTCGGACTGAACGGCCACCCGTTTAAAATCTACAAATTCCGCTCGATGAAGGTGGCAAAAGCGCCGCGTTGCGCGCCCCTGACCGTGCGTGCAGACAAGCGGGTGACCCGCATCGGCGCATTCTTACGCAGAACCAAGATTGACGAACTGCCGCAACTCATCAACGTCCTCGCGGGCGACATGTCGTTGGTTGGCCCTCGCCCCGAGGTTCCGGAGTTCATGGAATTTTTCTCTCCCGCTCAGCGCGCCGTCCTTCTTTCGATGCGCCCAGGCATGACAGATTACGCCGCAATCCTGTTTCGCAATGAGAGCGACCTGCTCGATCAGGACAGGGATCCGGTGTCGATCTACCGATACAAAATTCTCCCGATCAAGTTCGGCTATTACGAGCGCTACAGCCACGAGATTGGCGCCATCACTGACCTGCGCATCATTCTGGCGACGGTCTCCCTGCTCGTTATCGGTCACATCCCAAAAATTCTGGGAATTGCCTCCGAACTCCAAGACCCCGTCTCGCAGGAAGGGCACGCCGCCACATAGCTGCATACTTTCGGCAATCGACGACACCACCGGAGACTCGCTGACGGACTGAACGCGGGAGCGTCACATGAGCACGACCTCAAAAATAGACACGCTCTTCTCCGGCATCTCGAACACATCGAGCTATCCGCCGCATAACGGCCTCGCGGTCGGGCCAAACAACATCGTGATGGCCGAAGGTTCCCGGATCGAATGGACAAATCTCGCGGGCGGGGCCGCCACCGTCCAATCCGTCTATAGCTTCTTCTCATCGCTTGGATCGACAGCGACCAATTCGCTCTACGACCCCCGCTGCATCTACGACAGCGCCAGCGGCCGATTCATCATCATCATGGAAAACATCGGCTCCAACGGAGCCATCAGCAATATCGACATTGCAGTATCGAAGGACTCTAATCCGAACGACGGCTGGTATTTTGCATCACTCAACACATCGTTGACCATCAGCGGGCAACTGACTTCATCCGATCGCCCCTCGATCACCGTCGATGGCAGCAACATCTACATCACAGCACCCCAATACAACGTCAACGTTTCCGGCTATGCCGGCACCGAAACATGGGTGATCGGAAAGACCTCCGGCCCCGGCGGCGGCCTCTATAACGGCGGCACGATGACGGTTGTCGCCAATCAGATTACTCCATCGAACCAGGGCGTTTTCACCGTCGCGACGGGCAGCAACGGAACGACGTATTACGCGTGCGACTATTCGACAGGCAGCCAGATCGTCGCCGTGGTGCAAGCTTATAACACAACCACCAGCACATTCGGCCCCGCGACAACCATCGCGCTCGGCAATATCGACCAGGGCGGCACCTACACAGCTCAACAGCAGGGCACCAGCTTGCTGCTCGACGCCGGCGACAAGCGTATCCAGAGCCTGCAGTACGCCAACGGCTTTCTTTGGGGCGTCTGCGAACTGAAGCCGATTGGCTCCAGCGTGCCGCTCGTTCATTGGTTCAAAATTGACGTCAGCAATCCGAGCAGCCCGGCACTCGTTGCCCAGGGAGATATATCCGGCGCGTCGCTCGGGGCCAATGTATCAACCTTCAACGGTTCTCTTGCCGTGGACGGGGCCGGTGATGTCCTCATCAACTTCACCGCCAGCGGCCCGAATATGTATCCCTCCGACTACTATGTTTACGAAGCCGCCTCGGCGCCGACGGGCAGCTTCAGTTCGCCAATTCTCTATCAGGCCAGCACAGGATTCTTCAACTCCGGCAATGGCTCAAGCGTGCAACGCTGGGGCGCCTACTCGACGGCGATCCCCGACCCCAACAATCCCAACGCGTTCTGGATATCCAACGAATATGTCGCGAACGGATGGTGGCAGACCGCCGTCTCACAGGTTGAAGTCACGAACTCCGCCAATCCGACAGTTTCGTCGATCGCAACCTCCGGCACAGGCATCACCAACGGCAATGGCGATCTGAATGCCGGTAAGACCATAACGCTGACCGTCAATTTCAGTAGCGCGGTCACGGTCAACACGGCGGCCGGGTCGCCGACGTTGATCCTCAGCGACGGTGGCACCGCAACCTATATCGGCGGTTCTGGTAGCAGCGCTCTTGTCTTCAGCTACGTCGTTGCGTCGGGCCAGAACGCATCTGATCTCACGATATCGTCCGCGAACCTGAACGGAGCGGCAATTCAGGATTCGCTCGGCAACAATGCCGACTTGTCCGGCACCGCTAATTACAATCCTGCCGGAATTCTGCAGATCGATACCACGGCTCCCGCCGCGCCAACCGCGCTTTCACTCGACACGACAACGGACAGCGGGACGAAAGGCGATGGAATCACCAATATCACGCAAGTGACCATCGATGGTACAGCCGAACCCGGTAGCGCCGTGACCCTGTACGACACCAATGGCATCACCGTCATTGGCACCGGAACGGCCAACGCATCGACCGGCGCCTTCGCCATCACCACGACCGCACTGTCAAACGGCGTTCATAACATCACCGCAACCGCAACAGATGCGGCCGGAAATATCAGTGTACATTCGACGGCTGATTCAATCACGATCGACACCACCCCACCCGCCGCACCGACGGGCCTCACCCTGGATTCCACTACCGATAGCGGCGCGAAAGGCGACGGAATCACCAGTTTCACCCAAGTTGAGATTGATGGCACAGCCGCTCCCGGCAGCAACGTGACGCTGTATGACACCAACGGAACCACCGTGCTAGGCATAGGAAACGCAAACGCCACCACGGGCGCATTCAGTATAACGACTTCCGCACTTTCCCTCGGAAACCACAGCATCACGGCGAAGGCCGCCGATGCGGCCGGAAATATCAGCGCGGCGTCCACAGCGTATTCAGTGACCGTGACGCCTCCTACTTATGACCATATCGTCGTGGTCATAGATGAGAACAAGAATTACAGCGACGTCATCGGCAATTCGGCCGCACCGTTCATCAATTCATTGGTGGCAAGCGGCACCCTTTTCACCAGCTATTCGGCAGTGGCTCATCCAAGCGAGCCGAATTATCTCGCCCTGTTTTCCGGATCCACGCAGGGCGTCACCGACGACGGTACCTACTTCTTCCCAAACACTCCGACACTTGCCGGTGAGCTGATCCAGGCTGGGTACACCTTCACTGGTTATGCGGAGAGCAGCTCCACCCGATCCCACGACCCCTGGGAAAGTTTCGGGAACTCACAAAATCTGGGACAGAGCTTCAGTCAGTTTCCGACCGATTTCAGCCAATTGCCGACCGTCTCGTTCGTCATACCGAACTTGAACGACGACATGCATGACGGCACCGTCGCGCAAGGAGATCAGTGGTTATCGGCAAACCTTAGCGCATATGCGACCTGGGCGCAGGCCAATAACAGTCTGCTGATTGTTACGTTTGACGAAAGTGACAGCAGTTCCAGCAATCAGATCCCGACGATCATCGTCGGAGACGGAATTCCGGTCGGGCAAAGCACCCAGGCTCTCAATCATTACAGCCTGCTGCATACCATCGAAAACATGTATGGGCTGCCGGGCTTGACCACCAATGACATCAATGCCCCCGCTATAAATTTCGCGGCGGTGAGCCCACCGGCTGTCACGTCGGAAATCGAAACGCAGTTCTCTGGCATCTCCGATCCATCGAGCTATCCGCCGCACAATGCACTTGCTGTGGGATCAAACTATATCGTGATGGCGGAAGGCTCCAAGATCGAATGGAGCAACCTGACCGGCGGCGCTTCGACGACACAATCGGTCTACCAGTTCTTCAAGTCCCTTGGATCAACGGCGACCAATGCCCTGTTCGACCCGCGCGCTGTCTACGACAGCGTGAACGGCCGCTACATCGTCACGATGGACAACATCGGCTCCAATGGCACGGTCAGCAATATCGATATCGCGGTGTCAAAAGACTCCAACCCGAACGATGGCTGGTATTTCGCCTCGCTGAACACCTCGCTCACGCTCAATGGGAGTCTGACAAGTTCGGATACACCTGTGGTTTCCGTCGACGGGTCCAACATCTATATCACCGCGCCGCAGTACAACGTCAGTGGCGGTGGCTGGCAGGGCACTGCCGTCTGGGTCATCGGCGATATCGCAGGTGCAGGCGGCGGCATCTACAACGGTGGAACGATGACGGTCACGGCGAGTGAAGTGACCTCCCCGAACCAGGGCATCTATCGCGTCGTGGCCGGCGACAACGGCAACACCTATTACGCAAGCAGCTACTCCACCGGCGGCCAGATCGCCGTAACCCTGCAGGTCTACAACGTGGCGACCAAGACATTCGGGCCGGTGAGCACGATTGGACTTGGCAACATCGATCAAGGTGGCTCTTACACCGCACAGCAACTTGGAACCAGCCTGCTGCTGGATGCGACGGACAAGCGCGTTCAGAATCTCGCCTACTCCAACGGCTTCCTCTACGGCATCACCGAAGAAAAGCCGGTCGGGTCAAGTGTCCCGCTGGTTCACTGGTTCAAGATCGACGTCAGCAATCCGAACAGTCCGACGCTGGTGGCGCAAGGCGACATCTCGGGCGCTTCGCTTGGCACCAATGTCGCCACCTTCAACGGCTCAATCGCCGTGGATGGCGCCGGTGATGTCCTCATCAATTTCACCGCCAGCGGTCCGAACATGTATCCATCGGATTATTATGTCTATCAGTCGTCGGGCAACAGCGCGGGCGCCTTCAGCGCGCCGATCCTGTATCAGGCGAGTTCCGGATTCTTCAACTCAGGTAACGGATCCAGCGTTCAGCGCTGGGGTATTAATTCGACCACAATCGCCGATCCGAACAACGCCCATGGTTTCTGGGTTTCGAACGAGTATATCGCGAACGGTTGGTGGCAAACGTCCGTCACCGAAATCAGCATCCAGCCATCGCTGGAGACCCCTACGCTTACGCTCGGCAGCACCGCTTTGACGGTGAATGCCGGGGGATCGGTGGCACTCCCAGTGAGCGTCACTGGGTTCGATGCCGACGACACGGTCACCGTCACGATCGGCGGGCTGGCAAGCTATGAGACAATCACCGACACGCTCGATAAGAAAACCTTCAGCGGTAGCTCTGTCACGTTGACGGCAGCGGAGGTCAATAGTGGCCTGTCGCTGCAATCAACCTACGGTGGCACAGACCATCCGGTGAATACGCTGACCATCACCGCGAGCAACACGACAGCCGGAGAATCCGCCACGTCGGCGCCTCAGACGATCACCGTTACAGACCCTCCGGCGACCCCCGCCATGATGTGGAGTAACTGGAATCAGCACAGTTCTTCATTCCAGCACCTCGCGGCTCTGATGGAGCAGTACATGGCCACCGGATTTCACGAAACTAACAGCAATGGCTTCGGCTCGGCCGGCCACTCGCCATCAAATCATTTCGAATTTGAAGGATTTCCATTTCTGGCCAACTCCCACCATGCTTGACGCTGCAGAAAGAACAGACAAGCCACATCCGACATGAGATGGCCATTCTGAATTTCCTAGCCTGAAACCGGGATGTCTGCGAATGACCCCACAAAACGATTCAGGACTTCTGGCTCTCGTTCTGCTGCTTCGGATGAACGGCGTCGCCGCCGAGGCCGAACAAATTCGGCATCGTATTGGAACAGATGACGTCGGCATCACAGAGATGCTGCGCTGCGCCCGAAATCTTGGCCTCAAAACACGGACCATCAAGACGAACTGGACACGCCTGGCACGAACACCCCTCCCCGCCATCGCGTCGCTTGCCGACGGCAGCTTCCTGATCGTCGGCAGCGCCTGCGATGACAAGGTCCTTGTCCAACGTCCGCCAGGGCTGCGGCCGGAGGTCATGAGCAAGGCTGTATTCGAAGAACTTTGGGATGGCCGCCTGGTTTTGATGACACGTCGCGCGACGCTGTCCGATCTGTCGAGACGCTTCGACATTACCTGGTTTCTCGGTGCCGTCCGGAAATATCGTGGCCTTCTGGGCGAAGTGCTCATCGCCTCCTTTTTCCTGCAAATATTCTCTCTCGTCACGCCGCTATTTTTCCAGGTCGTGATCGACAAGGTGCTGGTTCACCGCGGTATCGACACACTCGAAGTCCTCGTCATCGGCCTTGTGACGATCGCAATGTTTGAGGGAATCCTCGGCGCGCTACGTACCTATCTGTTTGCCCACACCACCAACAGAATCGATGTCGAACTCGGCGCCCGGTTGTTCCGGCACCTGATCTCTCTGCCACTCGCCTATTTCCAGAATCGCCGAGCCGGCGATTCTGTCGCGCGCGTTCGCGAACTCGAGAATATCCGCAACTTCCTCACAGGCTCGGCGCTCTCCCTGATCATCGACCTCGCTTTCACATGCATCTTTCTAATCGTTATGTTCGTCTATTCCCCTCTGCTGACTTGGATCGTGCTCGGCGCTTTTCCGTTCTACATCGCGATCTCGGCCGCCGCGACACCGCTATTTCGCCGCGGACTCGACGAAAAATTCAAGCGCGGTGCCGAGAACCAGGCTTTTCTGGTGGAAAGCATCGTCGGCATGGAAACACTGAAGGCGATGGCCGTTGAACCTCAGATGCAGCGCCATTGGGAGGAGCAACTCGCAAGTTACGTCTCTGCAAGCTTTCGCGTGCTGAACCTCGGCAATATGGCAAGCCAGGCAGTTCAGTGCATTAGCAAGCTTGTCACGGCCGCTGTCTTGTTTCTGGGCGCCAAGCTTGTCATCGAAGGCAACCTAACCGTCGGCGAGCTTGTGGCCTTCAACATGCTTGCGAGCAGGGTCAACGTACCCGTGCTCCGCCTCGCCCAGGTCTGGCAGGACTTCCATCAGGCCCGCCTCTCGATCGAACGGCTGGGCGACATTCTCAATACTCGCCCGGAATCGGCAGGCACACCCCATCGGGCCGCGCTCCCGCCAATCCGCGGCGAGATCACCTTCGAACATGTCGACTTCCATTATCGCATCGACGGACCGACGATTCTGCACGACGTGCAGTTCCACATACCCGCCGGTCAGGTCGTCGGAATCGTCGGACCTTCCGGATCAGGCAAGAGCACACTCGCCAAGCTCATCCAGCGCCTATACGTGCCGGAAAGCGGACGCGTGCTCGTGGACGGCGTCGACCTCGCCATGGTCGACACGGCCTGGCTACGCCGGCAGGTTGGCGTCGTTCTACAGGAAGACATGCTGTTCAATCGCTCCGTCCGCGAAAATATAGCGCTCGCGGACCCGGCTATGCCCATGGATCAGATTATTCACGCGGCAACGCTTGCTGGCGCACATGAATTCATTCTCCAGCTTCCCGAAGGCTACGACACCTTGGTCGGCGAACGCGGCTGTAGCCTGTCTGGCGGGCAACGGCAGCGGATCGCGATAGCCCGTGCTCTCGTCACCGACCCGCGCATCCTGATCTTCGACGAAGCGACAAGCGCGCTCGACTACGAGAGCGAGCGGATCATCCAATACAACATGCGCCGCATCTGCGAGCGTCGCACGGCCATCGTTATCGCTCACCGCCTTTCGACGGTCCGTCGTGCCGACCGCATCCTCACGCTCGAGCGAGGACGTCTGATCGAGGATGGAACGCATGATGAACTGATGCGAACCAATGGACGCTATGCCAGCCTCCATGACATACAGGCGGGACTCCATGACCTCCGTCAGAAAAATTATACCGTTCCCGGAACGAGACGGCGTTCCTACCGGCAGCGCTTGAAATCATCGAGACCCCCGCCTCCCCCACAGCACGTGTGCTCGGTGCGGCAATCATCGCGCTTTTCGGAATAGCGCTGATATGGGCATCGCTCGGCACCGTCGATATCGTGGCGGTTGCACCCGGCAAGGTCATTCCCAATGGCCGTACCAAAATTATCCAGCCGTTCGAGGCTGGCGTGGTCCGCGCCATTCACATTCATGATGGCTCGACGGTTAAGGCCGGGGATGTGCTGATTGAACTCGACCCGACAATCAATACGGCCGATGTCAAGCATATGGAAATCGACTTCATCGCCGCGGAGCTCGATGTCGCGCGTCTTCAAGCCGCCCTCGCAAACCACGACAATCCGGTCGATGGCTTCGCGCCACCTCAGGACGCCGCCAAGGATCTCGTCGAAACGCAGCGTCAATACCTGATAACGCAGACCCAGGAGCATCGCGCCAAAATCGCCGAGATCGACCGACAGATCGCACAGAAACGGGCGGAACGGGACACCATCACCGCCAACGTCGCCAAACTCGAAGCCACCACTCCCTTGCTCGAGGAGCGTACGAAGATGCGCGAGTATCTCTATGAGAACAAGCTTGGCTCGAAGATTACCTATCTGTCGGAGTTGCAGGATCTCGTCGGTCAACAGCACGAGACGCTCGTTCAGAAAAGCAGAGAACAAGAGGCGAATGCGGCGATTGCCGCACTCAACGAGACGCAAGCGCGGGCCAAGGCCGAGTACCGTCGCACCCTGCTCGACGATCTTGCAAAAGCAGAACAGAAAGCAGGCGGCCTCAGACAGGACGTCATCAAAGCAAAGCAGAAGGCTAAGCTTCAGATTCTTACAGCCCCGATTGACGGCGTCGTGCAGCAATTAGCGGTCCATACCATCGGTGGTGTCGTTACACCGGCACAATCACTCGCTGTGATCGTGGCGACAGATGGCGGCGTGGAGGTCGAGGCCATGGTGTCCAATCGGGATATCGGCTTCGTAGTCCCCGGACAAACAGCCGAGATCAAGGTCGATACCTTCAATTTCACACGCTACGGCCTGCTTCATGGACACATCATCAGCGTTTCGCGCGACGCCATTGCCCCCGAGAAATCGCGCACGCAGCCAATGCTACCGGAAAACTCGGCAGATGAGCCTAAAACGCAGGAACTTACCTACGCAGCCCGGATCGCGCTCGACCGCACTCAGATGCAGATCGACGGTAAGCTTCTCCCCCTCTCTCCCGGCATGGCCGTGACGGCGGAAATCAAGACCGGATCGCGGCGCATCATCAGCTACCTGCTTTCCCCGCTCGCCCGATACAGACACGACATCTTACGCGAACGGTGAGGTCTTTGCTGACTGTGGGAGAAGATGTTTCGATCAAGTCGCCGCTTTGAACATCAGATCAAGCAGCCGCTGTGCGAGGGGCGACAGAACAAGACCTGTCCATGCCCCGAGAATGCTGGCCATGAGATCATCAATACTTGCAGTTCGCCCCGCGATGAAAATTTGCGCCGTTTCGAGCGAGGCTGCGCCGATAGCCAATAGAACGGCAAGAATGAGCCGCTGCCTGGGTGCAGGATAGCCTGCGCCAAGAAAGCAACCCGCCACGGCATAAGCTATAAAGTGTTCCTCGTGGTTACTCGGCAGAACGTGGGGACGGAAACGGCCAGGCACCAGTGACAACACCACCACCGACAACACCGAAATCAAACCAATAGCCCTCAACGCAAGTTCTCTACTATTCCTTGGCATATACTTTCCGTTCTACCTTATTACTCATTCTGATCGCTGGACTGGCCCGGTCGTAGAGTCACCTCCACAACATCTCCAGGCTGAAGTTTGGATTCTTCATTCGCCCGAATGCGCATCTGACCTTTTTCATCCATCCTTATGACAACGATCTCAGGTTGGCTGCCGCCCCGGACGAATTGCGATCGAACAAGTGTCGCGTACTGCAATTTTTCCGATGTGCTTTGCAGCTTCGCCCGAACTTCTGCGAGCTTCAAATTGGCGTCCTGCAACTCGCGAAGCAGGTCCATCCTCCGTTGATCGTCGAGCTTCCCAAGCTGGCGCTCGAAATCACCCTGTTGCTGTTTGATCTGCATCAGTTGAGCTGATGTCTGCAACTTGCGGGTCGACGACATCAGCACCGCGCGGCGGGAATCCGCAACGCGCGGACTTGGAAGCGCGCCTTTACCATAGAAATCCAAGGTCCTCTGCAACTCATCTATATCAGCTTGAGCTCCTTCATCATCCTGCTTCTGCTGCTCTGTCAGAACCCCGATCTCTTTTTCCCCCAGTGCGACCGCATGTTGCAGGGAGGCCTTTTGATTATCGTAATCCGCCTGACGGGCTTTCAATTGCTCTGCCTCGACATGTACGATCTCGGAGATAGTCGATTGACTTAACGGCAAATTCTTGAGGCTGCTTTGATCGAGGTTCTTATCCTCTCCGAGCTCCGTCTTTAAACGCCAGACATGCGCCTGCTCCTTGGCGAACTCCGCCCATAAGGATTCATACTCGGCTCTCAGGTCCGCGGCCTCGAGAACAGGGTTCTGCATGCGATAACGCATCAGCTCATAGCCACCCGATAGAGCGACCGCCTGACGAACCGTCATCAGCGGCCTGTAACCATACTCACCCGGCTTGGAAACATCTCCATTGACGTATATCGGCCGATATTCCACCACAGTTGCCGTCACCTCGTCATGGTCGATCATGATCTCATTGTCGCGCCCATCCGAGAGCCGCTGACGGAAGACCTTGGTGGCGAGGATCGCCTGAATTCTGGATTGGGCATCCGATGGCGTGAGGCCTGCGACCGGAAGACTTCCCAACATCGGAAACGAGATCGAGCCGTCCAATTGTACGGGAACGCGCTGCTTGAGCTCTGGCGCTCTTGCGACCGAAATCTCGATCACATCGCCGACATGCAACTTATATTCGGCCTTCGCCGGAGACGCTGCGCATAACATTGCTGCTGCAAACAGCAGGAACTCGAAACAGAAGAGGCGCGCAACCTTGCGACATCGGGAGAAGCTGGTGTCCATTGACAATCGAGCCGTCGACATGATGCCACTCCTCTGTTGGCGGTCATTGACGCATTGAGGATTGCTTCGAGAATTCTTTCGGCCATGACAATCGCGTGACATAATCCGCGACCGGGCCGCCCGGCTGCCCCCAATTGCTGGACCAGATCACCTGCGACCCGTCGGGCGATGGCGATGCGTGGGTCTCGCTCCAATAGTCATGCTTGGGATTGCGGGTCTGAGCGATCCGCCGAACCTCTCCACTCCCATCAATGCGGAGAGCAACCACCTCTTGGTAGAAGGGCGCCCAGTTCGGATGGGCGGCAATCTCGGCATAATTGCCGCCATAGCTCAGGAAGACCCATCCCGGCAGATTGATGTTCCGGAGCGAGGCATGCTGCCCCTCTCCGTAAGGCGCGAGGTCCGTAACCTTGCCGTCAACCAGCCGACGCTTGATGATATGAAATTTGTCCGGATTGTCTTTGCTGATTCCGACATAGACGTCGCTGCCATCAGCATCGATCGTCATATCGCCATGACCCGGACGATGGTGATCGTTCCAATATTGGAGTTGGGTACCATCAACAGTGAACACATACCCGTGGTCGATGTCGCCGGGCATTTTCTGTGCGCAAAAAATGTAGCGCCCCGATGGAGAGATCGAGCAATAGCTGTTTTTGCCCGGAAGTTTTGCAAGATCGATATCCGCGAATTTCGTCTTATCTTGCATATCATAGGCGAAGACTACAAGTGTGCCATCAGCGGTCGTTGCGCGAACAGCTAATCTTCTGCCATCTCGTGAGGGGTTACCCTTGTAGGGCCCGAATTGAAGATTGCGATAGCCATCTCCGGCAAAAACGATTGTCTTGACGTCGCTTCGTGGATTCCAAGTATAAATTGCGCGGCCGCTGACACATATCATCAGCCGCGAATCCGTTGGATGCCACTCGCATTCGTCTGGCGTCGAGCGATGGAAAAGGGGAACGTAGGTCTGTCCATCCAAAAAACATAGTCCGAGACAGCCGTTCGCGATCACCAGCAAGCTTTGATCGGCATTCCAAGCCTGGGAGCTGGAGTACCTGTGTGTGCAGTACGCGGGCTTACAGGCAACACCGCCAGGCATCCTCGCCCCCGGGTCTGTCACGCGGGTCACGGGCGTGCCAAATGCCGGATCCCTCGCCTCCTGCAGATAGGCGACATTCGGCGCGGAAAGCGTCGGAAGAGCCTGCGCTGTCTTCAGATCATCAATGGCGAACGCCGAGACGTGCGACGCACTCCATAGCAACGCCACATAGAATGCTTCTCTTGCTGTCAGCGCGCGCATCTCGCCCATGCTTATCCATTCAGAGAATTCGGAAAATCGAAGGCGCCTCATCTCTTCTCAATCGACACCCAGAACGTTCCTTTGGCTCCTTTCCTGACGAGCATCTACCGAGAGCGGCAGAGACTTCTTTCTCATCGTGCGGGAGGCAATACCGCCATGCCCTTGGACTCTGGTGAATTCACCACGATCGGAGGCGAGAGGGTCGAGTCATTCTCGATTTGGCAAAGGGAGAAGCCGCTGTTCATGCCCCAGATGGCCGCCTGCGTGCGACTATGGACGCGTATCTTGCGAAGGATCGACTTGACGTGAACTTTTACGGTCGCCTCCGAAATGGCGATCTTTCGCGCAATCATTTTGTTCGATCCACCTTCAATAATGCAGCGCAGGACCACTTTTTCCCGCAACGACAGTTGTGGCATCGGCGCGCCGCCCGCCGCCGCGATCAGCTGCTTCTCCAGATCGCCCTTGCATTCGCTTGCATCGACGTGAGAATTCGCACCGTTACCATCGCTCGCCTTATCAAGCACGAATGGAAGAAATGCTGCTGGCAGGATTGTTTCGCCCAGCATCACAAGTTCTAGAAATTTGATGAAAGCAACCGACGTTGCGACATTGGCCAGATAGGCGCTGACACCTGCGCGATAAACAGATGGGATATTGATCAGCTGATTAGTGTTATCCAGCACCACGACGCGCCACATCGGATTTCGCGCCTTGATGAGCTTAATCTGATCGAGCACGGCATTCGATCCGTCGCCGGCATCGAGAATGAACAGAACGCAATCATGTACGGCCATGGATTCCAGAACGACGTCGTCGACACCCGTGATTGCATCCAGAACGTGAAAATCAGCGGCTCCAAGAATGCGACTAAGACCTTCGCGGAAAAGATTATTAGATCCAACAATGACGGTCGCACGCATGTTCGACTCCATAACTACGCCAACTTCTGATCGGCTCCGTTCCCGCGTCGAAACCGACATTGGCCAACATCAACTAAGCGACCTAGGATGAAAGTCCTAGGCTTGGCACAGCCGCGTAACCCCTCCGTTCCTGCCTGAGTACTTATTTTCTTCTGAAAACCCAGCCACTGATCGATGTCCGAAATGGATCAGACCATAATCCTTTTATGAAATGTAAATGACAATTTGCCGTATCGATATATATCGTTCGTTATGTGCGCGAGGGCTTCCGAAATGAGCCGCTTCCTCTGCCGCCCCCGGCCCGTCATGATCGGGACGGCGATCGGGCAGCCGGCCCTACCCAGAAAGAGTTAGGTTTTCTTCCCGTCTGTTACAGATTTTTGATTTGTCGGCCGGGCACAGATATGGGAGCGTTTCCTGTTACGCTATTGCGCCTGAGGATATGCCTCTTAGGCCACATTTGTACTGAGTGGGGGGCACCCATTTCAGAGGTGTGTTATGCGTTGCGTTAGGGTCGTTATTGCGAATCGTAACCCTTTGATTTCGCAGAGCCTCACCAATTTCCTGCGTGCTGAAGGCAATTTTGAAGTCATCTCAAGCTGCGCCACGATTTCCGAATGTGTCCAGCTCGTCCAAGCCAAATCCCCTGACATCGCGATCATCGAACGCCTGACGTACAGCAATATTCCGGGGCACGACATTCTCGCGAAGATCGCCTCAGCCTGCTTTTTCACACGTGTAGTCTTTCTCGCGGCATTATCCGAGCCCGACGACACATCCGTCAACGCCACTTACGACTTACCCCTCAAGGGATCAACATTGGCGCGATGCCTGGCGCAGATAGCCGCCTGTCATGAGCCAGCGAATTCCACATCGCATCACAAGCCCCCTTTGCGACATCAAAGCAAGGCTGCGCCTGTCGACACCCCAAGCCAGCCCCACGCGTGTCTGACCGAGCGCGAACGCGAGATCATGCATCAGATATCCGCAGGGATTTCGAACAAGGAAGCAGCTCGCCGGCTGAACGTTTCTGAAGGTACCATCAAGCTTCACCTCCACCACATCTACCACAAGCTTTCCATCAAGAACCGGGCCGAGCTCGTAGCAATGGCAGTCACTTATTCCGGACCCGCTTGGCTCTTGGTTTGATACGAATCCAGAACGACACACACTGAATTCCAGATCTGGCACCCGAGTCACCAGTGCCAGACGGCTATCTTTTGCTTGCGAAAGTAAGCATCGC
>Ga0209952_1002147_pt1 | contig 15202 bp, 10 predicted proteins | sample ThiBiot_750_biof_2_FD_183951 | JGI IMG/M metagenome (GOLD analysis project Ga0209952, IMG submission 183951) | Wastewater bioreactor microbial communities from Cape Town, South Africa - Thiocy_cont_750_biof (SPAdes) | ecosystem: Engineered > Bioreactor > Thiocyanate-remediating >...
GATTGGCTCGCGCCGCCGCAACAGCGGCAGCAGCATCCGCCACGTCACCGCCAGCAGCAGCCCGACCGCTGCACAAGACACGCCGTTCAGCACCCGCCGCAACGCCGGAATATCGCCGTAATGCGCATAGAGCAGCGCCAGCGTGGTCACGATCAGAAACGGCGGCGCCAGCAATCCCAGAAAGGCCGCGATGCTGCCGGTAAGCCCACGTATCCGTGCGCCGAACACCACCGACAGGTTGACGATGTTGGGGCCGGGAAGGAAATGGCACAGCGCGAAGGTCTCGTTGAACTCGTCGGCCGTCATCCAGCGGTGCTTGTCGACGATGGCGCGCCGCGCGAACACCAGCACCCCACCGAACCCTGCCAGCGACATCTTGGCGAATGCCAGAAACAGCGCGAACCTCCCCGGCAAGGTCGGCGTTGGCGAATCGACCGGGAGCCCGGCGGCGGGAGAATCGGAAGGCATCGACGAGACTTAAAACCTTCGCCGATTGCCACCAAGGCGTGTTTTCAACGGCCTCACCTGCGCCGCACGCGGAGCCGTCGGAATCTCCGCCATCTCGTGTGGTCAACCGACGCAGGGCTTTCGTCGCGCCATCTTGCCCCCTATATTGAGCGGGCCGGTTCGCCGGCTATGGAAATAAATGGCCGTCGCAATAAACCATTCGGACCCGGGGGCAGCACCCGGCGCCTCCACCCAAGTTCCTCGGGATCGCGCCAGGAACTTCGGCGGGGGCGAAACAGGATCGACGAGGGCGTAAAGGGCGTGTTTTTTCTCGGTATGGTTCCGCCGTTATCGGGCTATGCAATAGTTGCAAACGACAACTATGCTCCGGTTGCTCAGGCTGCGTAACGCAGTTTGAAAGACCAAGTCTAAAGTCCTAGTGGGTTAAGCTCCGCTAGGCGGGGTCCGGAGGCACCTGGCAACAGAAGCCTCCACTCAATCTTTATCTATCGGTGTACTTCTTTATCGTCAGGCGCTTCCGGATTGCGGGAGGCGTTTCGTCATAATGTCCTGTACATCGATCCGCGCGGCCTGCTGACCTGCGCCCGGCGCGGGAGTAGCATGGTGCAAACAGCGAGTCGGGCGGCGGCGAAGTCCGCGGGCCCGGTCGGCGCGGCAACCCCAAGAGAATGACCGATGGCCACCGATCACATCAGATATGACGTTCTCGCGCGCGATGCGCTTCGCGGCGTGCTGCGGCAAGTGCTGACGGACGCCGCTGAGCACGGCCTGCCGGGCGATCACCATTTCTACATCACGTTCCTCTCGAAGGCCGAAGGCGTGAAGATCTCACCCCGGCTGCTGTCGCAGTATCCGGAGGAGATGACCATCATCCTGCAACACCAGTTCTGGGATCTGGTGGTGACGCCGGATCGTTTCGAAGTCGGGTTGTCCTTCGGCGGTGTGCCGGAACGGCTGGTTGTCCCCTTCAGCGCGATCAAGAGTTTTCTCGATCCGTCGGTGCAGTTCGGCCTGCAGTTCGAAACCGCCGACGGCGCAAGCGCCGTACCAGCGGCCGATCAAGTCGAAGCGCAGCCGCCCGCGACGATCGCGCCGCCACCGGCTGTCGAATCCGGCGTTGCTGCCGACGATGAGCCCGCGAAGCCAAGCGAAGGCGCCGAAGTCGTCCGCCTCGATCGCTTCCGCAAGAAGTAATCGCGCGGGCTAAAATCCGAAGAACTGCTGGAACGGCATCGGAAAGTCGTGTTGTACCATCGTACAACACGACAGCCGACCACAAGATCGTCGATCTTCCGAGTTGCATTTCGAGACTTTCCAAACAATCGATTATCGCGCATTCAACGCAGCTTTTTACACCGCGCTACGCCGCCATGCGCAGGACGCGCCCTTGCCCGATGGCAAGAGCGCGCGAAACGCGATATCCCAATGCAAACTCTCCCTGCTTGCACTGGACATCGCTCATGGCCCCCACCCGCAAGACCGCGCGCGCGCCGCGCGCTGCCACCCGCACCGAAACCGACAGCTTCGGCCCGATCGAAGTCCCTGCCGTCCGCTATTGGGGCGCGCAGACCGAACGCTCGCGGCAGAATTTCCGCATCGGCGGCGACCGGATGCCGCTGCCGATCGTACGCGCGCTCGGCATCGTCAAGCTGGCGGCGGCGCAGACCAATCAAAAGCTCGGCCTGCTCGACAAGCGCCGCGCCACCGCGATCGCACGCGCCGCGCAGGAGGTGATCGACGGCAAGCACGACGATGAATTTCCCCTCGTGGTTTATCAGACCGGCTCCGGCACCCAGAGCAACATGAACCTCAACGAGGTGATCGCCAACCGCGCCAACGAACTGCTCGGCGCGCCGCGCGGCGCCAAGACGCCGGTGCATCCGAACGATCACGTCAATATGAGCCAGTCGTCGAACGACTCGTTTCCGACCGCGATGCATATCGCGGCGGCGCAACGCATCACCATCGATCTAATCCCGGCGCTCGACCATCTCGCCAAGGCGCTGCGCAAGAAAGAGAAGGCGTTCGCAAAGATCGTCAAGATCGGCCGCACCCACACCCAGGACGCAACACCGCTGACGCTCGGCCAGGAATTTTCCGGCTACGCCGCGCAGGTGGAAAGCGGCATCGCACGGTTGCGCGTCGCGCTGCGCGAACTGTATCCGCTGGCACAAGGCGGCACCGCCGTCGGCACCGGCCTCAATGCGAAACCGAAATTCGCTGCATCGTTTGCCAAACATGCGGCTGCGATCACCAAGCTGCCGTTCACCAGCGCGCCGAACAAATTCGAGGCGCTCGCAAGTAACGACGCCTACGTTTCGGTGCATGGCGCGATCAATTCGGTCGCGACCGCGCTGTTCAAGATCGCCAACGACATCCGCTTCCTCGGATCGGGACCGCGCTCCGGCCTCGGCGAACTGATTCTGCCGGAGAATGAGCCCGGTTCCTCGATCATGCCGGGCAAGGTCAATCCGACCCAATGCGAGGCGATGACGATGGTGTGCTGTCGGGTTTTCGGAAATCAGACGACGATCACCACCGCCGGCAGTCAGGGGCATTTCGAATTGAACGTCTACAAGCCGGTGCTGGCATATTGTATGACTAATTCCATTCAACTGATTACCGATGCCGCACGTTCATTTACCGATCACTGTATAAACGGCGTTCATGCAGATGAACAACGCATTCGGGAACTCATGGAGCGATCACTGATGCTGGTGACTGCACTGGCGCCAAAAATCGGCTATGACAATGCCGCAAAGGTTGCCAAAACTGCCCATAACAAAGGCACAACCTTGAAAGAGGAGGCGATCCGGCTCGGCTTCGTCACGGCTCAGGAATTCGACCGTCTGGTTCAACCCGAGAAGATGACCCGGCCCGGCTGATCAGCTGCGATCACAGTTCTAGCGGTATTCCGTTCGGCAGCGGTTAGTTTGCTGAATAATTATGAATCATACGCCTTAAGGACTGGTAGATTCGGAAAATAATGGTGCAACAGTGCGTTATCCTGCTCAGTGGGTATCGCACCGGATCACCCAACCGAGACGCAGCGAGATCACGCCCACCGATGGCAACAAGCCAGTTCAAATTGCAGTACCATCACTCCTTGGGCGATAGCGCTCCACACTCTTTCGGCAACAGCATTCCGCGCTGCGCCGGTGGCAGTGCTATGTGCTCGGCCGACGGCAGCTGATGGAGGCAACGTTGGGCGATCTCGTCAATCTCAATCGGCATAGGAAGCGCGTCGAGCGCGATCGCGCCGCCAAGCAGGCGGATGCCAATCGTGCCCGATTCGGCCGTAACAAATCCGAGCGCACCCTCGAAGACGATCGTGCGCGCAGGGAAAAAGCCCTGTTGGATCAGCATCGCATCGACAAGGATCAGACATGAAATCGCCGGTAGTGAAACGTTCCATCGTAATTGCCGGACACAAGACCAGCGTCAGCCTGGAAGAAGCCTTCTGGAACGGCATGAAGGAGATTTCGGCGCGACGTAACATGACCTTGTCCGAGTTGGTCGGCGAGATCGATAGCAATCGCCAGCAGGGGAACCTGTCATCGGCGATCCGCCTGTTCGTGCTGGATTACTTCAGGAATCGCACCGCGCCGGCGGCGGCAGAGGGTGAAATTCGGCCAAGCGTCTGATCGTCTTCGGTCATCGAAGCGAAGCATCGCGACGCACGGTTCTGCCCAGGCCGCCTCGCGAATCCGTCGTTCGAGCGAGGTGAATATCGGACACAACGACCCGGATCTCGCGACCGCCTACTCGCGTTACAGCCACGCTCCTGCAAGTCCGCAAAGCCTTCATCGTTTCCATCGCGCTCTAGGTTGTTTCCCGAATACCGAGTCCCGACAGTTTGAGCTAATTTTGCAATGACCGTGTGACGCACAAGGCCGGTCCACGCTGGGGGACGTTTCATGGTGATCGACGAGCTTCATCGAATCAGTGCAACGACGCCGGCTACCGGCAACCTCAAATACGCGGTGGTCAAACGATCGGTGATGATCGGCAGCCACAAAACCAGCGTCAGTCTCGAAGATGCATTCTGGGATAGCCTGAAGGAAATCGCGGCGCGGCGCGGCGTCAGTCTCTCGACACAACTGGCGGGCATCGACACCCATCGCAACACCGGCAATCTGTCGTCGGCGATCCGGCTCTTTGTGCTGGATTACTTCCGCACCCGCGCTATCAGCATGATGATGATTGGCGAATGCCGAACCGACTCGCCCGGCATTGCGCCGTTTGCCGAGCCGGTTGAGGCCGAGAGTGCGCTGGCATTGCGCTAGGTAGCTTTCGTTTATATAGAACCAGCAATTCGTCATGGCTGGGCTCGTCCCGACCATGACGGATTGAGAGTTTCCTTCAAACCGCAAACAGCGCTAATGCGCGATCTGCGGCGTCAGCACCAGCGGTGGGCGTTGCTTGGGCGCGGTCTTCGCGCCAGGTGCGGGCCGCACTTCGATCGGCGGCGGCAACGGCGTTACCGGATGCCCCGATGGCGCATCGGCGGCTTGCGGAGGCGTTACCGGCTTCTTCGGCGCGGACTCCCTCGGCTTCGACGGCGCGCGGCGCGGATCAATGTCGGGAAGCGGCACATCGGTTAGCGGTGGCTGCGGCGTCTCCGCAGGTTTCGCCGCTTCAGGCTTCGGTGCTTCAGGCTTCGGCGCTTCCGGTTTCGCGGGCGCTACGGGAGGTTGTGGTGCGACTGCCGGCGGCGTCGGTGCGGCCTCGCCACGCGAGATCGCATCGAGCCGCCGCGTTTCGCGCTCGATGGTGCGCAACGCCAGCCACGACGACAGGCCGGAGACATCGACGGTGCGCGCCAGCGCATCGGGCGTACCGACCGCGAAGATATCGAGTTGCGGCGGACCGTTGGTCTTCTCCGCCGTGCGCGAGGTCAGGCTGGCGCGAATGTCGACCTGATCGGCGACGATATCGTAACCGCCGGACACCACAGCGCGCGCACCGTCCGTCTCCAGCGTCGTGGCGCCGACGCTGAAGCGGCCGTCGCGCAGCAAAAATGGAATCTGCGCCTGCTTGATCGCGAGATCGCCACGCGCCAATTCCAGCGCGACGATCTGCCGGAGTTGATCCTCGTTCGCGGCCTTGCCGGCATCGCTGGCCTTAATCGCGATGTCGAACACATCCGGATTAAGTCCGGCGATGCGCGCGGCATCGATGGTCAGCATGCCACTTCCGGTCATCGCGCCGGTCAACGCAGCGATGCTGCGGCCCTGACTTGCGAAAGTCATCCGCATCGACGCCTTGCCGGACGGCATCGCGAGGCCGCGATAACGCAGCGCCGCGCCATCGACGCCGTCAAGTTGTACACTGCCGTTTAACGCCAGCCCGTCCGCGGTCTGCCGCGCCTCCAGATCCGCCCTCGCCTCGCCGCCGCCGATCTTGCCCTTCAACGCATTGATCGCGATCGACTGATTGTCGCTTTTCAGCACGCCGCTGACCGGTTGCAGTTCGAGCCCGGCGGGCAACGCACCGCGCAGCGCCTGGAAATCGATCTTGCCGCGCCAGCCTTCCAGCGCGCTGTTGCCGAGCGGCGCGCCTTTGTCGCGTCCGGTCGCGCCGATCAGCAGTGCGAAGGCTTGCGGCAGATCGAGCTTGTCCATGCCGAGTTCGCCGTCGAAGCCTCCGTTGTCGCCAAGTGTCAATCCGACGCGCCCGCGCAATCGCGTGCCGGCGACGGATGCATCGACATCGCCGAATTGAATCTTGTCGCCATTGCGCGTGACATGCGACGACAGGCTTGCATCGCGCGCAATCGGGCTCGATGCATCGAGGCCAAGCAGCGGCGCAAGATCGGCGCCTTGCAGCTTGAGAACGAGATCCGCGGACTTTTTCGACGTCGGCGTCACGCTGCCGTGCACGTCGGCAGTGAGCGCGCCCGCGGACATCGCGACCTTCACTTGCCATGCCGCATCCCACATCCCACGCGCCGAGCCGCTGACGCGCGCAACGCCCTCGCCGGCGGCAAGTACGCGGTCGAGCCCGAGCCATCGCAGCAACGTCGCGCCATTCTCCGCCGACGCATCGATGGTGAGATCGAGCGGTGTTTTCGCCAGTTCAGCGACATTGATGCCGACGCGCACGGCTTCGCGCTTTGGCGACGCCCGCAGCGTAGCGGTGCCACTCAGTTGCGGCGCGGTCAGCTCCAGCGTGGCGCGTGCGGCAGCGCGATCTGCGGTCTTGGCGTGCTTGTCGAGATCGAGCGCGAGTTTCAGCCGTGCGGCGCCCGGCGTTTGTCCGGCCTGCGCCTTCAGGCGTTCGGCAAACGACGGTGCCCACGGCGCAATCAGCTCGGCAAGATCGGACACCGATGGCGCGGCAGCCTGCAACGCGACGTTACCCGTCGTCGTATCGCGATGAAATGCGCCGGAGCCATTCATCGTCAGGCCACGCACCTGTCCCACGCGAAGGCCATCGAGCGCGATCGTCTTGTCATCGTAACGGAGCTTGGCCACGAACGGCCGCAGCTCCTGCCCGGACGACACCGCGCGCGCGATGTTGAGGGCGAGTTGCCCGCGATCCGGCCAGTCCTGTTGCGGAATGCCGATACCGCGCAACAGCGCCGTGGCAGCGTCGAGATCGAGCCTGTCGGCAGCGAGATCGGCATCGAAGACGGACGCGTTGCCGTCCTTGCGCGCGGCCCAGGCGATGCGTCCGGTGATGGCGCCGCCGTCAACGTCAGCCTTGAGATCGTCGATGGCGATGCGATCGGATGCAAGATGCACATTGCCGGCGACATGCAACGGCTTCTGCTTTTGCGCCGCTGCATCCGTGCGCCCCAGCAGCCACGCGGTAAAACTGCCGGGATCGGATGAATCGATCTTGAGCGCGCCCTTGAAGCTGTCATCCACATCGGACGACGCATCGTCCGTGCGGGATGACGATGCCAGCGCGCCTTGAATGCTGATGTCCGTCGTGCCCGGCGCACGCACTTCGAGACGATCGACGCTCCACGATCCGCTGGCGGCGCGCAGCGTCAGGTCGAGATCTTGCACCGGACGACCACCGAGGATGATGCGCTCCGCATTGATATCAATGCGGGTCGGCAACGGCGCATGCGGCAATGCTGCCAGCAACACGCGCAATCCCGGCATCATCTGCACCGGCTCGGTCGAGCCGCTCTGCTTCGCCAGCAACTTGTCGGCGTCGAGTTGCTTGGCCGACAACAGCGCTTGCAACAGCGGCTTGGCGCCGAAGCGGAAATCCGCCAGCCCCGTCAGTTTCATGGCTGCGTCATCGCGACCGTAGCTGATGTCCAGTTGCGCCAGCGACGCCTTGACCGGGTCGGCTTTCAGCTTCGTCGTCAGCCGCCACGGCGTCACCGAATCCGGCGCGGTGCCGTCAGGTGCTGATCGCGCCACCGCCATGGTGCCGTCGAAGTGCGGGACCCGCGCCTCGAACGCCAGTGCACCGTCGAGATCGACCATCCACCCATGCAAACCGGGATCAAGCGTCAGGCGCACACGCGCGCCACCGGCGTCCTGCGACGACGAGACGCGAAACGGATAGCGCGTACCCTGCACCGTGAAATTGCCGTTGCCGCGGATCGATCCGGCGAGACCGCGCACATCGCCGCTGAACGCGATGTCGTTCAGTTCCAGCGTGCTGCGGCTCGCGGCATCGTGCAGCGCGACGCGGCCGGTGAGATTGACGCGGTCGATCGCCAGCGTGGCGAGATTGGAATTGTCGGAAGACACCGGCCAGTCAATGCGGCCTTTCTGATCGAGACCGAGATCGAGCGCGACGCCGTTGACGGTGAGTTCGGTGGCGCGCCATTCGCCGCGCATCAGCGAGCCGAGACTAAACTCGACCGCGAGGTTGTCAGCACGGATGCGGCCGGGATCGTTGGGGCCGCCGACCACGACCGATTGAAGGCGCAGCGAGGGCGTCGGCAGCAATGTCGCATTCAGCGATCCGCTAACGCGCACCGGCGCGCCAAGAATGCGGCTCGCCTCGACCTCGAACTGCGGACGAAACCGGGTCCAGTCAATGAAGTGCGGACCGACCAGCGCCGCGACCAGCGCGATGATAAAAGCGATCGCCAATCCGAGCAGGGTTGTCTGCACGGCGTCTCCCTCTCCGGCGCGATGATGTGCCGGTCCCCACCCGAACCGGACTTCAAACCGCGCATCCGCTGCGACACCGTCGGCACATCGATCATGATGCCACGCGCGAACACGCTCGCTTGTCGCGGCAAACTTATAGCAACAAGTACGGCAAAGTCACAGCGCCGCGTACGCGCGATGGACCCACATTCCTGTCATTGCGAGGGGCGCATTTTCGCTGCGTAACCGCGGCGTTATCGTGCCTCGGAAGTCACCGCCTTGGCGCGTTGATCGAACAGATGGGCACGCCCCGCCACCGCACGCACCTTGCCGGGCGCGGCGAGCCAGATTGCAACGCAGCCAAGCAGACTGAAAGCGATCGCCAGCAGAAACGCCGCAGTGTAGTCGCCATACCAGTCGTGCAACAGGCCGGTGATCCACGGTCCGGCCGCACCGCCGGCAAGCCCGGCCAGCATGATCGTGCCGAAAATGCTGCCGTAATGCTTGCCCTCGAAGATTTCCACCACGACCGCGGCCATGACCGCCGTCGATCCGTAGCCGATCAAGCCCTGCGCGACGATCATCAGATAGACCAGCGCCATGCTTGGCATGTAGGCGAGTCCGATCAGTGCGGCGAGGCAGATGACGAAACCCAGACCGCTGATGGTCCAGATCCACTCACGGCCGATCCGGTCCGACAGACCGCCCAGGACGATCTGGCTCGGGATGCCGAGCAGGCTAACCAGCCCCAACGCCCACACTGCAACACTGGAACTGAAGCCGACCTCGACGAGATATTTGGTCTGGTGAACCTGGACCGAATACCACGAATACAATCCGCAAAAGAATCCCAGCGACAGCCACCAGAACGGCGCGGTGCGCAGCGCGCGCGACAACGTCCAGTCGGTTGCAGCCCACGCCGGATCGACGATCACCACCGTCGGCCGCTTCGCCTGCACTGCCGCGTTGTCGGCGTGCTGGTCGCCATCCGGCATCAGCCCCATGTCCTGCGGGCGCTTGCGCACCATCAGATTGATCGGCACCAGCACCACCAGCATCACGATGCCGAGCGCGGTGGAGGCCGAACGCCAGCCCGCGTGCGCGATGACGTAGCCGATCCACGGGAACATGATGATCGAGCCGATGCCGACGCCGGCGAAGGCAAGCCCCATCGCAAGGCCGCGCTGACGGACGAACCAGTTCGGCAGATAGAGCGATTGGCCGGTGTAACTGAGGCAGACGCTGCCGCCGCCGACCAATAGACCCATGGTGAGATAAAGATGCCAGATCTCGGTGGTGAGCGGCGCCAGCAGCAGGCCGGCGGCCATCAGCAGCACGCCGGTCTCCATCACGATGCGCGGGCCGAAGCGGTCCATCATGCGGCCGATCAGCGGACTGAAGACGGCGGAGACGATGAAGCCGAACGAGAACGCACCGGCGGTGAGGCCCCGCTCCCAATGGAATTCATCGACAATGGAGGGGAAGAACAGCGAGAACGCCGTCCGCGCATTGACGCCGATGGCCATCGTCACGAAGGTGACGGCGACGATCACCCAGCCGTAGAAGAAGCGCGCGCGCATGGATCAGCGATCCTTTGTTGTCGCCAAATGTTCAAACAAACCTCGGCGTCGTCCCCGCGCAGGCGGGGACCCAGAACCCCAAGCGTCGGTTGTTATGAATAATCTCACCCCAGTCGATAAAGCCGAACCGCTGCGGCGTCTGGGTCCCCGCCTGCGCGGGGACGACGGTTTTCGTGTTGGAGATCCGCCCACAAAAGAATTGCCGATCGATTTGAGACGACCTTCGAGGTCCGGTCAATGACCTCACAGGTCAAATCACGCCGGCGGGATGATCTTGCCGGGATTGAAGATGTTTTGCGGATCGAGCGCCCGCTTCAGCGCCCGCATGGCGTCGAGCGCCTCGGGGCCGAGTTCGCTCACCAGATATTTCTGCTTGCCCTGGCCGATGCCGTGCTCGCCGGTGCAGGTGCCATCCATCGATTGCGCCCGCTCCACCAGCCGGTGCATGAAATCGTCGGCCCGCGCCATTTCGTCGGGATCGTTAACGTCGCATAACAGCGAACAGTGGAAATTGCCGTCGCCGACATGGCCGACGATCGGCGACAACAGGTTGAGGCGAATGAGATCGGCCTCAGTCTCGGTCACGCAATCCGCCAGCCGCGAGATAGGCACGCACACGTCGGTCGCGACCACGCCAGCGCCGGGGCGCAGACCACGCACCGCCCAATAAGCGTCGTGCCGCGCCTGCCACAACCGCGTGCGATCCTCCGGCCGCGTGGTCCATTCGAACGAACCGCCGTGACATTCCCGCGCGATCTCGCCGAAGCGGCGGGTCTGCTCGGCCACCTCCACCTCGCTGCCGTGAAATTCCAGTAGCAGCAGCGGCGTTTCCGGCAAGGTCAGCTTCGAATAGGCGTTGACCGCCCGCACCTGCGCGGCGTTGAGCAATTCGATGCGCGCCAGCGGAATGCCGGTCTGGATCGCGAGAATGGTCGCCTGACAGGCGCCCTCGACGGTTTCGAACGAGCACGACGCGGCGGCGATGGTTTCCGGAATACCACGTAGCTTGATGGTGAGTTCGGAGATGATGCCGAGCGTGCCTTCGGCACCGACGAACAGATGCGTGAGGTCGTAACCGGCGGAGGATTTCTTCGCGCGTGTGCCGGTGGTGATGATCTCGCCGTCGCCGCGCACCACTTTCAGCGCCAGCACATTGTCGCGCATGGTGCCGTAGCGCACCGCGTTGGTGCCGGAGGCGCGCGTCGCCGTCATGCCGCCGATCGAGGCATCGGCGCCGGGATCGATCGGGAAGAACACGCCCTGATCGCGCAGGTTCTCGTTCAGCGTCTTGCGGGTGATGCCGGGCTGGATCACGCAATCGAGGTCCTCGACGTGAACCGCGAGCACCTTGTTCATGTCACGCAGGTCGATGCAGACGCCGCCGGCCGGCGCGTTGACCTGCCCTTCCAGCGAGGTGCCGGTGCCGAACGCGATCACCGGCACGCCGTTGGCGGAGCAAATCCGCACCACGTCCTGAATGTCGGCGGTCTCCTGCGCCATCACCACCGCATCCGGCGGCTGCGATTTCAGCCAGGTCATGGTGTGAGCGTGCTGCTCGCGCACCGCCTGCGAGGTCACCAGCCGGTTGCCGAACCGCGCCGCCAGCTTCTCCAGAGCTGTCGCCAGCGCCTTGGGATCCGCGTGCGGCAGATCGAACGGATTGTGGATATTCATTGTGCTTTCCTCCCGGTCTTCCCGGCGACGCGACCGTTGCAAAGGATGTATAACGGGTCAAGCACGCACACAAACCCATAGTCGGACTGCCGGCTATGCTATGCAGAGACGGAGCCTAGTCGTCATGAATGTGACCGGATTGCCGCTACAGCACGTCCCGTTCCGGGCGCCGGTGATGCAGATCGAACCGGCCTGGATCGACTACAACGGGCACCTCAACATGGCCTACTACCACGTGCTGTTCGATCGCAGCATCGACGCGCTCTGGGCCGAAATGGGAATCGGGCCGCAGTATCTGCAGGCGCGCGGCGGCTCGACCTTCACGGCGGAATGCCATGTGCGCTACCTGCGCGAGGTCCATCTCGACGATCCGGTGCAGGTCTCGATCCTGCTGGTGGCCGCCGACGACAAGCGCCTGCACACGTTTCAGGAGTTGCGACACGCCACCGAAGGCTGGCTCTCGGCCACCTCGGAAAACATGTCGGTCCATGTCGACATGGCGGCGCGCAAGACCGCGCCGTTCCCGCCGGACATTCGCGCCAACATCGCAGCCGTGGCGCAGGCGCATGACGCCTGCCCGCGCCCCGAGGGGCTCGGCCGCAAGATCGGAATGCCGGTGAAATAGCCAGCCGGTTCCCTCCGCGAGGGTGGAAAACAGCGCCGATATCGGCCCCGGGATCGGGAAAACCTGTCATCCGCCCCACGGAAGTCCTATATCCGCAGCAATCCTGGTATTGAGCCTCCCCTTCACCGGCCCACGGTGGCAACGTGGGTGGGAAACGATTCGCATGACTGAACTGAGCAAATTGCCGCGTCACGATCTGCCCAACCATCAGCCGATGGCTGGCGGCATTGCCGCGCGCGCCCGCGCCACTGCTGCGCCGCCTTATCTCACCGCGCTCAATCCCGAGCAGCGCGAGGCGGTGGAGACGCTGGACGGCCCCGTGCTGGTGCTGGCGGGCGCGGGCACCGGCAAGACGCGGGTGCTGACGTCGCGGATCGCGCACATCCTCTCCACCGGCCGCGCCCGGCCGCACGAAATCCTCTCGGTGACCTTCACCAACAAGGCCGCGCGCGAGATGAAGCACCGGCTCGGCCAGATGCTCGGCCACGCCGTCGAGGGCATGCCGTGGCTCGGAACCTTCCACTCGATCGGCGGCCGCATCCTGCGCGTCCATGCCGAACTGGTGCAGTTGAAATCCAACTTCACCGTGCTCGACGTCGACGATCAGGTGCGTCTCCTGAAACAATTGCTGCAAGCCGACGGCATCGACGACAAGCGCTGGCCGGCGCGGATGCTGGCCGGACTGATCGACGGCTGGAAAAACCGCGGCCTGACGCCGTCGCAAGTGCCCTCCGGCGAGGCAGCCGTATTCGGCAACGGCCGTGGCGGCAAGCTCTATGCGGCCTATCAGGAACGGCTGAAGACGCTGAACGCCGCCGACTTCGGCGATCTGCTGCTGGAAAACATCCGGCTGTTCCGCGAAAACCCCGATGTACTGCGCGGCTATCAGAACCGCTTTAAATATATTCTCGTCGACGAATATCAGGACACCAACGTCGCGCAGTATCTCTGGCTAAGGCTATTGTCGCAGACGTCGACAAGGGCAAGTGACGTGGCCCCTCTTACCTCTCCCCGTTCTTCACGGGGAGAGGTCGACATGCAAAGCATGTCGGGTGAGGGGCAAGCCACGGACACTGTGCTCTCCGATACCGCCCCTCACCCCACCCCTCTCCCCGCAGGCGGGGAGAGGGAGAACGTGCCGCAAATCTCCGCACCCAAAAACATCTGCTGCGTCGGCGACGACGATCAGTCGATCTACGGCTGGCGCGGCGCCGAGGTCGACAACATCCTGCGTTTTGACCATGATTTTCCCGGCGCGAAAGTCATCCGCCTCGAACGCAACTATCGCTCGACCGGCCATATCCTCGCCGCCGCCTCGCACCTGATCGCGCATAACGAAAGCCGGCTCGGCAAGACGTTGCGCACCGAGGACGTCGAGGGCGAGAAGGTCACCGTCACCGGCGCGTGGGATTCAGAAGAAGAAGCCCGCGCCATCGGCGAAGAGATCGAGCAGTTGCAGCGCGCCGGCGACAGGCTGAACGAAGTCGCCATTCTGGTGCGCGCCTCATTCCAGATGCGCGAGTTCGAAGACCGTTTCGTCACGCTCGGCCTGCCCTATCGCGTCATCGGCGGCCCGCGCTTCTACGAGCGCGCCGAGATCCGCGACGCGCTGGCCTATTTGCGCGTCATCAATTCGCCCGCCGACGATCTCGCCTTCGAGCGTATCATCAACGTGCCGAAGCGCGGCATCGGCGACGCCACCGTGCAGCTTCTCTACGATCACGCGCGCAAGCAGCGCATGTCGCTGGCGGCGGCGGCGCGCGCCATCGCCGACACCGACGAGTTGAAGCCGAAGCCGCGCGGCACCTTGCGCGGTCTGATGGACAATTTCGACCGCTGGCGGATGCAGAGCCAGGCGATGCCGCACACCGAGCTGGCCGAGATCGTGCTCGATGAGTCCGGCTACACCGAGATGTGGCAGAAGGACCGCTCGGCGGATGCCGCCGGCCGGCTCGAAAACCTGAAAGAACTGGTGCGCTCGATGGAAGAGTTCGAGAACCTGCAAGGTTTCCTCGAACACATCTCGCTGGTGATGGACCGCGATGGTGGCCCCGAGGAAGACGCGGTGTCGCTGATGACGCTGCATTCCGCCAAGGGTCTCGAATTCGACAACGTGTTCCTGCCGGGCTGGGAGGAAGGCCTGTTTCCGCACCAGCGCGCGCTCGATGAGCAGGGCCGCGCCGGGCTCGAGGAGGAACGCCGCCTCGCCCATGTCGGCATTACGCGCGCACGCAAACGCGCCAAACTTTATTTCGCCACCAACCGCCGCATTCACGGCACCTGGTCCACCACCGTCCCCTCGCGCTTCCTCGACGAACTGCCGGCGGACAATGTCGAGATCACCGAGTCGAAAGGCGGTTCGGGCTGGGGCGGCTCGAGCGGCTACGGCGCATCGCGCTTCGACAATCTCGAAGCGTTCGGCTCAAGCTATTCGACACCGGGCTGGCAGCGCGCGCAGGCCAACCGTTCACGCGGCGGCTTCAACGAAGCCGGCACGCCCTATGGCGCGGGCGGCGGATCGCGCGCACGCCGCGCGCCGCTCACCATCGAAGGCGAACTGATCGCGAAATCGACCGGCACGACGTCGGAGTATTCGCTCGGCGACCGGGTGTTTCACCAGAAGTTCGGCTACGGCCGCATCGTCAAGGTCGACGGCAACAAACTCTCCATCGCTTTCGATAAGGCCGGCGAAAAGAAGGTGGTCGACAGCTTCGTGCAGCGGGCTTAGGTCGAACTGACGCGGTAGCGCCATCCTGAGAGTCTGCTCAGAAAATTGCTGGTGGCCGGAC
>Ga0209952_1002148_pt1 | contig 15181 bp, 15 predicted proteins | sample ThiBiot_750_biof_2_FD_183951 | JGI IMG/M metagenome (GOLD analysis project Ga0209952, IMG submission 183951) | Wastewater bioreactor microbial communities from Cape Town, South Africa - Thiocy_cont_750_biof (SPAdes) | ecosystem: Engineered > Bioreactor > Thiocyanate-remediating >...
GGCCGTGTCAGCCGGTTGGATCAATGCTATGGGTGAGCGTGACCGGCGAAGCGGTTCCACCGAAAGGGATTTCCGGAATACGCCAACGGGGCGGCCGCTGGAGGTGCGAGCACAGCATTCACGATTTCGTGATCGTGGTTGCGGGGCGTAATAACTGCGCCGGCTCACCGAATGGTTTTACAGGAGCGCGCGTGCGCGGACGTGACGAGGAATGGACCTGCCTGATGCGGGCGGCGAACGCAGGAGACGCCGCTGCCTATCGGCGTTTGCTGGAGGCCGTCGCGCCGGTGTTGCGCGCGGCGACCTATCGCGGCCTTGCCCGTGCCGGTCAGCCGGTCGATCAATCCGAGGATATCGTGCAGGAGATTTTGCTGGCGGTGCATCTGAAGCGGCAGACCTGGGACGCGACCGCGCCGTTTGCACCGTGGCTGTTCGCGATCGCACGCAACAAGCTGATCGATGCGCTGCGTCGGCGCGGCCGGCGGGTCTTCGTCAACATCGACGACTTCGCCGAGACGATGGCGGCGCCTGCGGCAGGCGATACACTGTCCCCAGGCGAGATCGCCGCGCATCTCGATGGACTGCCGGCGCGTCAGCGTGACGTTCTGAAATCGGTTGTGGTGGAGGGCGCGTCGATCAAGGAAACGGCAACGCGTTTCGCGATGACCGAGGGTGCGGTGCGGGTGGCGTTGCATCGCGGCCTCGCCAGCCTCGCCTCGAAGCTGCGGGAGCCATGACCATGCAGACCGATCGCCTGATTGCCGCATTGGCTGCCGACGCTGACACAACACCCCGCCGGATCGGTCCGGTGCTGGCGCTGGGGCTATTGGCCGCGCTGCCGGTGTCGGTCGCGTTGTTCATGTCGATCCTCGGGATGCGTCCCGACGTGCGGACCGCGATGCATAATCCGTTCTTCGATCTGAAGTTTATCGTGACGCTGGCGCTGGCCTTTGCGGCCATCGTCGTCAGTCTCCATCTCGCGCGGCCCGAGACCTCGTTCGACAGGTGGGGGTGGCTGCTGGTGCTTCCGGTCGTGATCATTGCCTTAGGGATCGCGGCCGAGATGACGATGCCGCATCAAAGGCCGTGGTTGTCGCGGTTGATCGGTAACAACGCCATGGCGTGCATGGCATCGATTCCGTTGTTCGCGTTGCCGTTCCTCACGGCGGCATTGTTGGCATTGCGGCGCGGTGCATCGGCGCATCCCACGCTGGCCGGCATGACGGCCGGGCTTCTCGCGGCTGGGCTGGGCGCGACGCTGTATGCGATTCCCCCCTGTTCGTGATGGTGTGGTACTCGCTTGCAACGGCGTTCGTCGCCGCCGTCGGCGCCATCGCCGGCCGCCGCGTGCTGCGCTACTGACGTACGCTATCGGGCTTCGTCTTCGGCGTCGCGGCTTCCTGCATCTTGTGGAAGCGGAGCACCTGCTGCGCGGTCGAAGGGCGCAGCCGTTCGTAGGTCAGCCGCGTCTCCGCGAGATCGGTCGCCGGGATGCCTGTTACCTCAGCGCGCATTTCGATGATCTGCTGCACGGTCGGCCACGACAGGTCGCAGACCTTGGCGAGGATCAGGATGCCCTCGATGTGCGACCCCACCATCATGGTCTCGGTCAGCGGCACCGGCACCTTGGCGAGGCAGGAGATCGCGGCGTTGGTTTCGTCGAACTTGCCGGCTGCGGCGAATTTGGAGATTTCCCGCTCGTCGAGCCGTCCGTCGTCGTAGAGCAGTTGCACCAGTCCATGCGCGATTTCGGTGGCGGCACTGATGGCTTCCGGCGCTGCGGTGGCCTGCCTGGTGGCGGCGGTCACCGCAGCGGAAATATCGGCCGCGCGCTCCGGATTGGCTTCGGCGAGCCGCGCCCGGACCGAAGCCGAGGCCTTGGCGATCAGCTTGAGAAAATGGTGCCGCGGAATCGATGGCCGCAAGCCAAGGCAGACTGCGACGCCTTCATTGCGCTCGGCGTGGGCCAACAGGCCGCGATAGCCGTTCTCGGAAAATGTTGCACCGGGGTTGCTGGCGGTGCGCTCGATCACCTCGCCGTTGCCATGCTCGATCAGCACGTCGGTAACGGCGTTACTTAGGCTGCTTCGACCCGAGATCGCCAACAGATGCGCTTGGCTCTTGCTCTGCGCGCTGGCGATCAGCATGTCGTCGGTAAGGCGTTCGGATTGCGTCAGCATCGGCGCGGCGATTTCGATCAGGTCGTCAAACGCCAATGTTTGCACCGTCTGCGGCGGCGCCTTCGGGATCGGGGCGAGGCGGTTCGACAGCATGACCTTCGCGGAGGTCTCGATGTGGCGCATCAGGCAGCGAAAGACATCGTCGAACAGATCGATCTGCTCGTCGGAGTAATCGTCGGCAGCGTGAAGGAAGAGATCGGTCACCCGGCGCAACGTTTCCACCCGGCGCGCGACGGTGCCGTGCGCCAAGGCGGTTTGCAGTTCATCCAGCAGATTGATCTTCGGGGCAGGCGCCGTACTCATTCGTAACTCTGTTCTGGAGTGCTCATATCGCGAAGGAGACAACTTCTGTGTCTCCGGCAGTCGTGAGGCGTGGAAAGACCGTCAGGCGCTGGCCACCTGGTTGCGTCCGGCCTCCTTGGCGGCATAGAGGGCTTCATCGGCACGCGCCAGCAACGCGTCGGGAGTTTCGGTGGGGCTGAGTTCCGCCACGCCGGCGGAAATCGTCACCGCCATGCCGGGCGAGAAGGCACTCCAGTCCAGTTCGGCGACGATTAGCCGCAGGCGATCGAGGATGCTTGCGGCGGCGGTCGAGGATGTTTCGGGCATGATCAATAAGAATTCCTCGCCGCCGTAGCGGCCGAACCGGTCAATGCCGCGAATGTTCGCGAATACAGTGATGGCGAAGGTGCGCAGCACTTCATCGCCGATCGGGTGACCGTGGGAGTCGTTGATCCGTTTAAACCAGTCGAGATCGATCAACGCGACGGCGCAGGGCGCTTTGCTGCGCTGCGCGCGGGCCACTTCGTCGTCCAGCATCCGCATGATGCAGCGGCGGTTGAAGGAGCCCGTCAGTTCGTCAAGCTCCGCCAGCTCCTCGATGCGCCGATAGGCTTCCTTGAGCTGGCGGCTCTTGTTGTAGAGCGATTCCCGCAGCGAATTGCTGAAGATGCCAATGAACATGCAGCGGCCGATGGTCAGCGCGAAGGCGATCATGGTGGCGACGCGGTCCGGGAAGGTCTCGAGCGGCAACCCGATCTGCTTGTTGGCGCCGAGAAACAGGACCAGCAGACCGATCGCCATTGCCGTCCAGACCACCGCCGTTTCGCGCGCGGAGGCGCGCAACGAACTGAAGCTGAAGACGATGAACAGGTTACAGAGAAACAGGAAGCCGGCCTGTGGCGCGTGCCAGGCGAAAACCAGCATGATCAACAGGCCGACAACGGCCTGTGGGATCACCAGAAAGCTATCGTCGTATCGTTTGCCGAGCCGCGTTTCGTACAGGATGCCGAAGCCGAGTGCCGATCCGATGCCGCAGGTGAGATAGGCCGGGGCGATGACCCATGAAATGGCGCCGGTGGCCGCGTAAATGCTCAGTAAGAGCGCGTCGACGAAATAGCTGATGCAGATATAGCCGATCATTTGCCGACGAATTCGGACCCGCCGGCGGCGCGCGCCCAAACTCGAACGCTTTTCGTTATCCGCAGGGGGCGCGGCGAACAGGCTCGACAGGGATGTTGCGGCGGTCTGCATGGCCTGGCCGTCAAATATGAATTGTCTGTTAAGTCGGCGGCCCAAACCTTACGGGTAAAAGCCTTTAGGTTTGGTATCTTTCAGCCGCCAATCAGTGACTTAAGTGGACAGGCGCCGGTATTCGGGCGCCCAGGAGGTTCCATTTTCGGCCAGCCGCCCCATGTCCGGCAGCGCAACCACAACCACGCGATGCCGCAAAAGCGCAACCGACGACAGCGTCCACCGGGAAGCGTTCGCGCGATCCAATGTTCCGCTGCGAACGGCCCCTGAAATTCTCTCCGCACGCGCTCTCACAAGTGTCACACCAGCCGACTTGCGCCAAATCGACGATTTGGGGCATTTTGGCGGCGATCACCCGCGTCGGCTGCTTTCGGTCCGAAAGTTTTGATCCTGCGCCTCGAACCTTCTCTCGGCTCTGGCCGACTTATTTCGCGAGATGGCCATTGAGTTCGACGTCGGAGACCGCAGACGAGGCCCTGATTGCCCGAATCGCCCAAGGCGACAAAGCCGCGATGCGGGTCCTGTACGGCCGCCACCACGTCCGGGTGTTTCGCTTCGGGCTTCGTCTGGTGCGGAACGAACAGCTCGCCGAGGATCTTATCAGCGAGGTATTCCTTGACGTCTGGCGGCAGGCGGGCCGGTTCGAGGGACGCTCGGCGGTTTCCACCTGGCTACTCGGGATTATGAGGTTCAAGGCGCTTTCGGCCCTGCGGCGCAGGACGGACGCGGAATTGGATGACGAGACGGCGGGATCGATTGCCGATACCGCTGACGATCCGGAAGTGACGGTACAGAAGAAGGACACCGGCGATGCCTTGCGCGCGTGCCTGACCTCGCTCACTCCAGAGCACCGGGAGATCATCGATTTGGTCTACTACCACGAGAAGTCGGTGGAAGAGGTCGCCGAGATCGTCGGAATACCGGAGAACACGGTCAAGACGCGATTGTTCTATGCGCGGAAGAAGCTGGCCGTCTTGCTCCAAGCCGCCGGTATCGAACGAGGCTGGCCATGAGGGCAACGAGCAACAAGATCATGGACGACGAACCGGAAGAGATCGAGGCGCTGTTGCCGTGGTACGCCGCGGGCACGCTGAATGCCCGCGATGCCCGCCGCGTCGAGGATGCGCTCAAGCAGGATGCTGCGCTTCAGAAGCAATATGCGGTCATCCGCGAGGAGTCCGCCGAGACGGTCGCGCTCAACGAAGAGCTGGGCGCGCCGTCGTCATCTGCGTTGCAGAAGCTGATGGCGGCGATCGATGCCGAGCCGGCGCGTGCGTCGTCGGCGGCGACTGCATCGCGGCCCGGCGGTTTCGCGGGCTTTTTCGCCAGGCTGTCGCCACGGACGCTGGCGTGGTCGGCATCGTTCGGCGGGTTGGCGCTGATGGTGCAGGCCGGCTTGATCGGCACCATCCTGATGCGAAGCGGGCTCGAGGCTTTCCAGAGCCCTGACTATCAACATCATGTCGAGCGGACATCCTCGGCGCGTCCGGCACCGGCTGCTCCGGCGAGCCCGGCGACAGTGCCGTCCCAGGAGCGCACGGCTCAGGCCTCCGCGGATTTGGCTAGCCGGGAACGAGCCATCCAAAGCGTGCCGGCGCCGATGCGGCAGGAGCCGTCATCATCGCAAGCCGATCGGGCGGCTCCGAGCAATTCGGTGGCGGCAGCGCGACCCGCGCAGCAACAACCCGCCAAGCGCTCCATCATTCCCGCAAAGGACGTGGTGGCGGCGGTGACGTTCCGGCCGGATGCCCGGATGTCGGATATTTCAACGCTGCTGGGCAGCTACCATGCGTCGGTGGTCGGCGGTGAGGGCAGCGCATTGCGATTGCAGTTCGAAGGCATGACGACGGCGTCCGACCTCAACGTCATCCTCACTGCGCTGCGCAAGGAACGGATCGTCGCCGAGGCCGTGGCCGCGCACTGACGGCCCGACCGTAAAGTCGTTTCACACGGATCTACAACACAAAGCCGTCGTCCCCATAAAGGGGAACGACGCGATGCATGCTGTGAGCGCGATCCACCGCATAAAAATCGCGAATGCATTTGAACGTTTCCGGAGCTGCGGCGACCTATAAACGTGGGAACGCAACATCCCCCCACCAAGGCCGTATCTGGCGCGAGCGCCCATCCACCCCTGCGCCCATATGGCTTGACCCGCCCGGTTGTCCCCCCGGGCGGGTCGCTTTCATTGATGCGCGGATCGCGCCGGCGCATCATGGCGGACTTTTCATCAAAAGCGGAAAGCCTCGGGATCGATGACCGGTCGTTCTTCAACGTTACGGATTCTCGCGTTGATACTTTGTGTTGCGATCGGGATCGATCTTGTTGCCGATTCAACGGCGCGGGCCGATGTCGCGACGGATCTTGCGCGATGCGCCGACGGACGGGTGAAAACCACGATGCTGTCGACGCCGGATCTCGCCGCGGCCGAATCCGCGTGCACCCGTGTCCTCGCCGGCACAATCGACGACGCAGATCGGCAGAAGGCCGTATTCTTTCGCGGGCTGATGCGATTTCTCCAGGTCGTCCAGTCCGGCATGATGCCGGGTGTCGACAAGAGCGGCGCGCCGACTTTCAGCCCCCCGAAGCAATCTCAACTGCGTCAGGTTCTGGTCGACATCGAAACGGCGATCGGTCTCGACGGTCCGATGAAGGGCGACGCGCTGGCGTTGCGCGTCACCGTCAACCAGGTGCTCGGAAACTCGGCTCAAGCCCAGGCAGACATCGGCAAGGCGATCGACGCCGCGCCGGGGTCGGCGACGCCCTACGTGCAGCGCGCGCTCGAACACGAGCGGGCCGGCGACGTCACCGCCGCGTTGACCGACCTTGACCACGCCGTCGCGATTGATCCTGCGGCCGGCACCGCGTTGTCCGCGCGCGCCAACCTGTTGCGCCGGCTCGGCTTGCTGGCTCGCGCGCGGGCGGATTTCGCGGCCGCGTCCCGGCTGGGTCCGCCGTTTCGCCGGCTCGCGCTGGTTCATAAGTCGGAAGTCGAACTGCGCGCCGGCGATCTTCAGGCGGCTTACGACGATCTGCTGACCGCCGCGCGCGCGACCGGCGATCTGCCGCCGGCCGATCTCGCCGCGACCAACGCGGATTTGCTGATCCGCGCGGGCGATCTGGCGCTGGACAAGCTGAAGGATCCTGCTGCGGCCGAGAAGCATTATCGCGATGCCGAGCAACTCGCCGCTCGCAACTGGGGCGCCGCTTTGGGACTCGCGCGCGTGGCGGAGCAGCGCGGCGATCGCGCTACGGCCATTGCGATCTATAAGCGTATTCTGGCGGTGACGGAGGTGACGCCGAAACTTTACGAGCGGATGCTGGCGTCATTCCGGCTCAAGCAATTGAACATGCCGATGAAGCGCGGAAATCTCGGTGGTTTTCGTAGTGCCTTTGATATCGGCGTCACGGCGGGCAGGGGCTCGCCCGATGGATTGAAGCGCGTGGCGCTGGTGATCGGCCAGGGCGACTATCGCAGGCTGGCGAGCCTGCCGAATCCGCGCCGCGACGCCGCGGTGATGGCCAATGCGCTCGCCGACATGGGGTTCGACGAAGTCGAGATTGCGGAAAATCTCGATACGGCGGATTTGCGCGGCGTGCCGGCGGTCGTTGCCGAAAAGGCGGCGCAGGCGGATGTGGTGCTGGTGTTCTATGCCGGGCACGGCGTTGAGGCGGCCGGCGTCAATTACCTGATCCCGGTCGATGCCGCGCCGGAGAGCGACCGCGACCTTCAGGCCGGTGCGCTGACGCTGGCGGACATCACCGCCGCGGCATCCAAGGCAAAGCGTGGCGCGCTGCTGATTGTCGACGCTTGCCGCGACGATCCCTTCGCTGAGGCCAGAGCGGTGGCGGCGTCCCGCGCAGGTGGCTCGCAGCAGACTGGTGCAGCGCCGCTGCGCCTGCATTCCGGCCTGGCGACCATGGCTGCGGTCGCTCCCAACAGCGTGGTGCTCTATTCGACCGCGCCGGGTGAGGTCGCGCTCGATGGCGAGGGGCTCGACAGCCCTTTTGTGCGCGCGCTTCTGGAAACACTCACGACACCGAACCAGCCGATCGAGACGGTGGTGCGCGACACGACGGCGGGGGTCATCGAGAAAACGAAAGGACAGCAAAAGCCGGCCGCCTATGGAGTCGCGCCGACCGTCGCGCTGTTGCCGCCGGTGGTGCGGCAGTAGTGCGGGCTGGACATCGCCGAAGTTTTCCACAGTATATAAGGGTAACTACTCAAGTGATTCGTCGCGTTGCGTCCGTGTCCGTTTTCCTCTTTGCGGACTTTTTCATGGCACAACGAACCGATGTCGAACGCGGCCGCGCAATTGTCGAGCGCTGGCGCGCTCTCGCCGAGCAAAGACTGGATTACCTCATCGCGTTGCAGGAAAGCGGCCGCTGGCGGCGCTTTCATAGCGAGCCGGATTTTCTCGACAATGTTCGAGATGCCAAAGCTGCCGTCGAAAACTGGCGTCTGCTGGCTTCGCGCGAGGCTTCGCTGAACAACCAGCCGATCGATTTCAGTTGGCTGGGACAGGGGGCGGTGCCGCTGGCGCGGCGCGATATCGTCAAGTGCGATGATCGCGCGATCGCGGCTCAGCCCATCGTGAGCCCGCCGGTGGTGCCAGTCGTCGATGTGCCGGATGCGACGAAAGCTTCGCCGTTACCGGGCCAGGCGGGTCTCGATCTGGTGACGATGCAGGATCGCTACCCGCTGTTGCGGAACGCGCTGTAGCGCAAAGCGCTGGACGTCCCGCCTTATCGCACCGTGTTGACGCCGAGCGCGATTTGCTTGAAGCGCGCGGCACCCTCGCGCGTGAGGTCCGGCGTCACCGGCTTGGCGTGATCGAGGCCGACCACTGCGCCGCGCGGCGCATCCGAGATCAGGTTGCCGTTCACCAGCGCCGTGCCCGCGCCGTCCGCCACCGACACGCCGATGCCGATGAAAGCCTTGCGGATCACGTTGCCGGTGATCGCGACATCGCGCAGATACTTGCCCCAGCCGGCGACGATGCCGAAGGCCGGCGCGTTCTCGATGACGTTGCCGGACACCGCGCTGTCGGCTTCGATGTAGATGCCGATGCCGGCGTCGTCTTCCGGCGCGGTGGCGATGGGGCGCTTCGGCAGCAGGTTGCGGATGATATTGCCCTGCACGACGGCGATGCGGCCGCCCTCGTTGAAATTCGCCACCGAGACGCCGACCGCCGCGCGATCCACGGTGTTGTTGGCGATCACCGCGCCTTCGAAAGCAAACTCGGAATACAGCGCCACCTCGCGCACGTCGCTGACGCTGTTGCCGGTGATCTGGATGTTCGAGGCCGAGTTGCCGCGCACTGCCGAGTAGTCGCAGTTGCGGATGCGGTTGCCGCGCACGATGACGTTGCCGGCGCGAAAGGCGTTGATGGCGTTGCCGTACTGGCCAGAGCCGCCGGGGCCGGCCTTGATATCCTCGATGCGGTTGTCGATCACCTGCGTGCCGTCGTCACCGACGGCGGTGCGCAGGATTTCGATGCCGTTGTCGTTGGTGTCGGCAATGGTGTTCTGGGCCACCAACAGGCCCTGTGCATCGAACGAGACGACGGCGGTGGTGGCGATGTGCCGGATGATATTGCCCCGCACTTCGCCGGCGACATTCTCGAACCAGATGCCGTTGCCGCCGCTGCGCGCGATCTCGCAATCGGTAATGCGAATATCGCGCCCCGCGCCGCAATGGATCAGGCCGCGCCGCTGCGGCAGCGCGATGCCGCCGCCGTCAAAGGTGATATCGCGCAGGCCGATGCTGTTCGCGCCAGCCGCCGTCAGAAGCGAAGGACCACCGGTGAAGACGAATTTCGTCGCGCCCCGCACGCCAATGAGCTGCGCGCCATTGGAGAGATTGAGCGTGCCGGTGCGATAGACGCCCGGTGGCAGCGCCAGCGGCGCCTGCGCGCGGGCGGCTTCGTCGAGAGCGCGTTGCAGCAGGCGGGTCTGATCGTCGGGGCTGCCGGGCCGCACGCCATAGTGCGTGGCGTCGAGGCCGAGAGTCGACGTCAGCGGCGCGGCTTTCGGCGCGCGTTGCGCCCATGCCGGCGTCGCGCCAGCGAGCAAAGCGGTCGCTGCGGCCCCGATTGCATCACGTCGGCTGATACCCATGCGCAACTCCGGTTCGTCCTCTGGCGAAGAACGCTCCTGAGATAACGCGAAAACATGAAAACACGCGGCTCAACAACAAGCGAGCCGCGCGCAATCCTGTCGATAGGGTTAATTAATGCGCCTGCTTGCTCGGCGTGAACATGCGGCCGCGTTCAGTGACCAGCACGATGCCGATCGAGGCCAGTGTGCAGATCAGCGACCCGATGGCGAACGGCAGCAGCGTGCCATCGTAAAGCTGGCCCAGCGTGACGCCGATACCGATGCCGGTCAGCGTGGTGATCGAGCCGTAGAGCGACGATGCTGTGCCGGCGATGTGGCCCTGCGGCTCCATCGCGAGGGCCGTGAAGTTCGACATCATCAGTCCGAAGGTGAACAGCGCAAGCGCCGACAGCGCCATGTAGAGTGCCAGCGGCAGCATGTGGGTGGACGCGGCCACCAGCATCACCGCCGCGACCAGCGCATAGATCACCAGCGCGGTGTGCGAGATCACCCGCATCCCGAGCCGGATGACGAGGCGCGAGTTGAGGAAGCCGGCCAGCGCAATGCCGATTGCGATGGTGGCGAAGGCCAGCGGAAAGTAATGACCGAGGTGATAGATCTCGGTGAACACCTGTTCCGACGAGAAGACGTAGCCGAACAGCGTGCCCTGAACGCCGGCCGCGGCGAGCGCGTATCCGATGGTCTGGCGATTGGTGATGGTCTGGCGGAAACTGTCCAGCACTTGCCCGACGGTCAGTGGCTTGCGCTCACCCGCCGGCAGTGTTTCCGGCAGGCGGAGCGCGCTCCACAGCAATGCCAGCAGGCCGTAGGCCATCAGCACCACGAAGATGCCGCGCCATTGTCCGCCGACCATCACCGCCTGTCCGAACGACGGCGCGACGATCGGCACCGCGACAAAGATCATCATCACCAGCGACATCACACTGGCCATGCGGCGGCCGGCGTAGCAATCGCGGACAATGGAGGTGGCGATCACGCGGGTGGCGGCAGTGCCGAGCCCTTGCAGCGCGCGCGCCACCAGCAGCATTTCGAACGAGCGCGTGAACAGCGCGAGCAGGCTCGCCAGGCCATACAGCACCATGCCGCCGAGCAGGACCGGCCGGCGGCCGAAGCGGTCCGACAGCGGCCCCATCACGAACTGGCCGACGCCGAAGCCGAGCAGGAAGACGGACAGCACGCTTTGCAGGTAATTGCCGTCGCTGATGCCGAAGCTCGCGCCGATGTTCGGCAGCGCCGGCAGCATCATGTCCATCGCAAGCGGATTGAGCGCCATGATCGAGGCGACGATCGCGACGAATTCAGGGAATCGCATCGGGCGGTGGGTCGCGGAAACCCACGCGGAGGCATTGGTATCGGTCAAGGGAATCTCTTAAGGCTTTGTAGTCCCATGATGAAGGTGAATGCTGCAATGCACAACCCATCTTCGGGAATGGCAGGTCCGCCGAAAACCGCAGACGCCGCCTTGGCTTGCCCTTATTTGCGGCGCGCCAGCGCCGCTATTTGCAGCAGCAGAGCCTCGCCGGCGCTGGCGAGTTCGACGGCCGTGGCGGGGCCGGGTGCCACCGGTGGCACATGGATGAAGGCGGCGAGGCGAGGGCCAGTGCCGTTCTGGGCGGCTTCGAGCGCCCGCCAGCACAGGTAGTTGCACAGATAGCTGCCGGCATCGCGCGACAGCTTTGCGGCGACGCGGCTCGTCTGCACCGCGCGCAGCAGCCGGCGGGTATGCGGGCCGAACGCCATTGCGTCCGCGCCGGGCCTGATGGCGCGGTTCGTATTGTAGCGCCCGTCGCGATCCGGCCAACGGGTGGTGAGGGTGTTGCGCGCGCGGGTCTCGATGCGGAGATGCGGTGTGCGCGCGGCGAGGCCGAACATCAGCAGCGCGTGCGGCCGGTGCTGCGTCAGCAACTGCGGCAATTGCAGATCGACCGCGCCATACGACACCGGAAAGATGTGGCCGATCACCGCGACATCGGCGAGCGCAGGGCGGCGCAAGTGTGCCAGCCGCGCAACCAGCGCCTGCGTCGGATTGCGCGGCGCGCCGGGAAACGGCCCGAAGCCCGTGACGAGGATGCGGAGCGGTCTGCTGGCCAAGTTATTTGTCCAAGCCTCACACATCAGTTGATAGTCACCCTCGCACCGGCGGGAACCTCTCCGTCGTCATGGCTGGATTTATTCCGGCCATCCACGTCCTTGCAGAGATCCAACATGAAGAACGTGGATGGCCGGGACAAGCCCGGCCATGACGAAAACAATGGGGTTAGGGTCCCGCGCCTACGTGGGGACGGCGCTGCGATTTTCGGCGTGTTCTGAAACTTTACCGCAGCAAATCCGCGATCTGCTCGGCGGCAAGCGCCGGCGAGGTGCTGCCATTCGCAACCCGCGCTTCGATCTGCTTTACCTTGGCGCGGATCGCGACGTCGCTGCGCAGCCGCGCCTTCATGCGATCCTCGAACATTGACCACATCCATTTCACCTGCTGCTCGCTGCGCCGTGCGGTGAATTCGCCCGATGTATTCATCGCGGTGCGGTGCTCGACGATCTTCTGCCACAGCTCTGTAATGCCAGCGCCGGTCAGCCCCGAATACGTCAGCACCGGCGGAAACCAGTGTTTCGAGCGCGGCGTGAGAATTTTCATCGCGCCGCGATAGTCGGCGGCGGTGCGGTTGGCGCGCTTGATGTTGTCGCCGTCGGCTTTGTTGATGGCGATCATGTCGGCGAGTTCGATCAGGCCCTTCTTGATGCCTTGCAATTCGTCGCCGCCGCCCGGCAGCATCAGGGCGAGGAAGATGTCGGTCATGTCGCAGACCGCGGTTTCCGACTGGCCGACGCCGACGGTTTCCACCAGCACCACGTCGAAGCCCGCAGCCTCGCACAACAACATCGCCTCGCGCGTCTTCGCGGCGACGCCGCCCAGCGTGCCGGACGAGGGCGACGGCCGAATGAACGCGCGCTCGTCGTTGGAGAGCCGCGCCATCCGCGTCTTGTCGCCGAGGATCGAACCGCCGGTGCGCGCCGACGACGGATCGACCGCCAGCACCGCGACGCGATGGCCTTGCTCGATCAGGTACATGCCGAGCGTATCGATGGTGGTGGATTTGCCGACGCCCGGCGAGCCGGTGATGCCGACGCGATAGGCCTTGCCGGTCGCGGGCAACAGCGTTTGCACCAGTTCGCGTGCGGCGGCCTGATGATCCTCGCGCCGGCTTTCCACCAGCGTGATGGCGCGCGCCAGCGCGGCGCGGTTGCCGGCGCGGATATCGGCGGCGATGCCGGGAATGGCAAGCGGACGGTTCATTGGCGCTCGGGTTTTGCGCCGGGAGGCTGGTTGCCGGCGAAGATCGCGAGCCCCTGCGGCGAGAGATAGGCCTTGAACGTCTCCCAAGGCACGAACACGGTATACGGTCCTTCGGCGTAAGGGCCGACCGCGTAGGGCGGATAGTGAAAGTCGAGGCCGGCACTCTTGTCGGCGACGGTCGATGGCGCGAGCGACACCGCGCCGACCTTGAGCAGCGTTGGCTCGATGCCTTTGTACCAGTCGATGCTGCCGGCATCGTCGATGCCGCGTTCCTTCTTCTCGGCCTTGACGGCGGCGAGCGCGGCCGCGCGCAACGCCTTCAGCGTCGGGCCGTTGTCAGCGGTTTCCTTGAAGAACGGGCGCACGCTGATCTGCTTTTTCGCCTCGGTATCCCACAGGATGGTGTCGATGTCGGTGTTGGGATGCGCGCCGCCGGTATAGACGTAATCGGTGCGCACGATGCTGACATAACGTCCGCCGACTTTCGAGGTTTGGCTGTAGTTGCGCTCGAAGGCCCAGGCGCGGCCGTCGCGAAACAACTCCGGCGAGGTTTTGAATTCCTTTGCGGCCTCGGCGCGGTTCTTTTCCATCCAGCGCTTGCCCTCGGCGAGAAGATTTTCCGCGAGCGGCGCGTCAGTGCGGATCGCAGCATCGAGTGTCACGCTGGCGTCGATGTATTTCGCCGTCACAGCCGCATCGGGCGCGGACTTCGGCGCGGCGGCGAGGGGCGGTGAGAGCAATAACAAGCCAAGCAACAGCGCTAAGGATATCGCCGAGCCGCGATGTGAAGCGATCAATGATTCGGTCCTTTGATCATTTGCCCAACGAACGTCTTGAGAGGCTCAAGATCGTTTTGAACCATGTCCCACAGAATTCCGGCATCGGTTCGATGATACGCATGCCGAAGCCAATTGCCGAGGTCGGCCAGCCTGCGCCAGTTGATGGTTTGCTCGCCGGCTTTCAGGTCGGAGGGAATGTGCCGCGACGCCTCGCTGATGATTTCGGGCGATCGTTCGACAGCCAATCGTAGCATCACGTCTTCGACGAAGGCAGCGCGCGTCCGCCCTGCCAACATCTGTCGGATATTATCGATCGCCTCATCGATATGGGCAAGGCGTTCGGCAACGGTTGGCCGCACGTCAGAAAACCTCGACGATATCGTCAGCGATTTTTTCGGCGAAACGGGGTGGAATCGACCGGCGCATCGTCGCCTGGGTATGCAAACCCGTCGCATCATTGATGATGTGCTCGACGCCGATCAGATTGAGAATCGAAAACGATACATCGGGGGGAACTTCGACAAGCACGTCCAGATCGCTGTCCGGGCGATTGTCTCCCCGCACACGCGATCCAAAGAGGGCAAGTTTGCTGACGCCCTCCGCCTTGATGGCGTGAGCATTCTCACGGATCGTCTGGATGATCTCGTCGCGTGTCATCGAAGCCGCCTTGTTCACGGTCCAATGCAGCCTACCAGCTACTCCGCCGCCTCGCTATGCCCCAACCGCGTGTTGAGCTTGTGGATCAGTTCTTCGGCGGCGTCGGCGATCACGGTGCCGGGCGGGAAGATGGCTTCGGCGCCGGACTTGTAGAGCGCATCGTAATCCTGCGGCGGCACCACGCCGCCGACGATGATCATGATGTCCTCGCGGCCCTGCTTCTTCAGCGCAGCCTTCAATTCCGGTACGGCGGTGAGATGCGCTGCCGCAAGCGACGATACACCGAGAATGTGCACGTCGTTTTCCACCGCCTGCCGCGCCGCCTCGTCGGCGGTGGCGAACAGCGGCCCGATGTCGACGTCGAAGCCGATATCGGCAAAAGCGGATGCGATCACCTTCTGGCCGCGGTCGTGGCCGTCCTGACCGATCTTGGCGACGAGAATGCGCGGACGGCGGCCTTCGGCGTCCTCGAACGCGTCGATCAACGCCTGCACCTTCTCGACGCGGTTCGACATGGCGGAAACCTCCCGCTTGTAGACGCCGGTGATGGAGCGGATCTCGGCGCGATGGCGGCCGAACACCTTCTCCATGGCATCGGAAATTTCGCCGACGGTGGC
>Ga0209952_1002149_pt1 | contig 15181 bp, 13 predicted proteins | sample ThiBiot_750_biof_2_FD_183951 | JGI IMG/M metagenome (GOLD analysis project Ga0209952, IMG submission 183951) | Wastewater bioreactor microbial communities from Cape Town, South Africa - Thiocy_cont_750_biof (SPAdes) | ecosystem: Engineered > Bioreactor > Thiocyanate-remediating >...
CAGGAAAGAAAAAAAATCATATAGTAATATTGACTCATTGATATTAACGATAAGTATGAATAAAAAAATAAAGATAATATTCGGCTAAATATAGAAATTGGCTGTGACTATTTTTATTTGCTTTGTTTTTCGAGAAAATGTTTCTTATCATGACCCGATGCGCGCTTAGAAAACGAAGATTTAATTTGGGCAAAAATCTTTACTTGATATACCTCCATGAGCTCCATTGGGATAGGACATTTGAACAGGCGCTTGTGGTGATGGTAGTACGTTTGCATCTGTCTTCATTGGATAATTCATCATTGGAGGATAATGAGTCACTGTAGGAGGCGGAGGATACGATGGGATCATTGAGTATTGAGTATTCGGATCGATTATTGGGTTATATGACGGTTGATAAACAGGATTTTGCGCTGGTACTTGGTTGTAATCATATGATGGCATTGCCTAAGAAGAAATTAATTATAAAAAAAAATAGATGAAGATTTTCTCATGAGCATTGAAGCCCTTGAAAAGGAAATGAAGGAAAAGAAACGAGGAACAGAGTAACCTTATTATATTGATACTAGACTCGCACTTACTAATTGAGGATTTTGCACGTATTGTTCTCGTGCCAATGCTAATTGTCGTTGTTGTTCGAGACGATTTTTCATTTCTAATTCTTGTTGAGCTAGACGTTGAAGATGCATTTGACGTTGATATTCCAAATATTCCTACGAGCAGACTTGAAAAACAAAGGAAAATTTCAAATTTCTTTACTTGTTTTTTCTGTCTCATGAATTCAAGTTTTTGTGCGAGTTGAATCTGTCGTTGTCGATCACGTTCCATCGCTTCCTGTTGTTTTCTTTCGTAATGTTCTGATCGTAGAGCATTCAAAGCTTCACGCGCATCTTTCAGTTGGTTTAATTTATCCTGTAAATTTTCATAATGACCTACCAACCGACATCAATAATATGATTTCATAGAAAATGAAATTTTACTTCGTTTATCTTCGAGCAATTGCATATAGTGACTCAATTCAGGATAGAAATGAACAGCCGTATCGTTGGTTACATTTCGATTACGTTGTTGATTGCTTAACATTCGAAATTTAAAGTTCTTTATATGATCATTAACAACAGTTGTGAATTGATCGATTTCGTTGTCAGTTATGAAGTTATTCGATTCAGACTAAAGACAAAAAAAAACAAGATTTATTTTGAATAATTTCGAATTTGTGTTTTTACTGGTGGTTGTACAGATAGCTCAGTTGTATGTCCGTTGGACACAGGAAATCTCTCTTGTTGTTGTTGTTGTTGTTCTTGACGACCACGTTCGATATATTTATTAAGTTCGCTGTATTCATTTGTATTGTCGGAAGTATTCTATGTGAGAAGATGATCGATATCAGATTTCGACCTTGAGTCTTTTTTTTTGGTTGTAGTCTTACTGAAGGATAAGTGTTAGTAGGTGTTGGTTGTGAGACGAAATTTGACATCGCGTATTTTTGTGTTAACATTTTCTTCTGTCGTTCTTTTTCCTCAGCTTCACTTTGTGAAATAGCCAATGCTAATTGAAACGATTCTTCTTCGTCGATTTCTGCTTGAGTTTTTGTCTAAATAAAAACAAAAAAGAAAACTTCGAAAATCATCTCTCATTAATTTCACAGATTTCCTACTGGATTTGCTGTCGTAGTCGTAGTTGGTCTTTGTACAGTCGGTGGTCTTGGAATTGAATTTACAGTTGGCATTAATCTATTTCAATCAAATCGACAATAGAAAATCACGACGATTTCTTTTTTTTTCGAAGGTCTTTACCCAGATGTTAACTTTTCATAACATGCATCACATACACGTACATCTTTATCGATGCCAAATTTTGGAATCGGACATTGTTTCGATGAGCATTTATCGCAAAAGATATCTCCACATGCTCGACAATGATGCTTAACAAATCGAAACAAAACAAAAATAGAACTTCAAGAAAAACTTTCAATTGACTTTACTTTTCGAGTAAATGTTGTGAATACTTGATGGCAACGAAAGCATTCTTTATCATCACGCCATTCAGGTGCAACATCATTATTCTCAAACATTGCTTCGCTTTCTTTCAATGGAGGAAATTGATAGTTTTCAAGTCTCATTAGATTATACGTATCGGTGAAGATTTTATGTTGTTGACCTTAAATTCAAGAGAAACAAATGATCGAATTTCAAATCGATTGATTTCAACTATCTTTTACCGAGACCATGCGACCAATATTGAATTAATTCAAGAACTTTATCTCGAATAATATCAGGTCCAGCCTAAAATTCATTTTTGAAATTCTTCTCTTTCGATTATTCATTTTCTACTTTTGCTAATTCACGTAAAGCTTCGACCATATCCTTCTGTGCAACTTCTTTATGCACCGATCCTCCACAGTTTTTTACAATTGATTCCAAACACTAAATCACCTCAATAGGAAAAAACAAAATTTACCAGTTCGTTTTTCTACCTGAAGTGAACTAAGAATAACATGTGCGTTTTCATGACCGAATTTTTTCTTTATTGATTGCACAGCATATTTAGCTCTACAGAAAAATAAAATAAACATTTGACAAAAACAAAGAAAAATCATTTACGGAACGTCTTGTGTTTTGACAATGTCACATAATTGAAGAATAGCTTCCCAATCAGGCTCGAGCAACAGTGGGCTCGTTGCTTTCTCTAATAGTTTATCGAAAATCTTCGTATTTGACATCGCAAATAAACTCATGATAATGATTTTGTTTTTCTAATTTTCGTTTATCTGAAAATAAAAAAAAACAAATCGAAGAGTTTAAAATTTTATTTGTTCTAAACCAATATTTTCTTCATCTCTATATGCCCAAGAAAAACAATAATGTTCGAATAATTGTTCGAGTAATTCTTTCTCATCGAGACCTCCGTCGATCGATTCAATTCGTCGTTTTTCATTCAAATCGAAATATTTTCGATAGAATTCATTCAATGTCAAACCATTCATGCCACTAAAATTCGCATTTCGATAACGTTCAAATTGACTTTCGATTGATTGACACGAATCTAAACCGATCAAATGACACGAACGTTGTTTGAGATTATCGAACATAATTTGTCCAAAACGATCGTGCATATTTATCTGTTCGAAGTTAACAAACAAACAACAACGAGAAAATTTCGATGAGAAATATTTTAATAGATTCGTCGAATGTTCGTTTGACATGTAGATTAAAACGCATTCACTGAGAAATAATGTTGGTTTAGTTAAATCAAGAATTTGATGGTCGACAAGAAATTTGAATTGACTATCTAACTGATTTATATCGCGAAGATCAACGGGCAAAATTGTGTACGAAGATGAATGAAAACCACATGGTATTTTCAATGATTTATCTTCGGCAGGCAGTTTCTTTTGAAGTAAAGGCAATCGACGAATTTTATTCGATTTAATTTCTGTTGTTTCTTCGAAATCAATATCAACAAAATGTTTAAAACGAATATTCGGCTTGTCTAATAGATAAAATATCGTTGTATCAAAACCACAGCCAATATTAATTATTTGACATTGTTCATTGGTTAATTCAATAAATTTTTCAACTAAATATCGAAGACCATGAACACGTACGTAATAACCAAGACTGATCTCGGGCGTACGACGTTCGTGATGTGCTGAGCCAGCTAATAATTTCAAATAAGGATCTTTCCAATATCCACGTTCGACTGCATACAATTTGCATTGACATGCATCGTTATTTGTTTCAATGATGCCACTATTATCAAATGATGCTTTACTCATGATGAAAAAGAGTAAACAACAATTGTTTAGATAAGAATCTTAAGAATTGATATGACTCACAGTACAGCTAGATAATCGTGAGTAATAACTTGTGATTTTAGTTTAATCAAATATCATCTGTTGTTCTTTTTTTTTGTTGAAACATGAACGAATTAGTGACACCTATAGATTTTGTTAGGATTTATGGAATTGAATTAGCGTCGTCGATAGAAATCATTAATTCATTGGATTGAAAAGAAAAAAAATAAATTATTTGTTACAAAAAATGAAATTAAATATCAACTCAGATGTCGTTGATCTACAGAAAGAAATCAACATGCATCCTACGATCTTTTCTGCAAAATCTCACGATTGATAGAGAAGTTTTCGTGTTGTTGTTTCTTTTTATCTTTTGATATACACTGCACTGGAACATTTTAACCTTATTCACAGAGAGCAAAATAGAGAAAAAAAAATCAGAAAATGTTCTTTACAATTAAACAAAGTATACTAATGATAAACAAGAATGATCGTTGAGAGTAAATGGTTGGTCTTCATATTTACTTTGGAAAACATGATAATTGCACGTATGATTAGGCAAAGAGTTCAAAGTGATGACGTATATGAATTGAAAGATATAATCTAACTTAGCGCATTCAACTGTTAATATGTATTGTAATCATTGATAAAGTTTGTTTTTTTTTGAAAAATAAAGGAAATAAACGTAGATATGTGAATGATGCCGTAAATATTTTTATTTCATCTATTTTAACGTATGAATACGAAATCGGAAGTTTTCGATTTCTTGTGGTTTTCTATTTTTCAGATAGATTACAATAGAAGTATTATTTAAATTGCATTCGCTGCGATACATGTCGATTGAGTTCGTCTTTCGTCATCATTAGAAATTTGACTTCAATAAGTTCTTGTAAAATTACAATATGAAAATTGACGTCATCAGATATTCTACACTACCTCTTCATATATTCTATCACGTAATAAAATTTGAATCATTTTACATGGAAAATTGTCGTTTTTATATTAAACTCGTTGAATAACTCAAATGTTAAGGATTGGCAAGTACTTTCGATGAAAATAGGATACAAGGAAAACACCTAAAGCGGATTATTTAATCGTGATAAAACAAAAAAAGAATTTGTTGTTTTTTCTGTGTGTGTGTATGCTGAAGATATCTATTCATTTGAGTTCAAGCTTATACTTTCGTGATGAATAATTAATTCGAATGAACATAAGAAAAAAATTTCAACTGTTCCGTTTCTGTCTTCTGTTTGTGATTAGTGATAATATATGTGAGAAAATTTTCTTAGGTAAAGGAATTTTATTCTGGATCTCCGGCACATTTAGAAACAATGCTGATTCTGATGATGATAATGATGATGAAGAAGATGACGATACTAAAAAATTTTTGTACGTTGTCAAAATAATGATGATCATAATGATGAAAAAATATGACTTTCTTGGCTCGTGTTTCGTCGTTCGCGTGTTTTTTTATTGGTAAGAAAATAGATTTGTTTCATTATTTCTTGCGCCGTCGACCATATTTGAAAATATACGGTACAGGTTGTTCTTCCATGACTTTTTGTAAAAGCATAGTAAGCCAAGCACGTGCAAATGGATTGGTTTCGACTAAAGCTTTAAGTGAAGGTGATAAACGTGTTGATTCACTTAAATTGCTTAAATTGACAACGTTATCTGCATTCGATGGATCAGCAAATGCCGCTGCAGCCACAGCTTGATTGAAATTGAATTGTGCCGGTATTGATGATGCACTGATTGATGACGAATCCGATCGTTTTTCTTGTTGGTTATTTTGTAATGATAGTAATAATTTTCTAAACAATGGTTTCGATGGCAATGCATGAACATAAGAATTCAATGGTTCATTAGGTGTATCAAGAGAAGAAGCAAAGAATGATGATGATGACGATGTTAATGCGTTGTCACTCTCATCGTCATCATCATCGTGATTTTCGATTGTTGAATATTCGTTGCTTTCACCAATTGACATTTGAGACATATCTCCACCTAAATCATAATTGACACTCGGTACTGGATGATGATGCAAGTGCCTGAGTGATGTTCGTGGGTGTTTATGGATATACTGATGGATCGACGATGATGTTGGGAGGCCGTGCACAGGTGTGGTACATAAAAACAATGGTGAGATAAGTGTAACAACGAACACGGCCAATATATCGAATAACATGGTGAAAAGGACGATAAATTAGCAGTCTGTTGGGTGTTCTGAAATGTAACAAACATATATAATTCAAGAAATTCACACGGTCAAGTACGTCTTTAGACAATATTTAGAAATCGAACAAAAGAAAATAATAATAGATTTATTTCTACAGATTATTCTTATTCTTTGAAACATGTAAGTAATTAAAACGAGAATGTTTGTCTCTTAAATTATTAGACAGTTAACACACACACACACACACACACACGAGCATAGCTCGATTGAATACAGTCTATTTCTATTTATAAGCATGACATGGAGGAACTCTTTCTTTATATTTGAGACGATGAATAGTAAATCATATTTGTTCAAATGTATAGTACTATTATTATTTCGAAAGAAAATTTCTTTAAAGAACGACTAAGCAGCTTTACGACAGTTTTTGATATGATTATTTCCCTTCTTTCCCCCTCTCTTCTTCTTCTTCTTCTCTTATCCCTACAAGCAAAAATAGAGACTAAATGGTAACAAAATAATGATTCAAAAATAGTTGTTAATAGCTCATGGAAACAATACGATGCTAGCTACAATCTACTGGTCTCCTAACAACGATCTATAAGTATCGTTTGACTATTCCTGAACATGACATCGGCATTTAAAAAAGAGTGGGAGTGGTGTCAAGCACAATTATGTAGATGCATGACATAATCTATTGAGAATCTTATCTGATACATACAGATGTTCTTGATATTTCAAGGTAATAGTTAAAATGTTGAAGGCAAACTCTCTTATTGAAACAAATGATACAATCTCGAGAGTTTGAGTGACAAATAGATAGAACATGCAATCATGATTTTTAATAAGAAGAGACAGTTGAATCAATGTGATAGATCTTGTCATTCACTAGTAGCATTGGTGACGGTGCATGTCAACTATTTCAAAGGAAATCTATATTTACGTTTCAAAGAGGACAAAGAAAAAGGGAAAAAAAAGGCTTCTCTTCTTCTTCATTTCAGAAGAATAGTGCTAGTTGAACTTCATTCACCTTCAGAATAGATTTCAAGTTTTTAATAGAATACTACACAACAAGAAAAGAGAGAAAATATTTGCGAAATAGTCTCATTTTCTCGTTGTTGCTATTATTTTTAGTTTACTTATTAATAAGAGAAAGAAAAGAAAAATTAAAGGATTAGCTCCTATTCACTTGTAATTGGAAGCATATCTATCACGTAATTAAATAAGTCAAGAACAAAAACAGTAATCTCTATGGATGATTTTGTCACGATTTTCAAAGAAAGACAAGTTTTGAAAGAAAAAACATACGATTGTCAGATCATTGAAACCTAAAAACAGCTTGATAGGTTAGTCAATAGAACAATAATAGAATTTGAAGTCTTGTCTTTTATTTCAGAGAAGATTTCTTCTTGAAGTTGAATATTAGGAAGAGAAATTAACGAGATCTATAGAAAATGAACGATTGATAGGATTGATTGATTCTTCCGGCGAAGCAGAAAGAGAAAAAAAACTAGAAGAAAAATAGATGAAAAGAATAAGAATATGTGAATTGATGCATAGGTTCAAATAATTGATTTTCAGTCTATCCAATATTAATTACAGAGAAACGTTTTCTATTTCATACATGGGATCTCTTGCACTTTCATTTCGATATTAATATTTGGATCAATGGGGTTAACGTACCTATTTGCTTGAATTCTAGAGAGAAATATCCATAACACCAACAAAAAGAGAGAGAGAGCGACAAGAGAGAGAGAGAGAGAAGGAGAGAGAGGGCGAGAGAAAACTCCGAGAAAGAAAACCTATTGAAAATGGCTAGCCTTTTGTCAGCTTTAGATGAATGCGCATGTCAAATAATAAGAAAAATATTCCATGTAGGTGTTTAATGAATTGAATCATCACTTTTGAAGGAAATAGGATATTCTACTCATAATTACATTTTCACATTTTCTCTTTTTTCTTCTTTCTTTTATACTTGAAATCAAAATACACTCATGCAAACTGTTATGTATCTTTGGTAATGACCTATTTGTTCAATATCACTACTTATTTCATTATATTCTCTCAATTCAATAGATCGCAGAAAAGAATAGAAATTTCTTTTTTTAATAAAAAAATAACTATTAAACGAAGGAGAAAAATAATTTTTTTTGTGCATATACGCCCACCGCTTTTTGTGATTAAATAATCGAATATTGATATTTGTTTTTCAGCCATAAGTAATGATAGAGAATGAATAATTGAAGGTCTACTTGTATTATTAATCAATAAATGCTTCTTCATGTATACGTATCAGTAAATATGATAAAGAGAAAGAAGAAAAATGTCTTTCAGAAGATATGAAAAAAAGGAAAAAGAACGAGAACTTTGTGTTTTGGTATGAATTGAACTGATATAATCCGATCAAAATGAATTATGCGTCGGTGCTTTTCATTTTCTTTGAATCATAACATCTCCTCATGTAAGTCTTCTCATCACGTTCGAAAAGAAACGACAACAAGTCCTGCTTTGACTTCCGACTTTTCATATCTGGTTATGGTGATTGTCAGTAAACTTATCTACTACATTCATTTACAATTTCCTGCGTAGTTGTCCAAAAATGGAAGAAAAACGTTTTTTTTTCCTCGAGAATTCAGAATCATCACATTGAATCTGATCTAAAATCTTGATCTATTGGAATACAATACTTTCGAAACTAGACAAAGGAATAAGTGGGCGAGAGAGCTAACTCAGACAATAGACATTATATCTTATTTAGATTTGAAAGGCACTTTTCAATAATAGAAAAGGCGTAATATTAAATGATTTCTTTTTAAATTAAAGATTCAAGAAAAAAAAAGATCAATGAAGAATAACTTAAACAAGAGACAACGTCTTTCATGTGACACTCCAATGAAATACGAAGTTGTTAGTTGACAAATAAAATCGATGATTTCTCACCTACTTGGTCTTGTACAAGACGTTCAATATAGTTTTTCATTTCCGTCAACTGTCAACTGACTGAGATGACACTAAAATCAACACTAAATCCGACTTGTTTTCTCTTTCTCTCGTCTTTTCCTTTATGCCCACCTTTTTCTATTTTTTAAGCTTTCTTAACATAGAGTCTTTCGTGTTTTCCGAACGATGTTATTTCCACTAGAATTGATCTACTCATTTGATGTTTGGCAGTTGCTCTCAGTCAAGCGAAAAAACAGAAATCACTGCTATTTTGTTTGTCTTCTTATCTGTTTATGACAATTCGTTAACACCCATGGAAAGTATATTTTTCTCGTGTTTTCAAGCGTATGTTATCAACATCGATAATTATAGCTTCTATCTATAGGAAAAGAGAGAGAGAGAGAGAAAAGAAGTTTTTATCCTTGATGAATAATTCAAAAATTTTCGACTGAACAGACAAGTAGGAACTAAGTGTTAAAGTAAACAATGAGAAAAAAAAAGAAATCTTTTTTAATAAGTTGTTCTATTGAAATATACTTGGATGCACTAAATATTATAAAGGAAGAGGTAAAAGAATGTCTTTTTTTTTGTTCATTGATTTATTAATGATTTAGCAAGTTGGAAGTGCTTTATTTGATGACGATTGTGCGTCATCTTTTTATAGAAGATGAAGATGTTCTATAACTGTTACTTATATGATGTCTTGCGCGCTGAATAATCAGACACTATAAAAAGAATTTAATAAAAAGAAACACGACAAAAAATAGAAAAGAAACAATTGGAATGAGATTAATTTGTCACGGTCATTGTCTCAAGACAAATGTCTTCAAATCATATCACTTTTGAGTAGTTGACCAGCTAATAGAATTCCAACTGAACAAAATAAAATGCCCACCCATATCATTATTCCTACGATCGTTGAAATGATGAGAACAGTTGTTATTCGATCTGAAAGACGTTTCGTTGTGTCATTGATTTCTCCTTGTCGGATCATTCGACGAAGTTTAATCGTTTTATAAAGTGCCCAAACAGGTCCAATGATAAAGAAACATAATATTGTCATAACTAGAGCCCATGTAAAATGAACGGGTATGTCAGGTGGTATTAATTTGATTGCATTTTTTGGTGGTCGAGATACTTGTTCTTTCAGTGGAGTTTTCTTTTGATTTTTTAATGTTTGTCGTGGTTTGAATTTAGTCGGTGATAATTGAACGGTCGATTCTTGTTGAATTGAGTTGAAATCTTGTTGTTTTTCGGTCATTTAATTTATTATTAATATTCGACCTTCAATTCCATAGAAAAAAAAGAGCATTAGTTATGTTTTATTCGTGAAGAAACGAAAGAAAATGAAAAATAGTTTTGGACCTATTGACAATGTTTTTGACAATCGTCGTGACATTTAAGAAAATTTTACCCTATTGTTGTTGTTTCGTTGTTGATCGTCAAAGGAATTCAATCCTTGCTTTCGATTTGTTCGTATTTACTCATAAAACACAACTGCAACGGAGAACATACAAAAAAGAAAAATGTCAATCTGGTTTTAGTCACATGTTATGATTTATTTCTTTCGTTCTGTCAATAGAAAAAAGAAAGAACTCATTTGACTTCCGAGCAGAATTTTGTTTTATTGGTAAAAAAAAAGTACACACACAAAGACTGATCATATAGAAAGAAGAATAAGGAAAAAAAAAAGGTATCGAATATTATCACCGATGAGACAGTTTGTTTTTGAAAATAATTTTCGTTGAAATTAAAGAGACTCTGGTGTTAATGAAAGAATTTTTAAATTATGATCGAATAATCGATTGCATATGTCGCTTATTGGACGATCTTGTTGAAGTATAACAAGTAGATCTAAATGAGAAGAAAATCAATTTGTTAATCGTTTTTTTCTCATTTGGTCGTAAATTTCTTTACTAGTGGATGTATTTGTTTTTTTCAACGATTCATAGAGAATTGTCAAAGCTACATCGACTTCGCTTTGTTCGTCACCAAAATCATCCGGCCAAAGCGACCTAAAACAAAAACCGACTGATAATTATAGAAATTGTTTCACTCTATTTCTTTACCGTGCCGATCGTAAATATTTAATTGCATCGGAAAAGGTATTCTTATGTAAACATTGAAATATATAAGCCATAGCTGTATCTCGATTTGGTAGATTATTTGTTTCGATTGTTGGTTGATCTTCTTTGCCTGAACGAAGATCATTGAGAAAATCGTTGAGACCATTGTATGCCAATGTAAATTCTGTAGATAAATTTCGAATATTCAATGTTGAATCGCGAGCTATCGATGAGAGATTATTAACTAATTTTGCGTAACTTTCAGCTAATGTTATCACTTGAAAGAATAGATCTTAATGAAATAAATCGATTAGTTTGACTGTGAAAGAAAATGAGTCAATATGAAAATTTACTATAGAGATGTTTGCACATGTGAATTTTTTGTTCGTTGGACACAAGTGAATTACATCCTCGTTCGCCGAGTGATTGCACTCGGAGATTTGTTTTGATCGCATCGAGACAATCGATTGCCAAAGATTTTCGTGAAATATAATTACCGTAATTTTCATTGAGTTCAGTGACAATCAAACGGTGTTTTAATAGAAATTGGGTGTTATTCATAATCTTTTCATCGGTAAAAACTAATGTACAATCAAGATTTTGCATGAATTCGCTTAGCATATCGACTAAATTATTCAAAAAGAAAGACAAAAACTAAATGTCGAGTGAGATGAAAAGTAAAAACGAACGGAATTGTGTCGCAATTTGACGGAAACGATTGTCCAACGAGAGACAATGGCATGTATCATGTACGAAGATCGATAGTCGTCGACGGATTTCCTACAAATGTAAATACAAAAGTCTACAAAAATCTTGAAATCGAACTTGATTTTCTACTTTAAATAAACGTCGAAAGAGAATAAAAGATTTGACACTTTCAATCGGATTAATATCTTCAATGAAATTTCTCGCATGACTTTGCCAAGCATCTTCAATATATTCGTTGTTCAACGTTACAACATGCAAAAGACCAGTGAAATGATAATTATGTGTTGCATTTAAATCCGGCATATCCTCGCTGAAATGAAATCAAAAAAAAGGAAATCAATTATCCATTTGATTGAGTTTTGTTTAGTCAGTAAAAGCAAAGCAAATATGAAGAGACCAAAGTGCGTCGTTGCAAAATGAGAAAGACAGAGAGTGACAAACAACGATGACATACCGCGACCATCGTGCCCAACTTTTACTCGGTGCTCTCCTTTTTTGTTTAGCTGGTTCTAATCTATCTACGACATATGAGCTGCGTAGACTAGAAAAATCGAGTTAACATGCAGATTTATTTTCGAGCAGATTTAAAAAACAAAAGACAAATCGTTTGAAAGCAACTTACGAATGAACTGATACACCAGGTCGTTCTCTGCTTATGGTTGGTGCACTTGAAATTAACGATGTTGTTGTTGTTGATGCATCCATTGCTGAAGTAAATTCGTCGAGATGTCGAGATGTATCGACGACAACATCTGTCATATGAGCAAATTCATTTGTACTTGACTGAAAAAAGAAACGGAAATTAATTCATTTTTGAATTGTCATATTCGTGATGGTGAGGTTAAGTTAGAGTGAGAACACAAATAGGTTATGAGGCGTTTAGAAGTAGACAATAAGCAGAAGAATGGCAAGATAACCTTGCGATGAACGGTTTTGCTCCCGTTCGAACTCGTGAATGCTGGTAGTTTTCCGCGAAGTTTTGATTTTATTCGAGATGGATCAAACCAATCGCCAACGGTTGATAGATTTCGTAGTGTATTGCTTACACTATTACGGCGAGGCTACAAGGGAATATTGATCAATATCAACACACTCATATCATCAAAATATCCTTGATTTTCTTCTTCTAAATCGTTTCTTTTTTTACTTAAACTGATTCGAAATTTTACCTCGTGATCGACCGGTATTTGTGTATCATCATAGGACATGATTGGTCCATCATCTTCATCTCCGTAGTCTTGTGTGTCAGTTGTTATTGGAAACATTTCATGAAGTGAATCCTAATTAGACAACGAAGCGTTCGTTTTTTTTTTGTAAAAATATTCTTGTTTTGATTTATTAACCTCATCATTCAAGAAATCAAATTGTCTTGATATAAATGTTTGATCGACATTTTCCGATGTCATCGATTCTTTACTCGAACTTGGTAGACTACCCATTGGTGGTTGTTCAGCTAGATCACTCGTTTGACTGAAGACAACCTATTTAAACAAACAAAGATCATAATTTGATAGTAATTGTCACATTTTCTTACGCTAGCACTTCGATTCAATGGTCTCGGTAGACCAGCTTGTTTCAAATAAGCTGTCATCAATGCTGTTAAACGTTCTCGAGTTCGTTTCTGAATTATTCTCAATTAAGAAAAATCTCAAGAAAAAAACTAAATTCTACTTGTGAATGAATGGCATTTTGTTTCCAAATATTGATTTCAATATCTGAATTCGCTACTGTTCCAGCAACATAATTATGTCGTCGACGATTCGTTATTGTCGATGATGACGGTAAAGATTTCAACGTCGATTGATTTTGTTGATCTTTAGTTTTAATTAAATTCATTATTTCCGATAAATTATAATGAATATCCAATGTTCGTCCGGGTAATTCTATCGTACTCTTATGCGATTCGAATACAACATTATCCATGATTAAAGTAATCGGTGGTGACGTGTAATTATTCGTTGATGTTATATGTTTAGGTGTTGATAATGTCGATGAACGTTGTATTAAAAATTTCAATGTTTTTGTTACATCTTGACAATATTCTGTTTTATTAACATATTTCGATAATGTTCGAACAAGTTCATTATTAAACGATGTGTAATCATTCAAAGTTTTCGTATCAATGATCGTAGCAAGATGATAGAAAATATCTAAGATTGAATTTTGTAAATAATTTGGACCATTATCAAGAATTTCACAAAGAAATCTTATCCAATTTATTGAATCTTGTGCATAAACATCAGCTAAATATTTCAAAACACATTTCGCCCATTGAGAACAACCAGTTGAGCCAAATTTTCCTTGTGCATAAAGTGACATGACTGCCTCGAGATTAGCCAAATCTTTACTATCATCATGTTCATGGCAAGCTTTCGCTATTCGATCAGCTGCTTGTGTACAAACAACCTGTTGATTATCATAATTATACATCATATACGGTAATAAAGCAATGATATTCATTGATAGAGCTGATTTATTCGTTGAAATAAATGGTAATGTAAGGATGTTTGTTAGTGAACTGATTAAAATCATTGTTGATTCGAATGTTATCGATGATGTACAACCTTTTAAAATCAACGATTGAACACCAGGAAAACGTTGCCATGTTATTGTTTTGAGTATATTCATAATACGATCGATATAATCATAAGTATTGATTTGTATTCTATCAATAATTGTCGTTAATAATTGAACAGCTAGTGTAAATTCATACTCATAATCAGATTCAAGTAGACAAATTGCAATCCAAAATAATTGTGCAAGAACAGTTTTAGCATCGTCGATCGATGCTGCTAATGTTTGCACATCATTTATTATTGAATTCGTAGTATTTGTATTTGAATTTAACATATGCATTTGTTGTTGTTGTTGAGACGGTGAATTTTGTTGAACATTATCTTCGCTATGTGAACGTGTTAATGTCGATGTTGTCGATGCACATGTACGATCGGAATCGGGACTAAAACGTAGGACAACTTTTTGTTGTAGATCATCGGGTTGAAGAAGGAAATTATTCGGACAGATTGTCGTTGTCGAATGGCCATCTTTCATGCCATTGTTCTGAATTGTTCGTGGACTTGTTGGTGCTGTTGCCATGCCCGAATTTGTGACGACAACCGAGAGACGATCACGAGATTGCCGACGAAATGTTCGAATATGTCGTCGATCCGATGGCAGGATACTTGCTTGTTGTATGGCTTCGATTTTATTTGTTAAAACATTTGGATTAATTGAATGTGAATTGATTGAATCTTTAACATGTGACAACGAATGTATCGATGTCGAATGTGAGCCACTGATTTGTTTGGCTAGACTATCGATATTATATGTGACTGTGAGTAGAATTTCGGTGACGTAGCCTTGCATATCATCGTTTGATTCAGCAACTGTTTCGACTAATCGAGAGAGAATGTCAATCACCCAACGATAGTTTAATGGTAAACCCAATGCACGAATTATCTAACGATTGAAGAAGAAAAAGAAAAACTAGCG
>Ga0209952_1002151_pt1 | contig 15174 bp, 22 predicted proteins | sample ThiBiot_750_biof_2_FD_183951 | JGI IMG/M metagenome (GOLD analysis project Ga0209952, IMG submission 183951) | Wastewater bioreactor microbial communities from Cape Town, South Africa - Thiocy_cont_750_biof (SPAdes) | ecosystem: Engineered > Bioreactor > Thiocyanate-remediating >...
CGACTACATCGAGCGGTTCTACAACACGACCCGACGTCATTCGACAATCGGATACCTCAGCCCGGTTGAGTTCGAACGAAAGCTGGGTTTAGCTTAACTGGCTGTCCACTAAACCGGCAGCAGCTCAATCAGAGATTCCCAGTTTTTGATGGAGGCCTTTACCAGCAATGTCCGATCACAATAATGAACTCAGGTTCAAGACACGATGGTTCGAATTCGTTGCCAGCGGACCGCTTGCAATAATCGTTGCAATCGCGATCGTCGTTCTCCTATCCGACCTGCCGAAATTGTGGCTCGCGTCGATCTTTAGATAGGTGGGCAGTTTGAGCAGCCAGGACACTCAGTAATTTTACAAGCGAACGTGCTTGTAAAGAATACGAACGATCAAAAGACCTAGCAGAATTAGCGCTATGAATGAGGTTATAGGATTGTCCAGCCAAATCTTACCGCGTTGATCCCTTTGAAGTTGGATGGTGGGAGAGTTGAAAGCACCGTCTGTCATTGTTTTTCCCTTTGGTACGCGCAACGTTAGAGGACCGACCAAATCCTCGCACCATGTCGTTAGGACCAAGTTGATGAACATCAACGCCAAGCAGCGCGCGGCGTTCCGCAAAAATACCAAAGCGAAACGTATCTTGCTCTCCAAAATCTCAGGCTCGTCGCCTTAATACCCCACCCGGTATCATTTTTTAGTAATCCCGCGAACGCGTTCATCCACTCCATAGCTCCCATTTAAATTTGATTACCCGATTGAGCCGAAGCCCTCGTCATTCTGTGTCGCTTCCGTTCGGCCGCATGTATGACAGCAGCAGGAGAGTTGCATGGCTGGAAATCGAGGTAACGCCGAGAACACCGCCACCCATACGGCGGTCGATGGTAGCGTACACAAGAGCGCATTTCCGCCCTTCGATCATTCGACGTTCGCTTCCCAGCTAGTGTGACTGGCTATCACCTTCGCTTTCCTCTATGTCACCATCTCACGAATCGCTCTGCCACGTGTACGAAGCCTTATCGATGCTCGGCAGAACACGATCGAAGGTGATCTTGCTCAAGCGATGCAGCTAAAGGAGGAATCAAATGCGGCGCTGAGCGCATACGAGGGGGAGCTCGCGTCGGCGCGAGCGCGCGCAGGCCATCGAGCTGAGGCACGAGAGAAGGTGAACCAGGCTGCGGTAGAAGCGCGCGAGTCGCTCGATGACAATCTCGCGACTCGGCTCGCAGAAGCGGAGAGCAGGATCGCTGCCAGGAACAATGGCAGCCCTTCGATACAGTTGGCATGCGCGCGAGCTAGACGCTGCATAAATGGCGACAGATTGCTGTTGTCAGGTGTGAATCTATTTGCTGGCACCTTGCCTGCGACGACCAGGCAGGTCCGAATCGTTTCCATGAGGACCAATAGGGCCAACGTCCACGCTATGAACCCAATCAAAGCAAAGGCCGTGCTGGTCAATTGAGGCTCCGTCGTCGGTCCGGTTTTCTATTTCTTCGTCGGTTTGCGCTGGACAGGAACAAGCGCATGGTTCGCGATGAAGAGCATCGTATGGAGTTGATCCCGAACGGCTTCGATATCATCGAGGTCGCAGGCCCCTTTTATCATCCTTTTGATAGAGACCAGAGCTTGACGCTCGTTCATCCAACCCTCCTATCCCGACCCGGTATTCGCGCTTGTACATTCGACAGCCTGACAAGGGTCGTCAACACCATCGGCGATGGCGCGATCACCTGAAATGACTGGCCATGATGCAGGGGAACACGATCGCTGGCGCTGCAACCCACCGGCCTTTTGAATGATCTTCCGATCACGCCACGGCAAGCGATTGAAGTCGCGTTCGTTCGTCAGTTCGTAATTCTCTTGCGAGCGCCAGCCCATCACCGTTATCCCGAATAGGTGTTGAATCTTCCGTGCCTCACGCCGCGTCGATAACCGTGCGAGATTTGCGCTTCTAGAAATTTGTTCGCTACGAGCAACGCCCGGATCGTCGCGCGAACATCGCCGTCGCAGGCCGCTATTGCCTGAGCGACCGCGACCTCCAATCTCTCGGCTTCCGTTTGTTTGTCCGGTTTGAGACTGGCCTTCATGTCGCTGTTTCGTGTTGACCGAGCGGAATAATGTTCTTATTATGTTCTTATGGAGTCAAGCGGTCACAAACGTCGTTTTCCACCGCCCTGGCAAGTCCACCGTGATGGCGCGGGGCCGTTCGTTGTCAGTGACGCCAAGGGCGTGCCGCTGGCTTACGTGCGTTGCCGCGACGATCTTCAAGACATCGGCTTCGCTCACAACTACCTGACCTCAGACGAAGCCCGGCGCATCGCGAACGGCATTGCACGGCTGCCCGAGTGCATGATGCAGCGTCGCGACTTTCACGAGCGCGGCAACGGTGAATATCGGTGGAAGAAATCAAGGCCCTACCACGTCGCGCTTGAAGATAGCTACGCACGCGGGCATTGGGGATTCATCGACGCGGTTTGCAAAATGAATAGCATCCCGTTTGACGGGACGGGTGAGCGCATCGAACGTGACGGCCTGTGGTACGTCTATGAGTTCGCCATGCAGCTAGACGCGATTCAGTTTTGGGATCGTTTCAATGGACGATGGCTTCGCGGTGAAGAGTTCATTTATCCCGATCGGCCGAAGGGCTTGCCGAAGCTTCGCGAGCCGGTTGACGTGAATCGGTTTGGTCGACGAGCGGTCGGAAGGTGAATTGGAGACGAGATTTTGCTAAACCCCATCGCGCTCGCCCATTTTAGTCGGGCCATCAATTGGGAAAAAGGACGATGATCGGTTCATTGATGATGTGCGTGAGCGTGGTGATTCTGTTGACGGGCATGATTGCCGGCATAGCAATGGGGATTCAGCAGAACTTTGTTCTTGCGCCCGCCCATGCGCACCTAAATCTTGTCGGCGGGGTGCTGCTATTTTTATTCGGCCTGTATTACAGATTGTTTCCCGCCGCAGGCCGAATGAAGTTAGCCCGGATTCAGGGCGGGCTTCACATCATCGGCAGCATTCTGTTCCCCGCCGGAATTGCCCTCGTGCTGGTGAATGGTAATTCCTATATCGCAGCGCCTATCGTCGGGTCACTGATCGTGGTTTCGGCCATGGCGCTATTTGTAGTCGTGGTATTCCGCACCCGGACGGCTTGATTGCGAGACGGTACTGTCGCCCTCAGTCTTTTTCGTGTTCGACTTCCAATCAAGACTAAGCAATCCATCGCCAAGACGAACATCGAGGCGATGGAGTTGCTGAGTTGGGCGACCCGAGCTGTGCTTATCAAATCGGCGGCTGACCAGAGGTCTTATTGAAGCCGTCGAAGAAAGCGCTGTAGACCTGTCTATTGGTCGGTCCTGGGCCGCAATCGGTATAGGAAGGGTACACGCCGGTTCCTGCCGGACCATCCCAACAAAATTTATAACCGGCCTGTAGGCCGCCAGAAACTTCACCGATGCCGGATTCCGTCAACTCGCGGATCATATGCATATTTCCTTGCTGCGATGGACACCACGTCCATCGTGAATATGAGCATGATAGGCCGCTCTCTTTTTTGCTGTGACGAAGCTCACATAGGGACAATCGGTATAAAGGAAATTGCCCCTATGGAACGATTGCTTCTAGCGGCGCTCGCACTCTTCTTCGCGTCGCCTGCACTCGCCGAAACAATCACTGGACAAGCCACGGTCATCGACGGCGATACGCTCGAAATCCATGGGCAGCGCATTCGCCTGTCGGGTATCGACGCGCCAGAATCTTCCCAACTATGTCGCGGTGACGACAGCTTGCAATATCGCTGCGGAGCCAAAAGCGGCGAACGAACTTGCCGAGCATGTCGCGGGCAGGCCCGTAAGCTGCGAAGGCGTCGGCCGGGATCAATACGGACGCACGGTCGCGGTCTGCTCGATCGATGGTGAAGACGTTGCGTTTTGGGTTGTGCGCAACGGCCTTGCGTTCGATTGGCCTCGATACTCAAAGGGTCGATATGTTGGCGCTCAAAGGAAGCGGAGCGCGCGGCCCATGGTGTTTGGGCGGGGAGCTATGTCGTGCCGTGGGCCTATCGGGCGTGCATCAGGAATGGCGGGCGGCTAGCGGGTGTTCAGGATGCGGACTTCCAGCATCTGTCGTCACCGCCGGCCAATAGTATTATCACTATTGACCCGCATGATGGACGGTGGATTCCACACGCCAGTTAACGCCTCCGACTTCGGCGCATAGAGGCGCATGGTGAGGTTGAATGGGCTTTTAGGCGCAGGCAGCCAGTTGGTTTCGAGATCGCTGCCGGGATTTTCGTTCTGGATGTACAGCGTCAGCGACCCGTCGGCGTCGCGCTTGAACCGCATCCAGCTACTCACCGCAAAGCGATTTACCGGATTCGCAACCTGGAAACCTTCATTATCATACAGGGTGATTGACCAGAATGCGTCGACCGGCGGCATCGTGTCTTTGGCGAAGCGGATGATGTACTTGTTTGCACCGTCTAGCGCCTTGCCGTTTTCATCGCCGATGCTGACCGGGTAGATCGCATCTTCCGGCAGATTAGCACCAAGTCCAATCTGGGCTACGATCGCACGCTTCAAATAATAGGTCCCATAAACGCCCATCGTGTCAGTATTCATGGACCAGTAGTTTGCTACGCGAGCCAACGTCGGGACCTTCCAAGCCATCAGCTTTTGACCCTCTGCCGGCGCGCCTTCGATGGCTTTCCGTGCGGTCGCGTCAATTTTGGTAATGTCGAAGCTCCTTCCCTTTTCGAGGCCGATCCGCTTCATGCGCGAGATGATCGGCTGATCTGTGATGTGCGGCGAGTTGACTTTGAGCAACTCGGCTGCATACGCGAAAAACTTATCACCCGCCATCGTATCAACTTGCGTCTTCGGCGGTGTCTTGACGTCGACGCTAGGGTCGATGGTTTGCGTGACGACGACCGGGGGTTTTCCCCATCCTGATAGCGGCGTGATCCTGTAGCCCTTCTGCACTTCGTGGACTGTGGCATAGTCAGCGGGGCCATCCGTCCTGGTGCGACCGATTATCCAGACATGGGGCGTCGGCGCATTGATGCGTGTGACCCCTTCCGGCAAGTCCCCATTCCAGCCCGGAGGCGCAACCAGGAAATTGGCCGCCTTAGTGCCTGTTGTACGCGAACCTAGCGACGCGAACACATCGGACCACATGTCGAGCATCGGTAGCAGGTAATAACGGCCGCCGGTATCAGGAACCGAAACGATCATGGGCTCGTGCGTCAGGTCCAGCCAAGCGCTCGAATACAACGTGTCAAAGTTAGGTCGTACCACTGCCCTCATGTCCGCAGTGGGGTAGGCCGCGATATTATTGAACGTGTTGGAAGCACCGCCGATGCCTGCGGTTTTCGGATCGGAATTGTTGAGCTGTTTGCGCGTCACGTCCATCGTCACGAGCGGATAGAAGTAGACGTACGCCTCCGCAGCGATAGCTTGGGCCTCGCCTGCGGAAATCGATTGGGCAGCGCTCGGGGCCAACATCGATACCATGAGCGTTATACCCGACAGCACCGCAGCAAGCGACGACAGATGCTTCTTCATGATGGCTGCTCCTGGACACCCCGAAAGGACGGACGGTTGGAGTCAGACAAGCAGCGAAACGCAGCGTTTTGTTGATCTGGATCAAGGAAGTCTGCTACGGTCAGACGCTGGCATCGACGCGCTGGGCTGTGAGTTGCTCCGCTTGGTCCCGCACAACTATCGTCCCCACCGCACCCTATCCTCCAGCTCGGCTGCCCGTCATAGAAGCGCCAGCGCCGGTTTTTGAACGGTAATAAGCTTCAACGTATTGCCGAGCGGAACGCTGGCCTAAATCCATGCGTGGTTGCGAACCGAACGTGCGGTATGAGCCGGCAGCTGTGTCTGCCGTGGAGCTATCGGGCTTTCCATTAGGAATGGAAAGCGGCCTAGCGAACCACCAATGCTCCGAGCGTTACGGCGCGGACGACTGCTGCGGCAAAGGCTCCTTACAGGAAGCTTACAAAACTAATTTTCACGACGGCGCGATGAAAAAATCCGGATGGCTCCACAAAAAATATTCGCGCTTTGTCAATTTTTAACGCACAATTTCTCACCACCCTTTCGTATATGACGATTGCCCTGAATTGCGCGCCACCTTCCTTTGTAGGAACAGCGTCATGAATCAGCGTATGCGCGTCAAGCACGAGAAGACCTTCCAACAACGGCTCAAAGACGAGGCTCTGCGTCTCAGGGACGAGGCCGCAGACCTCCCATCCGGCAAAGACCGCGAGCTTCTTCTGAACCGGGCCGAGCAGGCCGAGAAAGCCTCACGCATAGACGCGTGGCTCTCATCCTCCGGATTGCGGCCGCCGAAATGACTGACGCACCCAAGGCTCCAATCATACTGCACGCAGCCGACGCGCTTCGGCGTGCGCGCAAGCTCCCCGCCGGCGCGGCGAGGAACAACCTTCGCCAGCTCGCTAGCGGACTGCGAGACCTTCACCGGACGGGCGCATACGCCCCTCTCCGAAACATCGAGAGTCCCGCGACGGGCTCCGAGACCATGCGGTGACCCGATGGACCGCGCGCACAATCCCAAATGAATGTCCGACCAGAACATCGGACGTTATCGCGCGATAGCGGACGAGTGCTATGCGCGCGCTAAGCACGCTAGATACGTGCTCGACAAGGAAGCATGGCTGAAGCTCGCCGCCGAATGGACCGCGCTCGCCGAAGGCGCAGCTTGGAGGCGCAGCAACGGGTAAGTCTCACGGAACATCTGCTTTGGCGGACTTAGCCCGCTACATCGCAGATTATGTTCATGGGCCGTGGCCGCCCACCGCCCCGCGTGGTCCCGTACCTTCGTCCTCAAAGCCCCTTGCGGGGCCGTGCACCGCTGGAAGTTCGCGCATGAGCGAACCGACACGAGAGCAGATCCAACGCCGCATGGATGAACTGTGGCAGCAAGCCGGCTTTCCTAACGGAAGGGACAAGGAGTTTGAGCATCAGGCCGAACAAGAACTGCGCGATCAAGAATGCTCGATTAGAGCACCACATGGAAAATGTCGCCCGTGGAGAATCCGGGAAACAGATTGACGGGCTGACGTCAAGGAAGCCGACGCTGCGGAAGGGTGCCAGCGAAGAGAACCCGACACGCCTGACCTTGAGAAGATACAGGAGATCAAGATGGGGCTAGCGTTCTTCATCAACGCTTTGATGAACTGAAAGAGGACAGTCGAGCCGATCGACGCGCCGCCCTTCAATCGTATTGGGGCATGGCTTCGTAATCAGCTGCACGAACAATTTTAGCCACAATGGAGTCGCTAAATCCGTAATTCGGAACCCGGTTATCGCCCATGCCAGACCCTGCGCTTACTGAAGCATTGCTCATTGCGCTCGATTATCTGAAGGCGACAGGTCAAGCGATCGGACACGATACGGAGCAGTTGGTCGCAGGCGCCATTTTGTCGGCATGGCTAAAGGGGACAAGGCATCGCATACGGCTGGCCAATGCGGGAATCCTAGCGGGCGAGCGCGCCCAAAAAGGACGCCAAGTACTCCCTGCATTTTCTGCGAAGACACTTCTTTGATTGTTGAAATAACGAAGGCCGCCAGCCATTTCGGACTGACGGCTTTCGTCATTGGTTCTGATATTTTACTTCTCGTCGCCACCATTCCTGGTCAGTTCTTCGCCATCCGGCGTGCGGGTCATTCCGACCACCGAGCACCCTGCCCGCACGAACCCCACGCGTGATTCCGCACTCTCAGCGGTCGCCGGAAACGGATTGCAGTGGACGGTAACGGATGGGACCCTGACGATAACGAGCAAATACCCACACCCCAGCCCACACCCCAAAAGCGCAATCGGCTACGCCCTACAGAACAGAGTCTAACGCATCTCTAAACTATTGATTTTCTGGCTAGATGGCGCGCCCGAAAGGATTCGAACCTCTGACCCCCAGATTCGTAGTTTGATGCTGGCCCGAGAACTTTCACGCCCGGCACCGATCCGCGAAGCGAGCAACAAGATTGCTCAGAAAGGACTGGCTTTGCTGCGGCAACGGAGCGTTACTACGGCTATTATAGCGAGCGAATAGGCTCGTCAGGATCTTGCCCCGCCGGCTTTTAGCCACCGCGGGGCAGCGGTGGTGGGGCGCCCCCCCCCGCAACGACGGAGATCCTCATGACGAAAGCCAAATCAAAGCAGCCAGCATCGACCAAACAACCGATCTCAAAATCAGATGCCAACCGATCGGTTAAAGCCAAACACGTTGCCACCAAGACAAAGAGGCCAGCGGCATCGAAGGCATCACCAGCTACCGGCGCATCCGCCTTGCCGAAGAAAGCATCGGGCGCTCGCACCGGCTCCAAGCGGGCTCAGGTGATGGCTCTGCTGCGATCGACAAATGGCTGCACGATCGAAGCCATCGTTAAGGCGACAGGTTGGCAGCCGCATTCGGTGCGCGGGTTCTTTGCCGGTGTCATTCGCAAGAAACTGAAGCTCGATCTTGATTCCGAACTCGTTGACAAGGTCCGACGCTATCGCATCAAACCTGCAGCGGATGGGATCAGCAAATCGGCTAAGGCCGCCTAAGCGATGGCGCCTCGAAGACAATCTCGTCGCACGATCGATGCGGCGTCCCTTGAGACCGAGATCGCGCGTCTGGGTGATCTTGATCTCAGGGCCCTTCGCCTCCGATGGCAAAGTGTGACGGGTCGCTCAGTCCACGTTCACCTGCCGAAGCATTTGCTGTTCGCCATGCTCGCGTATCGCATCCAGGCCGATGCCTTCGGCGATCTCGATGCGGGGATGGTGCAGATATTGAAGGCTGCCGTTGGATTAGGCGGATCGGCTGCGATCACCAAATTGACCGACAAGCTAGATCAGCGCAACCAGGAGCTTGCGCCGGGCGCGATCCTAGCCCGCGAATGGAACGGACGCGACCATCGGGTGATGGTGCTCGCCGACGGCTTTGCCTTTGAGGGCAAAACCTATGAGAGCCTGTCCAAAGTCGCCCTTGCCATCACCGGAACCAAATGGAACGGGCCGCGGTTCTTTGGTCTGCGGACCGCAGCTGGGTCTGCGGGACCATATGACATCGCCTGGTAAATCGGTGTCTGGCAAATCCGTCCGGTGTGCGATCTATACCCGCGTCTCGACCGATGCCGGGCTCGATCAGGAATTCAACTCGCTCGATGCCCAGTACGATGCATCTGAGGCCTATATCCGCAGCCAGGCGCATGCGGGCTGGACGCTGATCAAGATGCGCTATGACGATGGAGGGTTCTCGGGCGGATCAACCGACCGCCCTGCCCTTCAAAAGTTGCTCGATGACGTCAGGGCACACAAGATCAATGTCATTGTCGTCTATAAAGTCGACCGCCTGACGCGGTCCCTGGCCGACTTTGCCAAACTGGTTGAGCTGTTCGACGCTCATGGCGTGTCCTTCGTCTCGGTGACCCAGCAGTTCAACACGACGACATCGATGGGCCGTTTGACCCTGAATGTCCTCTTGTCCTTTGCCCAGTTCGAACGCGAGGTTACCGCCGAGCGCATCCGCGACAAGATTGCCGCCTCCAAGCGCAAGGGCCTGTGGGTCGGAGGCATGGTTCCGCTCGGTTACGGGCTCAACGATGGCAAGCTATCTATCCACCAGGACGAAGCAAAAACCGTCCGGCTCATTTTTGAGCGCTACCTTGAATTGGGCAGCGTCAACCGTCTCGTCGCTGATCTCAGAGCAAAAGGACTGACCTCCAAAGTGCGCAAGCTCTCGAGCGGGGCCATCCGCGGCGGCGTTCCGTTCACCCAAGGCCCGCTGTTCTATATGCTGCGCAACCGGTTCTATATCGGCGAGGTGACATTCAAGGGCGAGGTCCTGCCCGGACCACAACCGGCTTTGCTTGAGCGATCCCTGTTCGAGGCCGTCCAGGACAAGCTGACCGAACAATGGTCCCATCGGACGCGTGCTAGGCAAAAATCCAAAGCGTGTCTCTCGGGACTGCTGTTCGACGATGCTGGCAACCGCATGATCCCAACTCACGCCACCAGGAACCGCGTACGGTACCGCTATTATATCTCCCAACCGCTGCAACGCGGTCATTCGGATGATCCGCTGGGGTCCGTATCTCGCGTCCCAGCAGATCAGATCGAGGCGTTGGTCACCCATGCCGTGCGTGACCGACTGATGGAATCCGGCGAATGCTCACGGTCGCTCTCGGAGCAAAATGCCGTTGCAGCCCATATTGCAAAGGTCGAGGTTCGTGCCAAACACCTGGCTGTTACCATTAAAGCGATTGAACCGACGCCAGATCATGATCGCGAATTGCCTCAAGCCGGCACCGCGCTCGATCAAGGTGAGGTCATCCTGATTCCCTGGACCAAGCCGCCGATGCGCAAATTCCGGGACGTGATCCAACCTGCATCCGCCTCAATCCAGCGAACACGACCGATCCGCGCAGAGCGTCGCGCTGGCCTGATCCGTGCCATTGCACGCGGCCGGCAATGGCTGGACGAGATCGTCTCCGGACAATTTACAATCGAACAGATTGCGATCAGGCAAAAATGCAGCGTTCGGCAAATCAATCTGACGCTGTCGATGGCTTTTCTTGCGCCGCCACTGGTCAAGGCCGCAATCGAAGGTCGCCTGCCCCGTGGCATAGGCATTGCGGAACTACGCGATGCACCGCCCGCGTGGTCGAAACAATGTATGAAGCTTGGATTGCCCACGCTTTAGTCATGTTCGTCGGAGCAACGGCTGCACATACCAACCCGGTCACTTTTGGTGTTCGTATGGTCTCACGAATCATCTGGGTGTGGGGACGTTGCGTGGGATTGGGTTGGTATCGTTTCAGATTGGCGTGTTGAAGGTGCTGTCTACGCGACCCGACGGCCGTAGCGAATCGACACGATCAGGCGCAATCTGCAAACGCCATCCTCGCGTGAGTGCAGCGCTCAGCTTCGGCGGCTTGCGACACTCGCTCCAAAAATCGACGCCTTCTCCTCAGGACTGATCCTTCCTAGCCCGAAAGCTTGGCAGATCACCAAAGCAGGCCGGATCATTCTGGCGCAGTTGGAATCCGGGGAAGCGATCGAGGTGCTAAACCCTTGGCACAGCAAAACACAAACCCATCTAACGACCACTCGACTGGCATCGTTCCGGGACCAGTGTCACGCCCCGGGATCTGCGCGACGCCCGGCCGCAGGCCGTTATTCCGACCCTGCCAGGAACGGGAATTTTTGGACCAGAGACAGAGGCCGAAAACCGGACAGATCCACGAACGGAGACAGCCACCCACAGAACCAGGGTCAGAAAAGCCCGCCAACGGCGGGCCTTTCCGATCAGTCTCTATACAATGGCAAAACAGTAGACTGGGTGGTGGCGGACGCAGTCAGATGCGAGCCAGTCTCCCCGGTTAGTCTTCCAAAATCGCCCGAAAAATCGCTGCTAATCCGCTTTTTGTGCCTTTTCCAGCAAAAACAGGCGACATTCCCCCGAGAAAAGATAACAGATGCGAGGGTTTAGATGCAAATTCCCTGCTCGCAATTAGCAGGGAAATTTCGATGTGAAGCAGCGAATTAAGTGCCTTGGGCAGGCTGCATGAAAGCGTGAAGCACTCGCCAACCCGAAATCTGAATGAACGAGAAGAGCTTGACGGGGGCGCGATGCCGGCTACATTGCGGCCTTCGATCGCGCGCCCCGGCATTTGACGGGCCGCTGTTGCCATATTGTGCGTTCACAATACCGCATCAGCCAGAACGGCATACAGTCGTCCCGCGAACGAAGCAGAAAAGGAGAGCTGCCGATGAAGCGTGTTCAATCACGCTCGGAGTCCGCCTTTTCCATTTTCGAAAAGGCTACTCCGAGCCAAAGCTGGAGTAGTAGATGTCTAAGACGTTCGAGCCTGATCCGCGCCACGCGGGGACCCATTCACTTCGACAGATAATACCAATCGCAGCAGGCGTTGCCGTGTCCGGCATCGAGCCTGATGCGAGCCGAGCTTTGTCCTTCCTTTGCGGTTATCGCAGGCTCTCGCGAGTGAGAGAGGTAAGGACATGACCAACGACTACAAAGTCGGTTATGGCCGACCGCCGAAAACCTCTCGATTCAAGAAAGGGCAAAGCGGTAACCCGCTCGGCTCATCGCGCAAAGTTCGAGAGCGAAAGCATCGTCAGACTCTCTCACTCGATGATCTCGTTCTTGAAGCCTCACAAGGATTGATTCGGGTCCGCGAAGGCAACCGCACATACACCATCAGCATGAAAGAAGCGCTGCTAAGAAAGCAACATGCGATGGCTCTTGGCGGCAATCGTGTAGCGATAAATGCTTCTATCCGGATGATCGAAGCGCCGAACAAAACAAGCTCGCGGAAGTCCTTGATCACTATGAGGCGGCCCTTGACTATAAGGAGAATTATCCAGCGCTCGCAAAGTCTTGTCGAAATCGCGGTTTGCCGCCTCCTCTGCCGCATGCCGATGACGTGCATCTCAATCAATACACCGGCGAGGTAACAATCACCGGCCCACGGGGACCCGAGGAGCTCGATCAGCTTAAGAGAATCCTTGAAGCTAGAAAGAGGTTTATGATGATGATCGAAGAACATCGTTTGGACGCCGATGAGTGCGCTTGCCAGGGCTGGCCCAATCCTCCAGGCGATCTCGATACAATCTCTGTTTTAGAGAATCATCTTCGAACCTTCGACGCCGAACTCGAAAAACGAGGCTGGCTACCTCGAATCGCAGGCGAGAAGGAATCATAGACGGAAAGCCTATGGCCATCGCCGCGCTTGATCGTAGCGTTCAGCGTTTATTTATAATGTCTGCTAGCCCGGCGGACTGTCAGGCAGGTGGGCCTGTTTCCCGCGATCGGTCGTGGCACGTCAAAATTCCGGTAGCACTGCTGTGATAGCTGAATTGAACTTGAAGCTCTCGCGCTTGAAAAAAACGTGCGACTTTCGATAGTCCTCCAGTTTTCGTATTAACGACAATTTTTAACCGAAGCACGCGCTACAGCGGATGCTGTTTTCTGCACCATCAAAACCTGTAGACACGGAGGTCAATCGGCGCGTAGCAAATCTTACTTCGCTTCTTCGCAGACGCTGATCTGCATTGTCGCTGATTTTTTAGGCGACAAACCCGGCACCGAGCCGGACGCGAGATCCAGGAACGGAAACGTCGCGCGCATGCATCTGCATGCTTGGACGCATCCTTTTCCGACCTCGTGACCGATCGGCGAACTGAAGGAGCGAACTATGGACGTAAAGCAAGGAGCCTCAGGCAGAGACGCCATCGTTCGTCGACCTTCCAATCAGGTCAAGCGTGCGCCGGCATCGGCATCAAAGCGGAACTCTGCTAATGCCTCGCCCAAGGAAAACCAGGTCGAAAGCATCTTCGACTTTTTTGATAAGACGAGGTTTTCTTACTGGGAACGCGAGACTTCTCAGGGCCGCTTGCCGACGTCGGCAGAGCTTGCCGAACTGTTGAAGGCCAATTCCGACGAAATAATTCCAACGTGGCTGAACCCGATTATCGCCCAGGGTCTTCAGGGCAAGCTAAAGCAGCGCGCCGGTCGTCCTCCTGCTACCGCCCTGCAGAACATAATCCGGCAAGTGGCTATCGCGCAGTATCCTCGCTACCTCGCATGGCTGAAGGCGCGCGAGAAACGTTCGGGCCTCGCCGGATGGTCTTTAATTCGCCAAAGCGCCTGGTGGGTTGGCCCGCCCCATGAGCGTGCTGCAAGGATGGTCACGGCGCGATGGCTTTCGCACATGGATTGGCGTTCATTTTTGAACCGCATCTCTTCACGAAAATTCCGCCGCCCTTTATGTGAATGAACCCAGCTCGTGGCATGGCTAGCAAGTCTCCGGAAATAACGGAGACTCAAGATGACCGCAACGAACAAGATCCAAACGCCCCTTTCGATCGTTTATCAGGACATCGCCGCCCTCAACCCACGCCAGACCAACCCCCGAACCCATTCCAAGAAGCAAATCGAACAGATTGCGCGAGCCATCACCCAGTTCGGATTTACAAATCCGGTTCTGATCGATGATGGCAATGGAATTATCGCCGGGCACGGGCGAGTGGCAGCGGCCAAACTCGTCGGCCTGAGCCAAGTCCCGACGGTACGGCTCTCGGCGATGAGCGAGGCTGAAATCCGAGCCTATGTGATCGCCGATAACAAGCTTGCCGAAAATGCCGGCTGGGACCGCAACCTGCTCGGTCTCGAGTTTCAATATTTGAGCAGCCTCGATATCGATTTCGACGCCACCCTGACGGGGTTCGAACTTCCGGAAATCGATCTGCTGATAGGCGAGCTCGACGTCGCTAACAACAATGATCCCGCCGATTCGGAAATTCCGCTTTCGGAAGGTCCCGCTGTTACGCGGCTCGGCGATGTCTGGCACATCGGCAACCATCGCCTGATTTGCGGCGATTCCACTCAGCGGGACACGTATCAGCAATTGATGGGCGAAGCCCGCGCTCAACTGGTGTTCACCGATCCGCCCTATAACGTTCCGATCGCAGGGCACGTTGGGGGTCTAGGCAGCGTGCAGCACAGGGAATTCGCCATGGCTTCGGGCGAGATGTCGCAATCCGAATTCACCGCGTTCCTAACCTCCGTTTTTGCGCACCTTGCCGAATTTTCCATGGACGGTTCGATCCACTTTCAATGCATGGATTGGCGGCATGTCGACCAAATCCTGCAGGCTGGCCGAAACGCATATAGCGAACTGAAAAATATCTGCATCTGGGCCAAGACCAACGGCGGCATGGGATCGCTCTATCGTTCTCAGCACGAGTTCGTCTTCGTCTTCAAGTCAGGAACTCAACCTCACATCAATAATGTCGAACTCGGCAAGCACGGCCGCTATCGCACCAATGTCTGGAGCTACGCCGGCGTCAATAGCTTTGGCAGCGAGCGCTCGGACCTTGTCCTTCATCCAACGGTCAAGCCGGTCGCGCTGGTGGCAGATGCGATCCGAGACTGCTCGCTCAGAAATGGTATTGTGCTCGATGCTTTTGCTGGTTCCGGCACGACCTTGATCGCGGCCGAGCAGACTGGCCGCCGCGGCTATGCAATCGAAATTGACCCGTTATATTGCGACGTCATCATCCGCAGGCTGCGTACGGTTTGCGGCCTTGAGGCTACCCTCGCAGACTCGGGTAAATCATTCCAGGAAATTGATGCAGAACGCTCTGAAACG
>Ga0209952_1002153_pt1 | contig 15172 bp, 26 predicted proteins | sample ThiBiot_750_biof_2_FD_183951 | JGI IMG/M metagenome (GOLD analysis project Ga0209952, IMG submission 183951) | Wastewater bioreactor microbial communities from Cape Town, South Africa - Thiocy_cont_750_biof (SPAdes) | ecosystem: Engineered > Bioreactor > Thiocyanate-remediating >...
GTTAAGATTTGGAAACGGGCATCCCTCGGCCATTGCATCGCCTCGACTGACTTCCTGCAACCGCTCCATGCGAACGTCGGTCAATCCCAGTGTGATCCTGCTTACCCATCGTGGCATGTGGATGCTGGGCCTGTGCTTGCTCACCCAACCGTCATAGCTGGCCGGATATTGAACATCCGATCCGACGGGTATGTCCCTTGGGCTGAGGTGTTCGTGACAACCAAGCGATTGCCATGTCTCGCGGCACCACAGCAGGTCTCCGGGCTGGCCGTAGGGACACTTTACGTGAACCGGGTTGTTTGTCAGCAAATCCGTAAAATCGGCGTAAAGGTTGCCGTCGCGGATCCTCATTCCGTCGAACGCAAATCGGCTTGGCTCCTCGTTGATTTCTTCGAGACCTTTTGTCCGCCGCGTCTGAACTTTCATGCCGTCAAGCAGGGCGCGAACCATAGGACCGCTGAATAGGATAGGGCGCGCTTTCATGCCGCAACTCTCCGCCCGCCAGCATCGGCACGGACCGAAAGCAGCTTCGCCGTGTTCCTGACGATCTGCCTGCCTTCATGGTCCAACCCGCGCATCAGGCCAATGCAATCGGCAATGACCGGGTCGGCAGTGACTGGAGCCGGATTGCCGTCTCCGAAGAAGAACCCCACCGGCTTACCGAGGAAGTCGGCGATCGCCTTCAGACGGCTGGCGCTGATCCGGTTTGCTCCGCGCTCGTACTTCTGCTGCTGCTGGAAGGTGATCCCGAGCGCTTCAGCGATCCGCTCTTGCGAGATACCTTGTGCCTTGCGTTCCTGTCGTACGCGCGCGCCGACCTCGATGTCTACGGCTTGCGGGCCACCCTTTTTGGCTCTGAAAGTGCGCTTCATTGAGCACCTGCCAATCTGGACCGGACACGGGAAGTGCTCGACGTCGTCGCTTTCAGGACGCCATCCTTCGAGAACTCGAAGCACGTCGAATCCGCACGGGAGTCCGCGCCGCCGATAAAAAGACCGGCCACAGGGATGAAGCTCTCCGGCCTTGCCGCCGACTGGACGAACGTGTAGCAGTCCGTCTCCGAACCGTCGGAGAGGACGGTTATTGTGGTCGGTTCGCCAAGCTCTCCACGCACAGTATGAAGCGTGGCTTCGCCCCTTTTAAAATCAGCAACCTGATCAGTGGTGACGCGCGTTCCGGCCGACACACAGCCGGCGCACAACAGGCATGCCGCAAAAGCGGCTTTTCTTAAATGCATATCATTTCCTCCGTTAATAGTTAGATCAATTACGCAGTGTTGGCGTTGAAGGCATGAGCGGATGCTCAAGCACCGCGAACTCCTCCACTCCAAATACGGGATCGCCGGTCTCGAAATCGACGAATTCAAGGCCGTTCCATTGCCCCTGAATTAGGGTTCGATCTGCCTTAAGCAGCACCAGGTTTGCCTGAAACGGCATGAGACCATCAGTCTCGGAAGCTTTCTTGAATTCGACGGTCAAAGTCATGGCTTCTTTGCCTTTCTTGGCCCCGAAGGGCAGTTAACGTCTCAACCTAAAATCCGTGACGAGCCGAAGCCCTTTCAATCCATCACCAGTGATCCCGTAGAGAGCCGCAGCCAGCGTCTGCGCCGCCTCGAATTTCCCGCCCCAGAACGTCACCTCTCCAATCTGGTGCTGTTGGTGATGGTCCTGCGGGCACATCGGCACACACAGATCATCTCCAGGCTTCAGACCGGTCCCTCCAGCCCCCATCAGCCGAATATGCGCGGCTTGTGTCGGGGGTTGAGCGCCGCATACGCAGCACGGAAGCGAGGCGATGAAACGGCGGTGCTTCTCATCCCTGACCCGCGTCGCAATGCCTATGGCGAGGACGGACTTATCGATCTTCTTCCGTCTCACGCCCCCCCGACTTTCTGGCACTCGCAAGGCTCGGTGCCTTCGTCGCCGGTCTCTTCATCCTTCCACGCGACAAACCCCTTCCCGGAGCACTTGTCGCAGCCGCGAGATTTGGGCGTGAACCCATCATCTAAGGGAGAGGTGCGCGCGGAAGTCATGATGCCCTCCTCGCCCGCATCAGCGTCCTTGGCGGTCTTCTGCCACTCTTTGTGGTGGTGGCGGACGAGATCCTTCTGCGCGTGAGTCAGGGATTCGATCCATGCCTTGTATTTCTCAACGCCCTGAACGGCGTTGTCCTGGCCGTCGCGCTTGAGCCGGAGATACTCCGGATCCACAGCAGCACCAGAACCCAGCCACTCGGCGATCTGGCGTCCCATTTCGACAGTGACCCTTCCACCCGGGACGATGATGTTCCTCAGCCCCTCGGGGATCGTCTTGCAGGTCTCAAGGTCGTAGTAGCCATCCTTCGTCATATGCAGATCGACCGTCATCTCGTAGATGAAGTTCTTCTCTGCTATCGGTTGCCAGCCGACGGAGACGATCTCAGCCTCTTTCCCCTTCCCAATCTGCTTAGATGCATCCTTGGCGCGCAGGCAAAAGATGACCGGTATCGGGGAGCGGGTCAGTTTGTTCATCATGCGCTTGTGGGCCATCTTCGGCTTGTTCCACTTCGCCAGGCCGTCCAGCTCGCGGTTTGAACGGCTCCGCCCGGCTTCGGCCTGATCGATGATCCCGCCCTCGCCTTCCCAGACATGCGAGCCGGAGTCGACGATGATGATGTCCGCCCCCCAGTCTTCACAGTACTTGAACGCCGCGCTGTATTTCTCGGAAGTGAAAGGCGGCTGAAGATCTAAGTGGAACCAGGGTGCGGACACGTTCGCATAGAACTTCGCCCGGCCATTCTCCGTATCCACAACAGCGATCTTGCCGTTTGGACCAACGATCCCGCGTGCCAGCAGGAGCGCGGAATAAGTCTTCCCCCCACCGGACTGAGACCAAAGCGATATTAGCGGCGGGACAGCTTCGCGCTTTGCTTCTGTAATCTTAAAGTCGAAGTCTTCAGACATCTCTCCTCTTTCTCTTAGATTTCCATGATATGGATAGGGAACTCTTCATCCCCGAACTGCTCCATCGGCTTGATATCAAGCCAGGGATCTGTTCCGTAGTGGTGCCAGCACTTCGCAAACCGATGTTGCGCGTCTCGGACAGAGGCTTCCGCGACCTTGTAGGTCTCCAGAACGCGGCTGAACTCCCGGACGCGAGTAACGGGCGCGATCCCGGTCTTCTGGAAGACGAAGATGAATGACCGTTCGACGGGCTCGACTTCGGCATAGGCCTCCAGCCATGCGGGGTCGGCCTCTCCAAAAATTCGGCCTGCCCGCACAAACCTTGACGCGAACCGATCTGCCTCAAGGTAGGTCGCGGCCTGTATGTGGTATTTCCGGCTTGCCATCGTCGCGGCAATGGCGTTGTAGAGAGACTTCCCCATTGGATTGCTGAACGACTTAAGATCAACGATTGCCTTGATCTTGAGGAAGTCGAACCGGGCCTTCATCGGCACCCGTGTAACCGGGTCTATCCAGATGACCGTGACTTCAGGATAGCCGCCCTTGAAGCACTTGCTGGCCTCCGGATCGTTCTCGATCATGTAGGCCGCGATTTCGATCTCTCTGATTTTGTCTGCGGTGAGAAACTCCTTGCCATCGTGTTCGGCAAGGTGCTGCGCTTTCAACTCGTCGAGAATTTCAACCGAAGGATCGGTGACCTTGAGCAGATCGATCAATTCCTGCTTGTTCATTTTGCTCAGACCGGTCGTAATTCCGCAGTCCTTGATACAGGCCGTCAATTCCGAGACCTTACTTACTGCGTCTGGATAGTCGGCTTTATCAAACGCCTCAGCGTAGCGGGAGTAAAATGCTTCCCTTCCCTCCATAACGCGAACACCATATCCCGAGCCGAGCGCCATCGCCTCGGATTCGTTTCCCTCGAACCGCGGGTTCATCCAGCTCTCAGCCCAGAAGTCCATGTTGGAGATGAGCAGCCTTTTTATCCCGCTGGAGGACAGCGCCGGTATTGCGTGATATTCCGCCTCCGGCATACCGAAGTAGATGCCGGGTTCATGCTTCACGCCTGTATCGATCGGCGGGTAGTCAGGAGATGCGGCTTCATCGATAAACCGCTGAACCTCCGACCACTCCATGGCGTCATGTGAGAGAGGTGCGTGTCTCATACATGCCCCCCGATCGCGCGCGCGATCATCCAGGCCGACACGATCACTACGAGCGGCCAGCGATAGGTGAGGATCAGTTCGAAGATCGATAACCCGACACAGAAGACCGCAGCGAGACATATCGCAAGCACTGTGCCTACAAGCCCTAAAAGCTCACTGACCAGCATGGCGCGCCCCCATTGCGTAGAGAAAGCCAGCCGAGAAGGACGCCACCGAGGTGATCCCCATTGCGAGGATGACCAGCAGGCCGGTCTTATGATCGGGGACCGTCATCCATACTCCGCCTGCTACCACGAGGAAGCATGCTGCGATCAGATTGCCCATGATTGCTGCAGGAATTCTCACAGCACACCCGCCACGAGCACGATTAACGCGAAGGCTGCATACATCCAATCAAGGAACCGCCGCTCGGCCCTTAATTGCCGCTCACAAGTCATATTAATGCTCGCTTTCATTCTTGCTCCTGAAGTTTGCTTCGCTTTCGCGCCTTAAAACAACGAGGCCGAGAAGACGGGCGCTTTCGATATCACCTTCATTCCGAAGAATATCAGCCGCTGCTCTAAGCTCCTGAAGCGGATCGCACTCGATTGCCATCCTGTTCCGGTAATTTGTTGTGAGCGGTAAATACGTCATATCCTCAACCTTTAATAACGGAACATTATACCGAAACCCCGGTACAAGAAAGTCCTTTGTAGGTAATTTTATTGCTTTCTTGCCACTCCACTTTCTTACCGCTTGTCCGGTATCAGTTATCGATGGTACTTATTTATCCATGAAGAAAGTGCGCAATAACATCGCGGCGGTTAAAGAGATCAAGAGGGCGGTAGAATTCTACGGCACGCAGCATCTTATGGCTGAAGCCCTTGGCGTTTCCCAACAATGGGTCTCTGATATGGTGAAGAATGCCTACCGCATCACCGCCGAGCGCGCGGACTATATCCACAAACGCTCTGACGGACGAATAAGACGCCACGTGTTGCGGCCTGACATTTTTCTGCCACCCGACAAGGCAGTTTAACGATGAAGCAAGTGAGTTATTCAAAGTCCGGATGGTCGGTAGCAACGTGTAGCTACATCGATCGAAGGCCATTCTATGCACCGCGCCATCTGGTGGCCGGGGGCGCCAACGACAACAGAAGGACTACGGTTTCGCGGTGAAGCCCAACTTTGAAACCCGGAGCAACACGGGTTAGATGCATTCGATGGAGGTTTTCCACTCCCCGCAGCAAGCATTTGAGCGGAAAGGTCCGGCCAACCCTTGGGCTTGTAATTGAAATCAGGGAAATCGAGTGAAGCTGGGAGCACCCTGCCAGAGTGGGATCTTAAATCCGGGCATTACGTCCCAAAAACAAATAAGGAAACGATCATGATTGACGACCAACAACGCGACGAGCTTCTCGCAAAGAGACCTGCGGTATCTGTGACGAAAGAACGGATCGAGAGTGTTATCACGAGTGTCGAATTCGAGCGGATCTCTGACGGGACAATGACGATTTGCGTCGTCACGCTGCGCAACGGATTCCAGGTCGTCGGCAAGTCTGCCTGCGCACACCCGGAAAATTACAACAAGGACCTCGGCGAGAAGATCGCCTACGACGACGCTTTCCGCCAGATCTGGCCGCTCGAAGGCTATCTGCTACGGGAATCGCTCTACCTTTTTGCGCAGAAGCCTGCTCCCACGGACCCCGCTGTCGGAGAAACCACATCAGACGCGGCCTGATTCACCAGAACGCCGTCTCTGGCGGCGTTCGAGTGAGCCAGATCGGCTCAGGCCAATAGGCCCAAAAACAAGAAGGAGAACCTCTATGGCAACCGCCACGAAAACCAAGAAGCCCACGGCGAAAGCAGCGCCGAAGAATGCTGCGAAAAAGCCGGCACCGAAGAAAGCAGCCGCGAAGCCGGTCAAGTCGCCAACAAAGGCTTCCGTCACGGTCAAAGCGAAAAGCCCGATGCGCGGCAAACCCACGCCGAAGACCGCGAAGAAGAAGTGACTTCGCAGGGCGCATCCTCGCGGGTGCGTCCGCCGAAGTCACTCGGCCGCAAGGCCCAACAAGAAAGGGAAAACCAATGGCTGCGAGGCCCAATAAAAAGGCGGAAGCCGACTCATCTGAAGTAAGTGGCGTATCTGGCGCTAGACTGCTGTCCTACATTGAACGCATCGAACGTCTCGAAGAAGAGAAGCGAGGGATCGCCGATGACATCAAGGAAGTAAAAGCGGAAGCGAAGAGCTTCGGATTCGATGTTCCTACGATCAATGCGATTATCAAGCTCCGCCGGCTTACACAAGAGCAACGGGATGAGCAGGAAGCGCTTCTGGACATCTATAGAGCTGCCCTCGGCATGCTCTTTGACACTCCTCTCGGCGAAGCTGCACGGCGCAGACTGTCCGCTCCCCCTCCAAGGCACGATGACCCTGATGGTGCGCCGGGCCACGAGGCGCTGGACGAACCAGAAGACGAGCCGGTTGACCCCCATAGCGCAGTATCTGCGGACGACGCACGCGCGATGGGTACTGAGGCTGCGTTGCAAGGCATTCCGGTCACGCGCAACCCGTTCGCCGCCGGTGACAAGCGTAGGGCCATCTGGGACGAAGCCTGGTGCGCTGCGCTGGGCACGGATGGGATGGACATTCCCGAGCCGTTCAGACGGCGGAAGCCGGACACTCCGCAACCTGATGCGGGGGGCGAGCAATGAGGTCGACTCAGTTTGTGCTCTCCACCGCCTTACGGGATATGGCCACCGTTCTATACCCAGAGGACGCGATCCAGCCGATTTTGCCGCGTGCCGTCCGAGGTGCGGTCCATCAATGGATGACGGAGATCCGGTGCGAGGAGGAGCTTGCCGCTGTCGGGGTATCCCCAAGACGCACCGCCCTTCTGTCCGGCCCTCCGGGGTGCGGGAAGACTACCCTCGCCCACCATCTGGCGGCGCGGTTGGGGATCGCATTAGTATGCGTTCATCTCGACCGTCTCCAAAGCAAATATGTGGGCGAAACGGAAAATAACATCGCGGATCTGTTCGAAAGCGTCCGCGATCAAGCCGGGTCATACATCCTGTTTCTCGATGAGTTCGACGCAATCGGCGTCGCGCGCACTGACGTCTCCCAGGCATCCGATCGGTCGCACAACTCCGTCGTTGATTCCCTGCTTGCAAGGATTGAAGCGTTCAACGGAAGCATGATTGCGGCAACCAATCGTCCGGGCAGCCTCGATCCAGCTTTATGGCGGCGCTTCGGAATGCAGCTCGACATCCCCCTGCCGGGACCTGAAGAGCGCTACGCTATAATCAAGCTCTACATTGCCCCGTTCGAAATGCCGGAAGAGTGGATCGAGGCTATGACAGACGCAACGGAAGCTGCGGCGCCGTCCCTTTTGCGCCAGCTCATGGAAGGCCTGAAGAGAGACATCATCCTTTCGGAGCGCCTGAATTACCCGAGGGACGCCAGGTCTGCCTTGGAAAGAGTGGTCGCATCGGTCGGTCCGCACGTAGATTATTCCACGCCTCCCTTGTGGGCGAGGGAATCCGTCAGGGACCGCATCTGCAAGATCGAATGGCCACCGCCACGAGCTGAGGCTGCATGACCCTCGATACGCGCCTCGAAGACCAGTGTCAGATGGAGACCATAAAGTATCTCGAATTCCTTGAGAACCGGGGTCACTTGACGTTCAACCACTCGCCCGTGGAAGGCAAACGCCCGAAGCATACGCTCTTCAAGCTCATCAAAATGGGAATGAAAATCGGGCACCCAGACCTGGATATTTATATCGGACACCCTCCAAGGATGCTGATCCTGGAATTCAAAACTATGACCGGGGTAATCAGCAAGGCGCAGCAAAAGCGAGCGAATTTGCTGGGCGCGCTTGGCTTCGACCACAGATTCATCATTGCCGAATCATCAAGTGATTGCGTGAACCAGGTCGCGCGGATTTTGAGGGAAGATTATGGAATTAAGGACGCACAGTGAGTATTGCACTTATCATCACATTCAAGCCGAAGCACCCCGAAGCTGAGCCGACGCAGCGAACAGAACGATGCTATGACCGGCCGCACGATCCTGCGTCCGCTCAAATCCATCGGCTATACGCGAGGTACAAAGACCGCCCTGACGTTCAGCATCTGAAGGTAGTGAACGAGGAGGCCAAATGACCCCCTTTCCTCCCGGTCAATTCGCAACGATTTACTGCGACCCGCCGTGGGCGTACCAGATGTATTCCGAGAAGGGATACGAGAAAAGCCCGCAGGCTCACTACGACTGCATGACGCTCGACGAGTTGAAAGCCATGCGGGACCAGATCGTCTTTGCTACAGCGCCGAACTCCGTTTGCATCATGTGGGCGGTCTTCCCGATGCTGCAGGAAGCACTCGATCTAATGGCCTGTTGGGGGTTCAAGTACAAGACTGGCGGCCCCTGGACCAAGCTCACGAGCGGTGGCAAGCAGGCTTTCGGCACGGGATTTATCCTGCGAGGGACTGCTGAACTCTTTCTTGTCGGCACCCACGGCGAGCCCGCCATTAAGAACCGTTCTACGCGCAATTGCTTGTTAACCGGAGATGTACCTGAAAACCTTCTGGACATCGGTGCTATCGTTGCCACCATCCGACGTGAACACAGCCGCAAACCCGACGAAATGTATCCGTTAATCGAGGATCTGTTCGACGGCCCCTATTTGGAGTTGTTTTCCCAGACCGACCGCAAGAATTGGACTTCGTGGGGAGACCAGGCCGGGAAATACGGCGAGGCCGCATGAAAGCTTTTCGCCAATCCGTTCTCTGCGCGATCGCGCGCAAAAATATCCGCTTGATCCCGGCCACGAAATCATCACTGCACGCCGAGTTCTCGAATGCAGATCAACTCGGGCGTGCGCTCGCCAGCCTCTGGCAGAATGCGTATATTTCGCGCCGATGGAATGAGACGCACGACGAGATGGAATACTGCGTCAAGCGCACTGACGGCATTCCGCCCTCCGCACAGCCGGAAGGATTCTCGACTAAAATACACGATAGATGGCTGAGCCAAGTTTAAAAGAGGAATACGTACCTATTTAATCGATGCATTGATTCGGCTACGTTTATGTCATGGTGATGATTCACCACCGGTCTGCAATCCGGTCGTATAAGCTTAAGCGCAGCGCGCTTTAAGGCGCGTTTTTTATTGTCTATGGCGGACCGGTCCGGGGCCTTTCATTGGTTCTTAAGCGCCCTTGATCCCGGCATTGCAGACCGGGCCGGTTCCGCCACCAGAATTCAAGCGGCCATCCAAGGCCGGGAAAGCGCATGGGGAGACGTGACGCCTTGTAGAAGTACAGTAAAATGACTGGCTGGTACGCGATGAAACGCGGCTGGCAGTCGCATCCTGTTTTTGCAGGTCAGGAATATTCTGACCGAGATGCCTGGGTTTGGATTATTGAAAACGCGGCGTACGCCGAGACGTTAGTCAGCATCCGAGGGAACCCCGTTCCCATCCAGCGCGGGCAGTTGTCGTATTCAATCCGTTTTCTCGCGACTGCGTGGGGCTGGCATCGCAACAGGGCTGCGCGCTTCCTCGAACGGCTCAGAAAGTGGAAATTAATCGAGACGGAGGGCGGGACAGCGCAGATCATCATAACTGTCTGTAACTACTCGCTTTATCAGGATGTGCGGGACATCAGCGGGACGCAGACCGAGACAGAGGCGGGACAAAAGCGGGACAGAAGCGGGACAAATAGTAACAAGGATAACAAAGAACAAAGAAAGGATAGTATAGGATCCAAAACTCCTAAGCCTGCTTTCCTGCGTCCGGATTGGATTCCGGAAACCTCCTGGAAAGCATACATGGATCACCGCAAGGCGTTGAAGATCGGCGTGACCGATCATGCCCTTCGCCTTGCTGTCAGGTCACTCGAAAAGCTTCGTCAGGAGGGTAACGACCCGACCGACGTCATCAACCAATCCATCCTGCGCGGATGGACGGGCCTCTTTGCTGTGAAAGGAGATTTTAACCATGGCAGGAAACCAAGTCGCGCCCCAAGCGCGCACGAGAACATGTTTGCCGGCTTCGGCATCCCCGATTTCGAATAGCCTTGAGATGGACATCGAAACCGGGCTTTGGCGGATAACCGACATGCCTCCTATCACGCCGGAGTTGCAACAGGCGGCGCGGATCTCGATGGAGCGCCTGCATGCGGTGCTTGTCCCAGCAACGCGAGAATGGTCGACTGGAGCGATCGCGGCACTTCTCACCCACTTCTACACCGTGCAGCTCCCGGCCGCGGTCTACACCGCGATCAAGAACGACTGGATTGCCTGCCTATCAGGCTTTCCTCAATGGGCGATCGAGGAAGCCCGAATCGAGTGGCTGAAGAACGGAAAGCGCAAGCCCGTACCGGCTGACATCGTAGGCCTTTGCCGGAAAGCCGTTTCGAAAGAACGAGCGGCCCTGTTCCTGTGTCAGCGCATCATCGCGGCTGCAGCCGTCGAGCCTGATCCTCCAATGACACCAGAGGAACGTGAGGCCAGCAGAGCCCGCGTCTCGGAGATGGTCCGTATGGCCCTGGCAGGCTGCGCGCCTGCAGAGAGCGGGGCTATGTGACGGATGGAGCCGAACCAGAGTTAACCCTCACACCGGATCAGGAGAAGGCCCTCGGCGAGATCCTCGAAGCGCGCAAACGGGGCCGGCACTTTCTGCTGTCTGGATATGCCGGGACCGGGAAGACCACGCTGATGCAGCGTGTCGCGCAGGCACTCAAAGCGTCGGGCCAGTCTGTCGCCATGACCGCCCCCACCTACAAGGCCGTGGCGGTCCTCTCGAAGAAGCTCAAACAGTGCGGGCTGGGCGATGTTCCCTGCCTGACGATCCACAGCCTCCTGAGCCTTCGCGCCAAACCATACGGCGACCGGCTGGTGTTCCAGCGTGCCAAGCACGCCGAGCCGGTGAAGGCCGATGTCGTCGTCGTCGATGAGTGCTCGATGGTAGATGCTGATCTGATGGGCCACATCCGGCGCCACCTCCAGAATTCGTTCGTCTTGTTCGTCGGCGACCCTGCCCAGCTCCCGCCCGTCGAGGAGAGGGAAAGCCAGACCTTCGCCACGCCGTTACGGAGTCACCTGGACATCATCGTCCGCCAGGCCGCAGGCAACCCCATCCTCGACGCCGCGACGGCCATCAGGAAGGCGCAGGGCGGTCCGATGGACTGGTCGTGGTGCAAATCTGCGAACGCTCCCCCTCTCGGCGTATACATGCCCGGGAGGTCCGCAGATGCGTGGCTTGAGAAGGCGTTCACATCGCCCGAGTTCGAGGCCGATCCGGACACCTTCCGCTTCCTGGCATGGACAAACGCGCGCGTAGCGGAGGTCAACACCAAGATCCGCCGATTCCGGTATGGCGACAACATCCCCACACCGTTCATGCCGGGCGAACGCGCCCTCATGCGCGCGCCGGTGATCAAGGACAGCGAGATCAAGCTGAACACCAACGAGGAGGCTACTGTCCTTGAGATCGGCGAGGATAGCTTCTCGTATCACTTCGAGGCCTGCGGCGATTGCGGACCCTGGGCAGCCGAGATCCCGAGCTGGCGAGTCAAACTCAAACGCGACGAAGGGGGGACCGTCACCGTCCACACGCCTTCAGATGAAGCCGCCTATAACCGGGTGATTGACCGTATCAAGGACGAGGCGACGTTCGCTCGATACCGGTGGAAGCATCTGCATGACTTCCAGGCCGAACTGGCGCGGATGCAGTCGATCTACGGTATGACGGTCCATACCTCGCAAGGCTCGACTTTCCAGAAAGCATTCGTAGACGTCGGAGATATCCGCCGCCGGGAACGGGATAATTTACTGGAAGCCCAGCAGCTGTTTTATGTGGCCGTCACGAGGCCGAGTGAGGCGCTTTATTTGGTCGGCGTTTGATATTCAGCTCAAAACTGTCGTTGCGGTGTCGTTCCGGTTGTGACATGGTGGCCGAAACAGGGGAGGGAATTATGAGTCAAGACAAACTGACAGATCCAGAAGCGGAAATAGACAACATGATGCGTGAGATGTGGGATAAAACCTCCCTAGTCGCCGCTGCGTTCGTGGTGCCGCCTCGCAGGTTTAGCAAGATGATCTTGGTCTTTGCCCTTAACACAGGACTGTTGACCATCGCTGCCTTCACCTGGCTCAACATCGGCCTCATGCTCACTGGCCACCCATCGCCTCTCCTGCCCCTCGCAATTGTCCTGATCGGCATCGCCGGAGCGGCTGGAGGATGGGCCTATGCGACGGCGCGCGACATATGGGAAGGCGAACGGTGGAACAGTGATGTGATCTGGTCTCAACTCTGCAACGCGCGTGCCGCGCTTGCGCAGGTTGAAAAGGAAAACGCCGAGTTGCTGGCGCGGCTTCGGGCGCGGGATGAGCGGGGCAGGTTTTTCTGATCCAGTCGTCACCATTCACATCCTGCGCGGCGAATGTCTGCAATGCCCGCGATGCCGCAAGTACGACCTTGATTGCGGCAAGATCAAACAATTCCCAGATCTTCGCCTCCGGTGCGCCGACGCCGTTCAGTCGATGATCGACAGCGGAGCCGATCCATATGGACAGCCGAAGGACTGGACCGGATGGATCGAATGCCACGAAGCTGCGCATGCAGGCAGCCCCGTTCGGTCGATGGAAACGACGCACAAAATCGGCCGATTTGATCTCGTATACATGCCGGAAGACGTCACGAGACCGTGCCAGTCGCTGTTTCTGGTAAACGCGTAGTCGACAGAAAGTATTTTGAAAACGCAGCCGCGTGTAATAGTATTGCGAAAAAAGGGGGGAGGATTGTCTGTTTCAACATTAGTTGCCGTCTGGCGCTCCTGATCAGTTCGTCAGGTCGCCCTGGAAACAGGGCTACCGCATGAACTGAGAGGAGAAATAGATGTTTTTTAGAAAGCGGGCTCAGCAACGCCCTGAAGTTCCGGAGATCGAGGGCCAGCCAGCGGGCGACAAGCAATGCGATTTGCCGGATCCCCTGCTGAAGGCGATATGTGAGGATATTATATCGCATCCGGGCGACTATTCGCTCCGTCGAGTCGACAGCGGAAGCTCGACCAAGGCAACCATCTTCGGTGCTAACGATCAGCTAGAGAAGGTCGCACGTACCAAGATCAGCTATGGTCTATCCCTTGGCTATCCAGATAAGGTTATCAACCTTTATACGCTCGGCACCTCGAATGTCTCGGGACCATCCGATAAATTGCTGATAGATCGGGCCATCGAGGCAATCGTTAACCATGAACGAGACGTGAAACGTGCTGATCTCGCGCGCGGCTTAGCCGAGGCTCAGTCCCGTCGAAGCCCCGAGCTTTTAACGCCAAATAACCTACGCTCCGCCCTTCACGCCTTATTCCTGGACGACACGACAGAGGTGCAGCGCGGCATTATCTCGCAGGCCGTCGATATCGCTATCCCAGTTATCGATGGAACGCACGAACTTATCCCAGTCAAACGCTGGATTGATAAGCAAGGCGCCCCACACCGCACGAGAAGGGAAATGCGGGAGGCGAACAATGCGTAACCCTCTCCTCATCATCGATGACGCGATGTTCCGGGTCTTTCAGCCGATCGTTGACCGGTTTCCAAATGCTGGACCGCCAGGTGTCGCGAGGTTTTTCATCACCGGGGCGTTTGTCGCCGGGATGGCCTCTGATGTTCCGCGACATGCTGTATTCTCGGCAGCGATCGTAGCGCTCGCCTGTGCTGCTTGTTACCTCACAGCCGGACTGTCCGGCGCGCGACAAGGACTGAAGAACCCTCGCTACCTAACCGACAGGATTTGGCGGATCGCGCAGTTTGTCTTCGGCTTAATCGGTTTGGCCGGTATGCTTGCCGAACCGACGGTCGAAAACGCTCTTATCGCGGCATATCCCATTCTGCTTACCGCTTACTGGTACGCCGTCGCCTGTGACGTGAATCCGCCGCGGCGGAAGCAGAGCGTCTGGGAGCGGAGGGCTGTTCATGCGTAACCGCCTAAGCTTTGCGCTTCAGACCGGAATTCTAACGGCCCTAATCGTGCCGGTAGTCCCGTTTCCAGCTTTTATGCTGATCGTTATCGCCGGAGCTGCAGGCGGCTGGGCCTATGCCACGGCGTACGGGATGTGGCGCGAGCAGAGCGATTTCGCCGAGGCGCTGCACGACGATCTGGTGAAGGAACAACGTATATCCCACCTTCTGGTAGACGAACTGCGCTCCGATTTAGTGAATGCCCAGACGACAGATGACCATCGCGGTCACACAGGAACACCCGCTGCCGCGGAGTCAAAAGATCAAATTCCAAATCTTCACAACATCTACGACTGGCTTCCGGTAATGAAGATCCGGTTTAATGATCGCGACGCTCACATTGTTCGCAAATTTTTCGCCGGATGGATGCCGCAACCAGTCGATGATCACTACGCATTTCTGCTATCGACCGAGGAATGTGAACCGCTCTTCCTGGACTGCGAACCAGAAGAACTCGCCAACTGCTTCGATACATTAACCAGGAAGGGCTTTAAGGAAAGTGTTAAGGCGCTTTTCCAAGGCGACCACTTCTATCGCTCGGACACTGGGAAATGCCCGCGCTGTAGGCGCTATCGTCCTGAGATTCATTGGAACAACGAGCATCTTGAAGGATCTCCAGATCAGGAGCTATGCGATCGATGCATTAAAGTTTTGAATACATCATTCGGTGAAGCCTAATGGACGGACCCCCAATTACCAAATGCCCGCCGGGCTACGCTCACGGTTACAGCCCGGAAGGCGAGATTTCAGCGCTCGATAGAGATACGTCTACAGTTACGGCTTCGATAGCAACTTTGCAGATCGCCGGAAAATGCGGATACATGGCGGCGAAGAGATATGAAAATCAGGCGCAAGCGAGGCTCGCAGCCCTTCAAGCCGAAGGAAATCACACGCTTCACGAAAGTCTTGGGCAACAAAACATCAACGTTGATTAAAACATCGCGCAGCGGCACAATAGCGACAAGAGTATCTGCATCGGGGGAGATAATGGGGCATGACACAGGCGCATCTTACACGCCTGAATACGTAAAAGCAGTTGTCGAAAGCGCCGGGCGAACACAGA
>Ga0209952_1002159_pt1 | contig 15138 bp, 13 predicted proteins | sample ThiBiot_750_biof_2_FD_183951 | JGI IMG/M metagenome (GOLD analysis project Ga0209952, IMG submission 183951) | Wastewater bioreactor microbial communities from Cape Town, South Africa - Thiocy_cont_750_biof (SPAdes) | ecosystem: Engineered > Bioreactor > Thiocyanate-remediating >...
TACCGCCGTGCCCCACAGCCGGAATGTGTGCTGTTTCGGAATTTCGTGTTCGAGCAGCGCCTTGATGCAGAACGGGATGGTCGAGGTCCAGGTGCAGCGATGCTCAGAGGCGACGTTCCAGAAGCGCCGTGCCGAGAAGCGTGGCTGGATCACGCAGGTGCCGCCGACCCACAAGCTCGACAGCATCGAATAGGCCAGTGCGTTGGTGTGAAACAGCGGCAGATAAGTCTGGTGGACGTCGCCGGCATGGAGGTCCTGATGCGCGGCGTTGATCTTCGCGCCCCACAGCGCATTGGCATGAGTCCATAACACCGCCTTGGGCCGCGAAGTCGTCCCCGAGGTGTACTGCACGCTGCACGGTGCGAAGGGGTCAGTCGGGCGTCGCGGCCGGTCGGCGCTGTCGGCGAACAACGTCTCGAAGCGGTCGGCCTGCTGCGGTGCGCGGCCCTGCGCCGGAGCGGCGCCGGCGTCGTGCGACGTAACCGCCAACCAGCGCAGGCTCTTGCAGTTCTGCGCCACCAGTTCGGCATAGGCCGGCTGGGTGATGGCGGCGACGGCGCCGCAATGATCGGCGAAATAGGTCATCTCCGCCGCCGCGGAGCGGGTGTTGGTGGTGACGGCGATGGCGCCGAGTTCGACGCAGGCGAACCACGCCAGCATCATCTCGACGCAGTTGTCGAGATGGATCAGGACCGGGTCGCCCTGTACGACGCCGCGCTTGGCAAGACCGGCCGCCAGCGCGCCGACCCGTTCGTCGAACTCGCGATAGCTCCATGAGCGCGACGGACCGTCGAACGGCGCCCAGATCAGAAAGGGATGGTCGCCACGGGTCGCGGCCTGCATCCGCAACAGCCATGGAACGTCGAGTCCTGCGAACGGGCCGACGATGCCGGGCGCGGCTGATGTGGACATGGTGCCTCCCTCTTTTCTAGCAGTCCGACGTTCGAACGATGCGAATAGTTGCGCCGCCGGCCGGATGTCCCTTTTACTTTGCCATCGGGCCGGGCGGCGATCAAATCCTTGCGCTCGCGCCAGTGTTGCGATCTTAGGAGGTTGGCGGATAGGACGAGATTTCGACCAGGTTGCCGTCGGGATCGCGGCAGTAGACCGAGCGCAGGATGCCGCGCGCGCCCTGCTTGGCGACCGGACCTTCCTCAATGGCAACATCCGACGCGGCGAGGTGCGCGACGACCTCCTCGGGTGTGGCCGAGGTGAGGAAGCACAGATCGTCGCTGCCGGCGGCGACATGGTCGGCGGTGAACCAGTCGTCTTTGTCGGCATCGTGCGGACGCAGGTTGATCTTCTGCGCGCCGAACACCAGCGAAGTGCGCGGGACCTTGCCGTGTCCGGGATCGAACACCCGCACCTCCATTCCGAGCACGCTGCGATACCACTGTGCGGAGCGCTGGACGTCGGCGACGTTGATGACGAGATGATCGAGTGCGGTGATACGGATCGGCACGGTGCTGTTCTCTTTGTGCGCGCGGCCGATCGTGGGCAATGCGGCCGACATGATCGAGAGATATTGAACGGCCGTTGTGGAACGAATAGAGGCCGTTGCGAGTCTTTCTGTCTATCCTGAGAGTGTATCGCAGCCGGACCGGCCAATTTGAAGGGATATCATATGCGCGCAGTCATATTGGCGATTCTGGCGGCTGGAATGATGGCAGCGGCCGGCTCGGCTCCCGCCGAAGCGCGGGAGTATCGGTTCTGCTTGCAAACCCCCGAGATCGGCATCCCAGGCGATTGCTCCTACCAGACCTATGCCCAATGCCTTGCCAGTGCGTCCGGCCGTTATGCGGCCTGTAACCTCAATCCGTGGTACGCGTTTGCCGGCCCCGAGCGTCCCCGGCCGCGCCGGTATCGCGGCTATCATCCGGACTATTGATCCGACACGGTGAGGGACTTGCCTCGACCGGGACTAATCGTCGGCGGAAGCTGGCTTCGTCTGGCCGATTTTCACCCCTCGATTTGCAACAATCGCGGCTCCAGCCGGTATTGGTTTACGCCCTCTTATTCATTTCGCTCTAATTTTCAGTTCGTGTGACGGGATCCCCATCCCGGCGAAGCGAACTGAAAATCCGGAGGGCTGAGGTGGGTACGTTGAAGCGTGAGCGGTCGCGGGGGGCGTTGGTGAAGATGCCTACCTTGCGGTTTCGCAGCAAGGTCACTCTGGGATTCGGCTGTCTATTGGTCATCTCGGCGATCAGCATGGGGGTCGCCTATTTCGGGTTCGGACGGATCGCCGCGAGCGTCGCGGCTTCGCAAGCCGGGGTCGCTGAAGCCGATCTCGCCCGTAATATCGACCGCGAACTGATGTCGTTTCGCGAGCTTGTCCGCTACTACGTCATGACCAGCAACGATGCCGATGCCGAGACGGCCCAGGCGGCGGAAGCCCGTCTCAAGACGGCAATCGATCATGCTAAAGCAGGAACAACCGATCCGGAGCGCCTGGCGCGCATCGGCGAACTGGCCAAGCAGTTCGAAACATTCGCCGCCACGTTCACGGGGACGCTGAAGGCCAAGCAGGAATACGCGACGATCGCCGAAAACCGCGTAATCGCCAAGAGTACGGCGCTGCGCTACAAGCTCGACGACATCGCCAGCACGGCAGGCGACGCCGGGCAGGGCGCGCTGCAAACGAAAGTCAAGGACGTCGCCACGCAGTTGATCGCGACCTCCGCGCTGTTGAGCACCTACGCGCGCAAGCCGGAGCCGGCGTCCGCCGCCAGCGCGACGGCGCGTTTGAAATTTCTCAAGGCGGCCTTCGCCTCGATCCCGGCCAAGGGGCACGAAGCGGTCGAGCGCAAGCTCGCGGAAGCTGTTTCGGATTTGTCCGACTGCACCGCGGCGTTCGCCGATCTGGTAGCGAAGGCCGAGTTGATCGAGCGGCTCAGCGGCGAAATGATGAGTACGGCGACGTCCATCACCAAGCTCTCGGATACGATGAAGCAGGATCTGCTGGCCGATCAGAAGCGGATCGAAAACCAGACCCAGAGCATCATGCAAGGCACGCGGCAGTTGATCGTGGTGCTGGCGATCGGCAGCACCTTGCTTGGCGGCATTCTCGCGGTGGTGCTGGGCAACGGCATCTCGCGGCCGATGGTGAAGATGTGCGCCGCGATGCGCGAACTCGCCAAGGGCAACTTCGACGTCGTTTTGCCCGGGCTCGGCCGCAAGGATGAGATCGGCGACATGGCTGCGGCGGTCGAGGGGTTCAAGGTGCAGGCGGTCGCCAAGGCGGAGCGGGACGCAGCCGCACAGGAAGAGCACAACCGGGCTGCCAGCGAAGCGCGTCGCGCCGAGATGATTCAGTTCGCCGATCAGTTCGAAGCCGTCGTCGGCGCCATCGTCGCGAATGTCTCGTCGTCCGCCGCGCAACTGGAATCGGCGGCTGATACGCTGACGCAAACCGCCGAGACCACGCAAAGCCTCTCGACGCATGTAGCGGGAGCCTCGGAGGAGGCGTCCTCCAACATGCAGTCGGTCGCCGCTGCCACCGAAGAGCTTTCGATGTCGGTCGACGAGATCGGCCGTCAGGTGCATGAGTCCAGCCGCATCGCCGCCAGCGCGGTGAAACAGGCCAATCTCACGGACGAGCGGATCGGAGAGCTGTCGCGTGCCGCGCAGGACATCGGCGATGTCGTCAAGCTGATCACGGCGATTGCCGAGCAGACCAACCTTCTGGCACTGAATGCGACCATCGAGGCGGCGCGTGCCGGCGAGGCCGGGCGTGGCTTCGCGGTGGTCGCTTCCGAGGTCAAGTCGCTGGCCAGCCAGACCGCGAAGGCGACCGATGAAATCTCATCGCATATTCTCGGTATGCAGAGCGCGACGCGGGAATCGGTCGCGGCGATCAAGGAGATCAGCAGCACGATCGGCCAGATCTCCGAGATCGCATCGACGATCGCAACCGCGGTCGAGCAGCAAGGCGCGGCGACCCAGGAAATCGCCGGCAACGTCCAGAACGTTGCGCAAGGCACCGAGGAGGTCGCCAACAACATCTCGCAGGTCAACAGCGGAGCCACCCAGACCGGCGCGGCCTCGGCGGAAGTGCTGAGTTCCGCGCAAACGCTTTCGGCGGAAAGCGCGCGCCTGCGCGAGGAGCTGGATCGCTTCATGGGCAGCGTGCGCGCCCCCTGATCGTTGCAACTGCTACGTCAAGTTGACGCCGTCGCGGCTCACGTCGCGGCGGCGTTATGCTTCGCGATGAAACTGCCGCTTCAACGCACCCTTGGCCCGCTCCAATCGCTCAGGTCTTGCCGCCACGATTGATATAGAATGTCAGCATATATAGAATGTCAGCATCGACAGCGCGGAGCGATAGGGGCTTGCCTTGCGCCGCGTGCTTCTTTCCGCTGAACGCTTCAGCGATGCCGCGATCTTCTTCGGATCGTGCAGGGTGAAGACGCGCTGCTTGAGATCAAGCGCGTTGCTGTGTTTGGTGACGCGTTGCGACGAGCGTTCTGACGTCGCGCTCTTTTTTCTTCCGCTCGATTTTGCAGACGACGTGTGCGCAGCAGCCTTCTTGTGTGCGGACCAGTTGTGCGCAGGTTTGGCGACGTGTTGGTGACGGATTCTTGCAGCCATTGTGCGACCTCGCTCGATGGTTCGAGGATAACGCCGCGGTGCAAGCGAGGGCTCTTGAGTGGAACTTCATGCACCCTGCCGCGTTACTCCCGATAGCCCTTCACTCATTGCGGCGTGCTCGGAAACGATTGCGATCGTCGATCCGTCATTCGCGGCGGCAAATTCAAATCCAAACAAGGTGAAAGCCTGCCGGTGACCATCGACAGCCGCATGATTGAAACCGATATTCCGGCGCGGCTCGATGCGTTGCGCTGGAGCGGATTTCACACACGCGTCGTCATCGCGCTGGGCGTCACCTGGATTCTCGACGGGCTCGAGGTGACGCTCGCTGGAACGTTGTCGGGTGCGTTGAAAGACAGCCCGACGCTGCGCTTCAGCAACTTCGATGTCGGCATCGCCAATAGCGCCTACCTCGCCGGCGCGGTGCTTGGCGCGCTCGGGTTCGGCTGGCTGACGGATCGTCTCGGCCGCAAGAAACTGTTCTTCATCACCTTGTCGCTTTATCTCGTCGCGACAGCAGCGACGGCGCTGTCGTGGGATATCTGGAGCTACGCATTGTTCCGGTTTTTGACCGGCGCGGGAATCGGCGGTGAATACACCGCGATCAATTCGACGATTCAGGAACTGGTGCCGGCGCGCTATCGTGGATGGACCGATCTGATCATCAACGGCAGTTTCTGGATCGGTGCCGCGATCGGCGCGGTGAGCGCCATCGTGTTGCTCGATCCGCAGGTGGTCGGTGCGGATATCGGCTGGCGGCTGGCCTATCTGACCGGCGCGTTGCTGGGACTGGTGGTCTTCGTCATGCGATTGTGGATTCCGGAGAGCCCACGCTGGTTGATGATTCACGGCTATCCCGAACGGGCCAGCGCCGTCGTCGCGGATATCGAGCGCTCCGCGACGGGAGGGCGTGGTATCGCCGCGGGCGCGATCTGGCCGACCATCAAGCTGCGGATGCGCACTCATACGCCACTGGGCGAGGTCGCGCGCACGTTGTTTCGGCGTTATCGCCAGCGCTCGCTGGTGGGGCTGGTGTTGATGATCGCGCAGGCGTTTTTCTATAACGCCATTTTCTTCACTTACGCGCTGGTGCTGACCGAGTTCTACGGCATCCCGTCGGGTCACATCGGCTGGTACATCCTGCCGTTCGCGGCGGGAAATTTTCTTGGGCCGCTATTACTCGGCCGCCTGTTCGACAGTATCGGCCGGCGCGTGATGATCACGTTCACCTACGCGGTTTCCGGGATACTGCTTGCTGTATCGGGATATCTGTTCGCCATCGATGTGTGGAGCGCGCAGACGCAGACCATCGCGTGGATGGTGATTTTCTTCTTCGCCTCGCCTGCCGCGAGCGCAGCCTATCTCACGGTGAGCGAGACGTTTCCGATCGAGGTGCGTGCGTTGGCGATCGCGATGTTCTATGCGATCGGCACCGGCATCGGCGGCGTAGCCGGGCCTGCATTGTTCGGTGCCTTGATTGATACCGGGTCGCGCGCCAGCGTCTTTGTCGGATATCTGTTCGGCGCAGGTTTGATGATTGCGGCGGCGATTGTCGCCTGGTGCTATTGTATCGCGGCGGAACGGCAGCCGCTGGAGTCCGTGGCGCAACCGCTCGCGGCCGTGGAATGAATGGAGACGAAGAACAGATGAAATCGATGCGTGACCTGCGTGCAACGGAGATTTCGGATGCGAAAGAGGCGGCTGTGCTGCCATCAGCGCCACCGCTGTCTCTCGACACTTGCGCGTTGCTGCTCGATATCGATGGAACCCTGCTCGATCTCGCGCCGACCCCGCGTAGTGTGGTTGTTCCGCCCGATCTGGTTCCGACGCTTGATGGATTGCTCGAACGCACGTCGGGTGCGCTGGCGCTGGTCAGCGGACGTTCTCTCGATGATATCGATTGGATCTTCGCGCCGGCGCGCTATCCGTCGGTCGGCGGCCACGGCGCGGAGATGCGGCTGTCGATCGACAGCGAAGCGGTCGCAACCCATGCACCCCCGATGAATCAGGATCTGAAGCGCCGTTTTGCCGCCATCGCGCAAATGGATTCCGGCATTCTGGTGGAGGACAAGGGCTATTCGTTTGCGCTGCACTTCCGTCAAGCGCCACATCTGGAGACGGCGATCTACGATGCCGTTTCCAAAATCCGTGCCGATCTACCGAATGCGCCGATCGAGATTTTGCCCGGCAAGGCAGTGTGCGAGATCAAACATTCGGGAGTGACGAAGGCGACCGGCGTGCGCGAACTGATGGCGCATGAGCCGTTCAAGAGCCGCCGTCCAGTGTTCCTCGGCGACGACGTAACCGACGAAACCGTGTTCGCCATCATGCCGGATTTCGACGGACTCTCGTTTTCCGTGGGACGTCAGGCGCGCGGCGTCGCGGGAGTATTCACCGGGCCAAGTGATGTGAGGCGCTGGCTTGCAAGTTTGTTGAGTGGAACTCGAATCGAAAATTGATCGAGCTGATTCGCATTCGATCCGCTGAACGATTAGGCACTGCATAAGTTCTCGCGTGCTTTAGCCGTGCGGGTTTTGAAGATCGCGCATGCAAGAGTCGAACCGGCATTCGGGTTCCCTTTGCGACGAGCTTGATATCGCGTGGCATGAAAGGACGCCGCGCATTGACCGTCGATCTCTCGATAATGGGAACCGTCTTAAAAACCTGACGTTTCTCGGCAGTGCGCGGCTGAGCGACAAGCATCGAATTAATGTTCACGCTGCTTAAGACGACGCGTGATCGCAAGTTCCATCGCGCGCGATTCCAAATCTGATCGCAATGAGATTGAGTTATGGCGAGGAACCATATTGATGAACAACCGTTTATGTTACGGGCTGCAACAAATCAGGAGGGGACCCTGTGAGTCTGGTGGTCGTATCCAATCGCGTGGCGCGCGCCAAAGCCAATGAGCCGATGACCGGCGGATTGGCGGCGGCGTTGTTGCCGGTCGTGGAGAATTCCGGCGCGATCTGGGTCGGTTCCAGCGGCGACGTTCGCGACAACGTGCAGAAGGAGCCTTTCGCCGAAATCGAACCCCTCGGGTCCGGCGCGCTGGCGATGCTCGATTTGCCGGCGGCGCATTACGGCGGTTACTACGAGGGCTTCGCGAATTCCGCGTTGTGGCCGGCGCTACATTCGCGCACCGATCTGATCCGCGCCTCGCGTGAAGACTATCGCTCCTATCGCGAGGTCAACGCCTTCATGGCGCGCGCGCTGCTGCGTTTCCGCAAGCCCGACGCGACGTTCTGGATTCAGGATTATCATTTTCTGACGCTGGGCGCCGAGTTGCGCCAACTGGATGTGCAACAAGCCATCGGCTTCTTCCTGCATACGCCGTGGCCGTCCCGCGCGATCATCAGCGGCGTGCCCAACCATCGCGATCTCGTCGAGGCGATGCTGGCCTACAACCTGATCGGATTCCAGACCGAGGACGATTGCGCCAACTTCACGGATTATCTTGAGGCGGAGCTTGGGCTGCGGGTCAAGGGTGGCGAAGTCTCGTCGCGCTACGGCGTCTCGCGTCTGGCCACGTTCCCGATCGGAATCGATGTCGACAAGTTCGCCGCGCACGCCGTCAAGGCGATGTCGCATCCCGACGTCTCACGTCTGCGCCGTAGCCTGCATGGCGAGAAACTCGCCATCGGCGTCGACCGCGTGGATTATTCCAAGGGCCTGATCAATCGCATCAAGGCGTTCGATCGGATGCTGGCCTTGCATCCGGCGCTCAGCCGCACGGTCTCGCTGCTGCAAATCGCGACGCTGTCGCGCGGCGGCATCGAAGCCTATGGCCATCTTCAGGACCAACTCGCCAAACTGGTCAGCGATGTCAACGGACGTCACGGCGAGGTTGACTGGATGCCGATCCGCTATCTCAACAAGGGCTTTAGTCAGACCGTGTTGGCGGGGCTCTATCGCACGGCGCAGGTCGGTGTGGTGACGCCGCTGCATGACGGTATGAACCTGGTGGCGAAGGAATACGTCGCCGCGCAAAACCCAGCCGATCCGGGCGTGCTGGTGCTGTCGAAATTCGCCGGTGCCGCCAACGAACTCGACGCCGCGCTGCTGGTCAATCCCAACGACATCGACGGTATGGCCCGCGCCATCGCCACGGCATTGTCAATGCCGCTGGTGGAACGACGGATGCGGTGGGATGCGATGATGAAGTCGTTGCGCGTCGGCACCATTCAGCAGTGGTTCTCGGATTTCGTCGAGGCGCTTGAGGATGCCCACGCGGCGCGCGACGGAAAGCCGATCATCGCTGCCGCTGACGACACGCCGGTGTGGCCGTTGCAGGCGAGCGCGGCCGGCGCGGCCGCGAGTTGGCGGGTTCATTGAGAAAGAACGTCGCTGCTGCGATAGCCGTCCTGTCGTACGCGAGTCAAATGAAGCGCGCGAAAGCTGCCGCGACCGCCGTGTAAACCTGCTGCCGGAACGGCACCACCAGCGCCGCAACGCGATCGAGTTGCTCCCAGCGCCAGCGATCGAATTCCGGCGGCTGGCCGTTGCGGGTCGCGAGCGGATCGATCTCACTGTCATCCCCGACGAAGCGCAACGCGAACCATTTCTGGCGCTGCCCGCGGAATTTCGCCAGCCGATGCGTCGGCGGGCCGTCATAGGGTGGGAATTCGTATGTCATCCAGTCGGTCTCGCCGAGATAGTCGGCGCGAGTGACGCCGGTTTCCTCCCAGAGTTCGCGCATCACCGCGTCGCGCGGATTCTCGTCGGCGTCGATGCCGCCTTGCGGCATCTGCCATTCCAGGCCGGGCAGCACGATCTCAGGGCCGTCGTTGCGATAGCGTCGGCCTATCAGAACCTGCCCTGCGGCATTGAACAGCGCGATCCCGACATTGGGGCGATACGGCTTGTCGGACGGCGTCATCGCGGGTCGGAGAGACCGGTGAATTCCTTGACGACGCGCTCATAGACCGGCCGCTTGAACGGGACGATCAGCTCGGGGAGATTCCGCATCGGCTCCCATCGCCACTTGATGAATTCCGGCTTGTGGCCGTCGCCCGGATTGAGAACGTTGATCTCGGAATCCTTGCCGGTGAATTTCATCGCGTACCACTTCTGGCGCTGGCCACGATAACGGCCTTTCCAGGCGCGGCCCGCCACCGTGCGCGGGATGTCGTAGATCAGCCAGTCCGGGACTTCACCTATTTTTTCGACGGAACGAACGCTGGTTTCCTCGAACAACTCGCGCTTCGCCGCTTCCCAGGTGTCCTCGCCGGGATCGACGCCGCCTTGCGGCATTTGCCAGACGTGGGTTTCGTCGACGTGCTCGGGGCCTCCGGCGCGGCGGCCGATGAAAACGAGCCCCGTCGCATTGATCAGCATCATGCCGACGCAGGTGCGGTAGGGCAGATCGTCGTAACGCGTCATTGCCGTCTTGCCCTTTCGTTTGATCGAAGTCCGCCGAGCCACATGCTCGTATTCACCTCGCGTCCGACGTCCAGAACGCGGACGCCGGGTTCGGTCCCTGCTGTCGTGTCTGGATCGGCATCAGGATTTTGATTTCAGCATCGCGGTTGTCAATGGCACCAGCAGAACGCCCCGGCTTTCCAGCGATTTAGCCCAATTACCGATGCGTTCGACCGAAACGGGAAGGCTCGTCGCGATACCGATGGCATTGCCGCGTGTCTTCGCCAGCGATTCCAGCTTCGCCAATGCCTTGTCGATCTCGGCCGTGGTCGGAACCGCGTCGATGCTGAGGTCGGCTTTGGCGAAGGGCATGTTCTGGCCTTGCGCCAGCGTGCCGGCCACGCTGCGCGGGGAGCTGCCGTCGTCGAGATAGCCGAGGCCGCGTTTGGCGGCTTCGCGAATCACCGGTTGCATCGCGCTGTCCGACACCGCGAAGCGGGCGCCCATGAAGCTGGTCAGCCCGACATAGCCTTGAATGCGGCTGAGATGCCAGAACAGGCGATCGAGATTTTGTTCGGGGCTTTGGGTGGTGAGCAGGGTCTGCGGGCCGGGATCGTTGTCGGGATAGTCAAACGGCTCCATCGGCACTTGCAGCAGGATTTCGTGATGCCGGCCGCGCGCCCGCGCCACCAGCTTGGCCGGATCGGAACCATAAGGCGTGAAGGCCAGCGTGACCGCGCCCGGCAGGTTCAAGATCGACTCGGTGGTCTTCGCGGCGCCGATGCCGAGTCCGCCGACGACGATGGCGACGGTCGGCATCGTGGCGGCCTTGGCGCGCTCGGCCGGCGTGCCGGCGGCATAGGCGGTGAACGGTGTCACGCCGTCGGCGACGACCGGGATCATGCCGTAACGCGATTTTTCCAACAGCCGCGCGTCAACGCCGGACATGATTGCCGAGGTGGTGTCGGCGCCGGTGGCCGAGCTTTCGCTGGCGACAACCACGTCCTGTCGAGCGCCGCTCGAACCATCGATGATGGTGATGGTCTTCTGCCCGTTTGCCGGCGGATTCGAAGCGGCTTTCGCGGCTGGCTTGGCGGCGTCGGCGGGAGCTGACGCGGCTGCGTCTTTGTCGGCGCTCTTGGCGGCAGTGTCCGGTTGCAGCGCGACCCGCACCACCGGTTCACCGCCGAGGCGATCCTGATGAAACAGCGCAATTCCCGCGAACCCCAGCAGGAACAGTCCGAGCGCGGCGGCGATCACTTGAACGCCGCTGAAGGGAAGGCGCCGCCGCCGGCGCGGCTGCGCATTCTGCCCGAGCGGGGTGCTGAGATCGTCCGTCGTCATGCCGTGGCTTCCTGTCGGCCTCCCGCGAATCAGCCGCAGCGACCTTACCACGCCGGGTTGCGATCGCGGACATTCGGCGGCCGCCGTCATCGCGCGAACGAGCCCATCAAAATGATACGGGCGGCCCGCAAGGCCGCCCGTCATTGGTCAGATCATGTCGTCGCGATCAGTTCGCGGCCTCAGTTCGCGGCCTTGGCCTTGTCGGCGGGTTTGTCGACCGCGGCCTTGTCGCCGGGCGCCTGAGCCTCGACCTTAACGCCGTGCAGCAGGTCGTCGGCCATCTTCAGCGCCTTGTCGTTCTTGGCGTCCGGCGGGACGTAGGATTGCGAGCCGGTCTGCTCCTTGCCGGCGTCACCCTTGAGGTGGCCGCGCAGCGAGGCTTCGCCCTTGGTGTCGGTTCGCGACTTCAGGTCGTCCGGCACGTCCTGCAACACCTCGATGTCAGGGGTGATGCCCTTGGCCTGGATCGACTTGCCCGACGGCGTGAAGTAACGCGCCGTGGTCAGCCGCAGCGCGCCGTTGCCGGAGCCGAGCGGAATGATGGTCTGCACCGAGCCCTTGCCGAACGAGCGGGTGCCGATCAGCGTCGCGCGCTTGTGGTCCTGCAACGCGCCGGCGACGATTTCCGACGCCGAGGCCGAGCCGCCGTTGATCAGCACGATCAGCTTCTTGCCCTTGGTGAGGTCGCCCGCCCGCGCGACGCGGCGCTGGGTTTCCTCGGCGTTGCGGCCACGCGTCGAGACGATCTCACCGCGCTCGAGGAACGCATCCGACACGGTGACGGCTTCTTCGAGAAGACCGCCGGGGTTGTTGCGCAGGTCGAGGATGAAGCCCTTCAGCTTGTCCTCGCCGATTTGCTTGGTCAGCGAGGCGATCTCGCGCTTCAGCCCTTCGGTGGTCTGTTCGTTGAAGGTGGTGATGCGGATGTAGGCGATATCGCCATCCTCGACGCGGGCGCGCACCGAGCGGACGCGGATGTTGTCGCGCACCAGCGTCACTTCGATCGGGTTGTCTTGACCCTTGCGGATGATCTTCAGCTTGATCTTGGTGTTGACGGGGCCGCGCATCTTGTCGACGGCCTGGTTCAGGGTGAGACCCTGCACCGCCTCGTCGTCGAGTGTGGTGATGATGTCGTTGGCCTGGATGCCGGCCTTCGAGGCCGGGGTGTCATCGATCGGCGAGACCACCTTGATCAGGCCGTCCTCCATCGTGACCTCAATGCCGAGCCCGCCGAATTCGCCGCGGGTCTGCACCTGCATGTCCTTGAAGCTCTTGGCGTCCATGTAGCTCGAATGCGGATCGAGCCCGGTCAGCATTCCGCTGATGGCGGATTCGATCAGCTTGCTGTCGTCCGGCTTCTCGACATAGTCGGAGCGGACGCGCTCGAACACGTCGCCGAACAGATTGAGCTGGCGATAGGTATCGGACGTGGCGGCGCGCGCGCTCGATCCCATCAGCATCGAGCGCGGCTGGGACACGAACAATGTCAACGCGGCGCCGGCCGCGGCACCGAGAAGCAGTACAGAGGTTTTGCGCATCATCCGCGAACCTTTTCGCCTTCATTTGCGGCCCACCATGGGCCAGGGTCGATAGGAGTTCCGTCTTTACGGAACTCGACGTAGAGAACGGGCCGGCTCACGCTGGTTGCGAGGATGGAAGCGATCCGGGATGTCGTTCCCATGGTCGCGATCGGCTCACCCGTCAACACGAACTGACCGATATTGACCGAAATGCGTTCCATCCCAGCGATCAACACATGATACCCGCCCCCCGCATTCAGGATCAAGAGTTGTCCATAGCTCCGGAACGGGCCGGCATACACAACCCAGCCATCACACGGTGTTGTGACTTGCGCGCCCGCGCGGGTCGCCAGGGAAATGCCTTTTTCGGTTCCGCCGGCTCCGTTGGAGCCGCCGTAATCGCGGATTCGGGTGCCGTTAACCGGTAAGGCCAGGAGGCCCTTGGCCGAGGCAAACGCGATCGCCGGGCTGAGCCGGCCCGGATCCTTCAGGGCGGCGAGATTGGGCTTGCCGCTCGCGGCAGCGGCTGCCGCCCTTTCGGTCGCCTCCTTGGCCGCCGCCGCTGCTTTCGCGGCGCTTTGCAGATCCTGCTCCATCTTGGCGATCAGGCTTTGCAGGTCGTCGACCTTGCGGGACAGTTCGAGCGCTCGTGCCGCTTCGGCCTGCATGTTCTGCTCGGCGGTGCTCTGTTGTTTCTGCCGTTCCTCGACGAGGGAGGCGAGCCGGGTCTGGTCGACGCGCAAGCCGTCGCGATCGGTCGCCAGTTGATCGCGTTCGGCGGCAATGGTCTTGCGCACGGTCACCAACTCGTTGAGATCGGTAACAAGCTTGACCGACTGCGCGCGCATCTCGGGCACCACCGAGCCGAGCATGATCGCAGTGCGCAGCGATTGCAGCGCATCTTCGGGACTGACCAGCAAAGCCGGCGGCGCACGGCGGCCGGCGCGTTGCAATGCCGCCAGCACCTCGACGATTTCCGAACGACGCGATTGCAGCGAGCCGCGGATCGTCTGCTCACGCGTATCGAGATCGCCGAGGCGGGATTCGGCGTCGGCGATGCGGCCTTCGACGTTTCGCACCTTGGCCGCGATGTCGATCAGTTCCTGATTGAGCTTGCTGCGATCCTGACCGATGGCGGCGATTTCGGCCTTGAGTTTTTCCTGTAGCTCAGCGGCATCTTTCTGCCGCTGCCGCGCGGCTTCAAGCTCTTGCGCGCGTTGCTTGATGTCGTCGGCGGAAGGTGTCGTCGTTGCGGCCGGTGCCGGTTCGGCTGGTGTCGCGGCGACCGGTGTTGCGGGTGTCGGAGCCGGGGTTTGCGCCGTCGCGATCGACGGCCACGCGCCGACCATGCCGGCCGCGAGCAGTCCGGCGACCAGGGTATGAAGCTGAAACGTGTGAAGCGATTTTCGGATCACATCGTGCTCTGAATTCATCGACCGTCACGTAGGGCGCTAAGCGCGGTGATATGGATGGCCCGCCAGAATCGTTGCGGCCCGATAAATTTGCTCCAGCAACAAGACACGGACCAACTGATGCGGCCAGGTGGCCTTGCCGAACGCCAGTCGAAGCTTGGCCATGCGCTGCAATTCAGGCGAAAGTCCGTCCGCGCCGCCAATGACGAAAATAGTGTTGGCGACCGATTCGTCCCGCCAGCGGCCAAGATGCCGCGCGAAAATGGAACTGTCGATGCTGTCGCCATGTTCGTCGAGCGCGACGAGGGCTGATTTGTCCGGCATCAGCGCCGCGATGGCAGCGGCCTCCTCGGCGATCCGGGTCGCGGTGTCGCGCGCGCGGCTCTCCGGAATCTCGCGTACCTCGAGGCCGCGAAACCCCAGCTTGCGGCCGGCGTCGTCGAACCGTGCCGCGTAGCGTTCCGCCAGTTCCCGTTCCGGCCCCTGTTTCAGGCGGCCGACAGCAATCACCATGATCCGCATCGATGCGGCCTATCAGATTCCCGGCGGCAAGCGAAACTCATGTGACAAACGAACCCTCGCGCCAGACCGGCGCTGGTTCGATCGTCATCGCCGATCGCAGCCGCGATCAGGCTTTCTTCGCCGCCGTCACGCTCTTTGGACCCTGAGTCCACAACCGTTCAAGATTGTAGAATTCGCGGACCTCGGGCCGGAAGACGTGGACGATGACATCCCCGGAATCGATCAGCACCCAGTCGCAATTGGTCAGTCCCTCGACATGGACGTTGGGAATGCCACTGTCTTTCAGCGCCTTCACGACATTCTCCGCGATCGCGCCGACGTGCCGGTTGGCCCGGCCGGTGGTCACGACCATGTAGTCCGACACGGAGGATTTGCCGCGCAGGTCGATG
>Ga0209952_1002163_pt1 | contig 15124 bp, 14 predicted proteins | sample ThiBiot_750_biof_2_FD_183951 | JGI IMG/M metagenome (GOLD analysis project Ga0209952, IMG submission 183951) | Wastewater bioreactor microbial communities from Cape Town, South Africa - Thiocy_cont_750_biof (SPAdes) | ecosystem: Engineered > Bioreactor > Thiocyanate-remediating >...
CCGAAGCTTTCACCGAGCGCGTCTTCGGCGCTTTTCACCACGTGCTTGATCCACGGCGTCGTGGGCTCGCTCCACACCGCGCCGACATCGACGATGGTTTCGATCTCGACCTCGTTGCCGAGTTCGGCGGCGAGTTGCTCCTTGATGCGCTCGTGCGGCAGCGCAGGAATGCTGCGGATATCGAGGCCGATCTCGGCGCGATCCGGCACCGAATTGGTGTTGAGCCCGGCGTGGACGGTGCCGACGTTGAGCGTCGGCGGCCCGAGATGCGGATGCGGCGCGACGTTGAATTCGAATTTCTCCAGCAGCGCGATGACGCGCGCGGCCTTGTAGGCGGCGTTGACGCCGAGATGCGGCATCGAGCCGTGCGCGGTGACGCCCTTGGTGATCAGCTTGAGCCACAGTGCGCCCTTGTGACCGACCACCGCGACATTCGAGGTGGGCTCCGCCACCACCAACGCGCCGGACTTGCCGAGAGTGCCGGCCTTGGCCATTTCGAACGCGCCCTCGCAACCGATCTCCTCGCCGGCGGTGATCGCCAGCATCACGCCGCCGCTGCCCTTGAGTTGATCGGCGGTGTTGCAGACCGCGGCGACGAACGCAGCGACGCCGCACTTCATGTCGGTGCTGCCGCGGCCGTAGAGCTTGCCGTCGATGATTTCGCCGGCGAACGGATCGACGCTCCACGGCGCGTTGCCGAGCGGCACGGTGTCGACATGGCCGGTGAAGCACAGCGGCAGCTTGCTGTCGTTGCCTTTGATGCGCGCGATCAGGTTGGCGCGATCCGGCGCAAAGGTCTGGATCGATGTTTCCAATCCGGCGGCGGAAAGAATGCGTTCGAGGCGCTGAATACACGCCAATTCCTGGCCGGGTGGGTTGACGGTGTTGAACGCGATCAACTCGCGCGACAAGGCAATGGGATCGATCGGCATGGGCGGACAACTGGCTCCGAAGGTATGGGATTACATTGATCGTAACGCCGTTGCGGGTGATGTGCGACCGAAATTCGACGCAATACGATTGAGGTTCGTATCGCCGTGTGTCGTTAACCACGCTCACCATGGTTAACGGCACGGCAGCGTATGGCGCGGATGACGTGGAAGTGAGGGGCGTGCGGTTGCAAAGCCGGCGAGCGCGGTCATAACAAGCGAGGCATTGTTGCCTCCACGTCGTTTGTCTCCCGGATTGATCAGGTCATGGATTTGCAAAGCCGCGCCGTTCGCCGCCTCACGCGCATCATGGCGTGGACGTGCCTTGGCTATATCGCGTTCGTCACCGTGGGGCCGATCTGGGTGAGACCGGAGACCGGCGCTTCGCCGCAACTCGAACGGCTGGTGGCATTCGCTGTGGTGGGCACGCTGTTCGCCGCCGCTTATCCGCGCCACATCGTGCTGGCGGGGATAGTGGTGATCGGCGCGGCGATCCTGCTCGAAGCGTTTCAGTTGCTGGAAGCGTCACGCCACGGACGGCTGTTCGACGCCAGCGTCAAGATCGTCGGCGGCCTCATCGGTCTCGGGACCGGATGGGTTTTCGCGCGGCTGACGCAGCGCTCAGCTTAGCCCGAAAGAGTCGCGAGCAGTTCGCCCAACGCCGCCCTGGCGAAGGCGCGCATGTTGTCGATGCGATCGGCATTGCCGGTTTCCAGTGTGATCGCGCGCGCGTCGGCGCCGGCGATGCCGATGCAGCTATGGCCGGCGGCGTCGCCGTAGCGGTTGCCGGTGGGGCCGCTCGCGCCGGTTTCCGACAGGCCCCAATCCGAATTGAAGCGCTGGCGGATCTGCGCGGCGAGTAATTTCGCGTAGGTCTCTGACGCCGAGCGGATGCCTTTCATGTCGGCGTCCGGAATGTCCATCAGGATGCGCCGCGCCTCGCGGGTGTAGACCACCGCCGAGCCGAGGAAATAGGCCGATGCACCCGGCACCGCCAGCAGCGCCGCGGAAATCAGCCCGCCGGTGGAGGATTCCGCCACCGCGATGGTTTGCCGCCGCGCGGTGAGCTGGCTGGCGATCTGCGTGGCGATTGGCAACAGGTCCTGCATCGGGTGTCTCCGTGATGTGCGATGGGATGATAGGCACGCCGGGCATCGTGCGATAGCGCGGACTCAGAGATGGAGCGGCTGATCGGCGGTGCGGATCGCATCCAGCAGCCATTGCCGGAATGTCGCGAGTTTCGGTGTGTCGGCGCGGTCCTCCGGCGACACCAGATAGAATCCGGCTTCGACCGGCAGCGTGATGTCGAACGGCACCACGAGGCGGCCCTTGGCGATATCGTCGCGCACGTAAGCGGTGCGGCCGATGGCGACGCCGTGACCGTCGATCGCGGCCTGCACCGTGACGAAATTCAGGTCGAACGTCAGCCCGCCATGGCTGGACAGGTCGGTGGGCAACCCGGCGGCGGTGAGCCACAGCCGCCAGTCGTCGCGCGAGGCGCCGCTGGTGTGCAGCAAGACGTGATCGCGCAGGTCTTCGGGCCGCCGCAGCGGCCGCTCCCCGCGCAGCAGCGCCGGGCTGCATACCGGGAACATGCGGTCCGCCATCAGCCAGTCGGCGCGCAGGCCCGGCCAGTTGCCCCGGCCGTAGCGGATCGCGGCATCGACGTCGCCGCTGGTGAAATCCACCAGATCGACGGAGGTCGTGATGCGCACCTCGATGGCGGGATGGGTCTCCTGGAACGCAACGAGGCGCGGCAGCAGCCATTTGGCGGCGAGCGAGGCCAGCGTGCTGACCGTCAGCACCCGGTCGTTGTCTTTCTGCCGCAGCCGCGCGGTGGCCAGCCGCAGGTCGTTGAAGGCGGCGCGGATGCGCGGAAGGTACTCCTGCGCCTCGGTGGTCAGCGCGATGGTGCGATTGCGCCGGACGAACAGCTTGATCCCCAGTTCCTGCTCCAGCCGCCGGATCTGATGGCTCACGGCGGTCTGGGTCACGTTCAGCTCGGTCGCGGCCAAGGTGAAGCTGAGATGGCGGGCGGCGGCCTCAAAGGCCCGCAAGCCATTCAAGGACGGTAGCCGGGGGAGTGTCGCGGGACCTTTATTCATGAATTTGTGTCATGTATATCGGGACAACATGTCGTTTGTCAGGACACTGGTTCAGGCAGATATTTTCCGTCAAGAAGCTAGATTTGGAGATGGAAAATGTCCACTCGTCATCACGAAGCAATGACAAATCATCATGAGGAGGGCTTCCTCGCCCACCTCAACGAGACGATTCACACCTGGCGGGCCCGGCAGATTCAGCGGCGCGAACTGTCGCACTGGACCGAGCGCGATCTCCATGACGTCGGAATTTCGTGGAGCGAGATGCTGGCGGAGGCTGAAAAGCCGTTCTGGCGGGCTTAGAGCACGATCCCGAAAAGTGGATGCCGGTTTTCGGATCGGATCATGCTCCATCAAGGATAAGCAGCGAGAACGCACGGCGCCGCCAACTTGGGGCGCCGGCCTCCAATTATCTCAGCGATGTCCGGGAGGGCGTCATGGCGAACACCTTGCATCGAACCTTGCATCGCGTTGGCGCCCTGCTTGGACCTGGCGATCTTTCGCAACAGCCCGACATCGTGCGGCTGCGCGACGGCCGCACGATGACGTTGCGGTTCGTCGAGCCGGAAGACGCGACGGCCTTGCAGGACTATTTCCACGGACTGTTGGTGACCTCGCGCTACAACCGCTTCCTCGCGGCGGTGGGCGAATTGCCGCCGAGCGAACTGGAAAAGACCCTGCATAGCGGCGGCAATGCCTTTGCGATCCTGGCGACGCTGAAAACCGGCGGTGTCGAGACCATCGTCGGCGAAGCGCGCTACGCGCTCGACGTCGCGGCTGCGCGTGTCGAGTTCGGCCTGTCGATCGACGACCGCTTGCAGGGGCAGGGCGTCGGCACGGTGTTGCTGTCGAACCTGCAATGCCGCGCAATGACGCTCGGCGCGACGACGATTTTCGGCGATACGCTGCGTTCCAACGATGCGATGCAGGCGCTGGCCCGCAAGGCCGGCTTCACCTTCGCGACGCTGCCGAGCGACTGGCGGCTGGTGCGCTTCGAGAAAGCACTCGATCCCGCATTGGAGATGCCGTGCGCCGACGAGCGCGCGCGTGGGCGCGAGCTTGCGGTCGCGGCGAACTAAAGCAGGTTTCGCTCAGATGGAATCAACAACTCGTCACGGCCGGGCTTGTCCCGGCCATCCACGTCTTTGACCTTGCGAGAACTTCAAGACGTGGATGCCCGGGACAAAGGCGAGCGAAGCGACGCCGTTCTTCGAACGGCTATGCCCGGGCATCACGGATAGGGCGTCGCCGTCAAACGCAATCGCACTAGCTTTTCCCGAACACCGGTTTGCGCTTTTCGATGAAGGCCGCGACGGCTTCGCGATGGTCCGCCGTTCCCGCCGACTTGATCAGGCGCACCGCTTCATGATCGCGCGCGGTGGCGAAGTCGAACGCCAGGGCTTCGTCGAGGTTGTCCTTCATGTAACGCAACGCGACGGCCGGGCCTTCCGCCAGCGATGTCGCCAGCGCAAAGGCTTCGTCGTGCAAGCGCACATCCGGCACCACGCGGTTGACGAGGCCGATGGTCTCGGCGCGCTTCGCCTCGACCTTCTCGCCGGTGAACATCAGTTCGCGCGCGCGTGACGTGCCCACCAGCCGCGTCAGCAGCCAGGCGATGCCGTAGTCGCCGCTCAACGCGACGCGAATGTAACCGGTGGTGAGAAACGCGGATTCGGCGGCGATGCGGATATCGCAGGCCATCGCGATGGCGAGGCCCGCGCCGGCGGCCGCGCCCGGCAGCGCCGCGATGGTCGGCTTACGCACCGCGACCAGCGCACCGGTGAGCAGCCGTTGCCGTTCCTGCAAGTCAGCGATCCGTTCGTCGGGCGACATCGCCGCTTTCGCCGGGTTGGTGTTGGCGCCCATGCCCTTGACGTCGCCGCCGGAGCAGAACGCGGTGCCCGCACCGGTAATCAGCAGCGCGCCGACGGACGGATCCTCGCCGCAGACGCGGATCATGGTTCGCAGCGCGGGCGTGAGGTGATCCGACAACGCGTTGCGCGCCTCGGGCCGGTTCAGCGTAATGATGGCAACACGGCCCTGCACCTCGCAGAGCAGTTCGTTGGTGCCTGTGTCGATGGATCGCGCGGTCGTTGTCATGGCTTACCGTTCTGGTTGCGAATGATGTTTCGCGATGCGGAAAATCACGCCGGCTTTCGTTTGGCGCGTGCATGGCCGCCTGCATCGGCGGGGCTTTATTCGCCAGTCTAACAGGCGCATGATCGCTGGCAAAAGTGCTCATTGCCGGAGGCTGCCATGAATGTTCAAACCCATATTCAAACGCCCATCGCGTCCGACCTGATCGCGCCCGACACCACCGGCACCAATTTCTATCGCACCGATCCGTCGCTCGCGGACCTGTTGCAGATTCATCTGTCGGAAAAACTGTTCAAGCACATCGCGCCGCATCTCGACCGGCTCGGCGGGCTGGTCGGCGGTCGGCTCGACGAATGCGGCCGGATCGCGGACCGTCACGGCCCGGTGCTGCATCCGCGCGACAAGTTCGGCCGCGATGTGCAGTCGATCGAATATCATCCGGCCTATCGCGAGTTGGAGAACGCGGCGTTCGGTGAATTCGGCATTCACGCGATGTCGCATCGCAAGGGCATTCTCGGTTGGTCCGAAACCTATCCCGTCACCGCGAAGCACGCCTTTACGTTTCTCTTCAACCAGTGCGAATTCGGCATGGGCTGCCCGATCAACGTCACCGACGGTGCGGCGAAGCTGTTGTCGCGCTTCGGCGACGACGCGCTGAAGGCAAAATATCTCGACGGCCTGACGCAGACCGACATGAGCAAGCTGACGCAAGGCGGCCAGTTCATGACCGAGAAGGAAGGCGGCTCCGACGTCGGCAGCCTCACGTCGCGCGCGGTGCAGGAGGGCGACCACTGGCGGCTCTACGGCGACAAGTGGTTCTGCTCCAATGCCGACGCCAAAGTGGTGATGCTGCTGGCGCGGCCGGACGGCGCGGGGCCGGGCACGCGCGGTGTCGGCCTGTTTTTGATGCCGCGGTTTCTCGATGACGGTTCGCAGAATCACTACCGGATCGTGCGGCTGAAGGACAAACTCGGCACCCGCTCGATGGCCTCCGGCGAAATCAAGCTGGAAGGCGCGATCGCCTATTCGGTCGGGCGGCTCGATCGCGGTTTCGTGCAGATGGCCGAGATGGTGAACTCGTCGCGGCTGTCGAACGGTGTGAAATCCACCGCGCTGATGCGCCGCGCATGGCATGATGCGATGGCGGTGGCGCGCGGCCGCATCGTGTTCGGGCAACGGATATCCGACCTGCCGCTGGCGCGGCGGCAATTGATGAAGATCATGCTCGCGGTGGAGCAGGGGCTGTCGATGAGCTTCATCACGGCGGATGCGCTGGATCGTGCCGAGGGCGGCAGTCAGGATGCGGCCGCACTGCTGCGCATCCTGACGCCGACGTTGAAATTCCGCGCCACCCGTGATGCGCGCAAGGTGTGCGGCGACGCCATGGAGATGCGCGGCGGCGTCGGCTACATCGAGGAATTCGTCACGCCGCGTTTGTTGCGCGATGCCCATCTCGGCTCGATCTGGGAAGGCACCGGCAACATCGTCGCGCTCGATGCGCTGACCCGCGCGGTCGGCCGCCACGGCGCGGAATCCGCGCTCGGCGCCGATCTGCACGCGCGGCTCGACGACTCGGCCTCGGTGCCGCAGGCATGGCGCGACAAGCTGCACGGCCTCACCGACAAGGCGATCGATTTCGCCCGCGAGGTCGCGCGGCATTCCGAGAACGAAGCCGACGCCCGCCGCGCCACCTCGACGCTGTATCAGGTGGCAAGTGCGGTGGCGATGACATGGGAAGGCGCGCGGATTCACGCGGCGCGCGGCGATGCGCGGCGCGTGCTGCTGGCGCGTGCAGTGATCGACCACCGGTTGACGCCGAACGATCCGTTCAAGCTGATGACCACAGGTGCTGAACGCAAGATTGTCGAGCATCTGCTCGGCGATGATGCGCTTGGCATGGTGGAGGCTGGCGAACTGCTGACCGCCGCCTGAGCCGTCGCGTCGATACAACAATCAACAATCGGGGAGGTGCTCGATGAAGGCCGCCGTTCTCTATGAAGTGAGCAAGCCGTTGCAGATCGAGGAGATCAGCATCCAGAAGCCGGGACCTCGTGAGGTGCTGATCCGTACCACCGTCGCAGGTCTTTGCCATTCCGACCTGCACTTCATGGAGGGGCTGTATCCGCACCCGCTGCCGGTGGTGCTGGGCCATGAATCCGCCGGCGTCGTCGAACAGGTCGGCTCCGATGTGACCTACGTGAAGCCGGGCGATCACGTTGTCACCTGTCTCTCGGTGTTCTGCGGCACCTGCGATTACTGCTCCACCGGGCGGCCGGTGCTGTGCACCGACACCACGGTGAAGATGTTGCCGGGGCAATCCAACCGCCTGTCGTGGGCGCGCGCCGAGAAGCTCAACCAGTTTCTCAACCTGTCGTCGTTCGCCGAGCAGATGCTGGTGCATGAGAATGCCATCGTCAAAATCCGCAAGGACATGCCGCTCGAACTGGCGGCGCTGATCGGCTGCGGCGTCATCACCGGCTACGGCGCGGTGGTGAACACGGCGAAGGTGACGGCGGGCGAGACCGTCGCGGTGATCGGCTGCGGCGGCGTCGGCATGGCCGGCATCAACGGCGCGGCCATTGCGGGCGCGGGCCGCATCATCGCCATCGACACCAACCCGGCGAAGTTGCAACTCGCGACCAAGCTCGGCGCCACCGACATCGTCGATCCGCGAAACGGCGACGTGGTGCAGCAGGTCAAGGAATTGACCGGCGGCGGCGTCAACCACGCCTTCGAGATGCTCGGCCGCAAGGACACCGCCGAACAGGCCTTCGCCATGCTGGCGCAGGGCGGCACCGCCACCATCGTCGGCATGGTTCCGTTCGGCCAGAAGATCGAACTGCACGGCTTCGACTTCCTGCGCGAGCGCCGGATTCAGGGCTCGTCGATGGGCTCGAACCATTTTCGCGTCGACATGCCGCGCCTTGTCGAATTCTATATGCGCGGCAAGCTGCACCTCGACGACTGGATTTCCGCCAAGCTGAAGCTGTCGGAGATCAACGAAGGCTTTGCCAACATGAAAGCCGGCAAGACCGTGCGCAGCGTCATCATGTTCGACTCCTGAGTTTGCCATTCCCGCCACCGGCCGGGAGTGGATCGCCGAGCACGATCACAACTTCGTCAAACGCCGCGAAATACCGGCGAATATCGCTTTGCTCGCGGCATTCGCCGGGCGTGGCTGGTGGACGGCCGCCCCGGATCGATCTACACCGCGCGCAACTGTCGACTGCTCAGCGCGGGAACGCGGATGCATCCACGCCACCGGAAAAACCTCAACGTTCTGTTGCCCGCCTTTGCGGTGATCGGCCTCATGTTCGGTCTGGTGGCCTATGCGCCGCAACTCTATCGCATTTTCTGCGGCGCCACCGGTTACGGGGGGACGACGCAGCGGGTGCTGACGGATTCCGCGACGGTCTCCAGCAAAACGGTGACGGTTGCGTTCGACAGCAACGTGGCGCCGAATCTGCCGTGGCGATTCGAGCCGGAGCAACGCTCCGTTACCGTGCATCTCGGCGAGCAGAAACTCGTGTACTTTACCGCAGAGAATCTTTCGAACGAATCGATCGTTGCGCATGCAACGTTCAACGTCACGCCGGCGACGAGCGGTCTCTACTTCAACAAAATCCAGTGCTTCTGCTTTAACGAGGAGCGGCTCGACCCGCATCAGAAGGTCGAGATGCCGGTGGTGTTTTACGTCGATCCGGAGTTCGCGAAGGATCCCGACAACCAGCACGTCGACACCATCACGCTCAGCTATACGTTGCTGCGCTCGGTCGATCCGTCGCAGAGCAAGAATCTGGCGCGCTTCCGCAACGATGCGGCGCCCGATCCCGCCCATGGCAAACAGCTTTTCGCCGAGCGTTGTAATGCTTGTCACGCCATGGACAGCAACAAAACCGGACCGAAGTTGTCCGGTGTGGTCGGGCGAGAGGCGGGCTCAGTCGCCGGATATCATTATTCGGCGGCGCTTCAGAGCGCTCACCTCAAATGGTCCGAGAGCAATCTGGATCGATGGCTGGCCAGCCCCAAGGATTTCGTGCCTGGCGTACGAATGCCGGTGCGCGTGCTCGATGCCCCGTCGCGCCGCGACATCATCGCCTATCTGGAGCAGGTCACCAAAGCTCCCACGAACAAATCGCAGCATTCCGCGGAGGGTGGCGAATACTGAACGGCTTCGGATAGCCGCAGGGGCATGATGAGTCGAGGTTTGTGTGACGCTACCGCGACACATGCGCCGACACCGCGAGCCATTGGCCGTTCTGCCGTGCCCAGCAATCGGTGTAGCGGCCGGAGGCCAGTGTGCCGTCAGTCGTGGTGTAACGGGTTTGGGCGTGGATGATGGCGAAGTCACCCATCACGCGGATCAGCACATCGTGCGCTTCGAGATCGCGGATCGTCACCGGTCGCGCGGTCTGTGCGAGGAAGCCGGCGCGGTCGATCAGCGTCTTGTCGGGATTGGAGCAATAGAATTCCGGTGCGAGAATTTCGTCGAAGCGTTTTACGTCGCCGTTCTGCACCGAACTGATGTAATCGCGATTGAGTTGCGTCAGTTGCTCGATGTCGGTGCTCATGCCTGTCGCTCCCGGATATGCGATGCGTCGAGATGCTCTGATGGGACGACGATAGCCGCGCGAGGCGGAGACATGGTTCGGCGGCGACCGAACCATGTCTGTTGTCCATTCAGTCCTTGAACATTGGCGGTGGCGTGAAGCCGCCGAATTCGCGCTCGATCAATGAGGCGAAGCGGATCGGCGTGTGATCCTCCAGCCACGGCCCGACGATCTGCGCACCCAGCGGCAGGCCGTCCTTGTCGAGGCCGAGCGGGATCGCTGTCGCCGGCAGGCCGGGCAGGGTGGCGATGCCGGGCCATACCAGTTGATCGACGTAAGGATGGAGCTTGCCGTCGATCTTGATGCGGCGCTGTTCCTGATCCGGCAGATGATCGTGCGGGAACGCAGGCGTCGGCATGATCGGGCAGATCACCGCGTCGAACTTCTTGAACAGGTCACGCCACTGCGCGCGCAGACGGGTGCGGCCGCCGTCCGCCATCACCCAGTCGCGATGGCTGAGCGTGATGCCACGCAGTCGCTCGGCGGCGAGGCTCGTGTCACTCGGTGCGAGTTTGGCGGCGGCAACCTGTGCGGCGGCGTAGGTCTCCGGCGGAAAGCTGCCGGCGAGGAACGACATCAGCATCCGCATATAAAGCCGCGATGACGCGGCGAGGTCCGGCAACAACGGCGTTTCGCGTGTGATGCTGACGCCGAGCTTTTCGAGATTGTCGGCGAGCTTGTCGATCGCGTCCTTGATCGATGCGCTGGTCGGCAGCAGCGGGTGAGTGTCGAGCACCAGCACGCGGAATCCCTTGAAGTCGGGATGGCGCGGAGCTGGCAGCGACAGCCGATAGGCGACGCCGGCGTCGATCGGATCGGGTCCGGCCATGACGTCGAGCAACGTGGCGAGATCGGCGGCGCTGCGCGCCATCGGCCCGATCACCGAAAGATCGCGCGTGAACGGCAGCGGCGGATTGGGCGGCCCGACGTGGCCGCGCAGCGCGCACAGATCGTAGGTCGGCTTGTGCGCGTAGACGCCGCAATGAAATGCCGGCACACGCAGCGAGCCGCCGATATCGGAGCCGAGCGACAGCGCGCCGTAGCCCGCAGCCAGCGCCGCCGACGATCCGCCGGAGGAGCCGCCCGGCGTGCGGCCGAGGTCGTAAGGATTGTTAGTGACGCCATAGACCTCGTTGTAGCTCTGCCAATCGCCGAGCGAGATCGGCACGTTGGTCTTGGCGAGGATGACGCCGCCGGCATTTTTCACGCGCGTGATCGGCAGCGCGTCCTCGGTCGCCTTGAAGTTTTTGTGTTGCGGATAGCCCCATGTCGTCGCGAGCCCGGCGACATTGAAGGATTCCTTCACCGTCATCGGAATGCCGAGCAGCGGCTTCTTCTCTCCGCGTGACAGGGCCGCGTCGGCGGCTCGTGCTGCCTCAAGTCCGCGTTCAAAATCGCGGACGCAGACCGCGTTGATCTTGCCGTCGTGCTTTTGGATGCGCGCAATGGTGTCTTGCGCCAGTTCGACGGCGGAGACCTTCTTCGCGGCGAGGGCGGCGGACATGTCGGCGGCGGACTTGAAGCTCCATTGCGATGCGGCCAAGATTTTCTCCCTTGCTTGATAATGGCGGCGCGATGATGCCAGTTCCCGCGCCACATGCAAGAACGTGACGGCATGTCGCGGTTGCGCCGCGCGTTGCCGTTGCCGCTACCGTGCCGTGAAATCCTTCGGGGAGAATTCGAGGTCGAGCACTTTCCACTCGGCATATTTCTCGGCGGGCAGCATGGTGTAAGGCTGGCAGGCTTGCAGCGCGGCGATAGCGCCATGTGCCAGCGCGATGGCTTTCGGCGAGGCTTTGCCTTCGATCAGGACCGGCGGCGCGGCGAGGCGGCCGTCCGGCATGAATACCGTTCGCAACTTGATCCAGACGTCATCCGACGCCGTCACCGTGTCCGGCATCGCCGAACAGATTTTCAGATGGCGGCGAAAGGCCGCGATGTCGACCGAGTCCACCTTGGCGCTATCGACGGCGGCTGCGTCGAAATCGCTTTTGCCGAGCGAGTCCGGCAGGCCGAGCGTCACGCCGTATTTCACGGTGAGGTCTGGTTCCGGTGGCGTGAATGCCGACGCCGGGCGAGATTGCGGCTGTTGCTGCGGTTGCACCTGTGCGTCTTGCGGCGCGGTGGCGTGCTGTTCCGGTGCAGTCTGTTGCTGCGGCTGCGGCGCGACCTGTTGGTGCGGTTGCGGCGCGGCTTGCTCTTGCGGTGCGGGCTGCTGCGGCGTTTCCACCGACGGTTTCAGGTCGGGCAGTTTCACGTCCGGCTCCGGCGGCGTGGGAGACTGCTCCGGCGGCTTGATCTCGTCCGGCGTGACCAGATCGACGGCGATGGCCTTCGCGCTTTCGGTCTGGAACGGGCGTACGCCGGCATAGAGCAGGATCGCGATCACCAACGCGACATGGCCGACCACCGATGCGGCGGCGGCCAGTCTGGGAAGCAGCCCGGATTCAGACATGGCGATCAAAAGGCATGACGATCAACAAGGCTGCGCGGGTTATCCAACTGACGGCGAAAGCTCGGCGCGGAGCATGAGGCGCGTGCCGCGTCCGCGTCAAGCCGAGGACGCGGCATCACCATCACGATGCGATGACAATGCGCGCGGGGTTCAGTGATCTGTCTGCGCGGTTTGCAGGAAATGCAACAGCAGCCGATTGACCTCGTCGGGACGCTCCTGCTGCACCCAATGGCCGGCGCCATCGATCAGATGACAGCCGCGCATGTCGGCGCAGGCCGTGGTCTGCATCGCTTCGATGGCGCCGGGGCGCTGATAGATGCCCCAGTCCTGTCGGCCGGCGATGAAGCAGGACGGCACCTCGATGCGGCGGCCGGAGAAAACTTCGAGGTCCGGCGTGTTCACGCCCTCGGTGCCGCAGCGATACCATTGCAGGCCGCCCTGGAATCCGGTGCGGGCATATTCGCTGCTGTAGACGCGCAGTTGGTCATCCGGCAGCCAGCGGTTGGTGGTGATCCCCGTTGTGCTCGGCATCTCCTCGGCAACGGTCTGCGCCATGGTCTTGTCGCGATCCATCACGTAGTAGGTCGGCAGCTTGGCCAGTTCGGTTGCGGTCCAGCCTTGCAGCGGATGCGGCGTGTTGGCTGCCCAGTCGGCGCTCTTGTGGTGGTAGTAGGCGCGCAGGAAATCATGCAACCCTTGCGGCGCGCCGTGCATGTCGGCGTTAGCTTCGCGTGTCGAATAGTACCATTGATAGTGCTTGCGCGGGCGCGGCAGCGTGGCGAGATCGCGATGCACCGGGTCGTTCGTCAAATGTTCCGGGTGATTCACCGTATCGAATGGAATCGCCGGCGGGCCGGCGAACGGCGCGCTCATGATGACGACCGAGCGAAACACGTCCGGCCGTGACAATGCGCACCACGGCGCGACGATGGCGCCGAAGTCGTGACCCACCACGGCCTCGACGCTGTGATGTCCGAAAGCAAACACCACGCCGAGCGCGTCGCGCACCAGATTCATCAGCCGGAACGGATGCAGGTCGCCGTCGTAATCGGCGCTCCAGCCGGTGGTGCGGCCATAGCCGCGTTGGTCCGGCGCGATGACATGATAGCCGGCGGCCGCCAGCGCCGGCATCACTTTGCGCCAGCTAAAGGCCAGTTCCGGAAAACCGTGCAACAGCAACACGCAGGGCCGGTCCGGGGTCTCATATCCGGCTTCCAGCACATGCATGGTGAGGCCGTTGATATTCTCGATGATGCGCGAGCGAATGCCCGCGGGCAGCGGAAGGTCGGGCAGAAACGTGTTTGACGGCATGTCAGATCCAATCGAACGGCGCGGCATCTCTACGCAGGAACGCTCAGTGCCGTCCTCCGTTGATTCCCCACAAGCATGGAGGAGTCTAATGGGTATCGAAGCGAAGGAACAAGGCAATCTGATCGGCAGCGACAAGGTCGAGGGAACCAATGTCTACGGCGCCAACGGCGAGAAGATCGGTTCCATCGAGCGCGTGATGATCGACAAACCCAGCGGCAGGGTGTCCTACGCGGTATTGGGCTTCGGCGGTTTCATGGGACTCGGCAACGATCACTATCCGCTGCCGTGGCAGTCGCTGAAATACAACAAGGAGCTTGGCGGCTATCAGACCATGATCACCGAAGATCAGATTCAAGGTGCGCCGAAATACGCAAGTGACAAGGACTGGAACTGGGGCGACCCCGGCCGGGCGCGTGCGGTGAACGATTATTACGGCGTGCCGCTGGCGTGAGGCGTGTTGCTTTGAGTGGCGTTGCGTAAAAGGAAAGCCCGCCGGGAAGGCGGGCTTTTCTTTGACAGGATTCTCAATCCGTCATGGTCGGGACAAGGCCGGGCATGACGATAACTTTCGTATTCTGCCAGAAGAAAGAGAAGCTCACCCCTTCTTCGGCCAATACTTCTCGCGCAGGTGGCGCTTCACCAGTTTGCCGGTGGGGGTGCGCGGCAATTCGGCGGCGAAGTCGATGCTCTTTGGGCACTTGATCGCGGACAGTCGTTCGCGGCAATAGGCGATCAGCTCGCCCTCGAGCGCCTTGCCGGCCTGCGCCATGTCGTGCGGCTGCACCACGGCTTTCACTTCCTCGCCCATTTCCTCGTTCGGCACGCCGAACACCGCGACGTCCGCCACAGCGGGATGGGTGATCAGCACGTCCTCGGTTTCCTGCGGGTAGATGTTCACGCCGCCGGAAATGATCATGTAGGACTTGCGGTCGGTGAGATAGAGGAAGCCTTCGTCGTCGACGTAACCGACGTCGCCCAGCGTCGACCATCCCTTGTCGTTGAAGGCGCGCTGGGTCTTTTCCGGATCGTTGTGATAGGTGAACACCGGCGCGTCGGCGAAGTATACTTGGCCGATCTGCCCGACCGGCACTTCGTTGCCGTCTTCGTCGAGGATTTTCAGCGAGCCGACCACTGCCTTGCCGACGGTGCCGCGATGGCTCAGCCACTGCTTCGAATCCGACACGGTGACGCCGTTGCCCTCGGAGCCGGCGTAATACTCGATCAGGATCGGGCCCCACCACTCGATCATCCTGGCCTTGACCTCGACCGGGCAGGGGGCCGCGGCATGGATCGCGCCCTTCAGTGTCGAGACGTCGTATTTGCTGCGTACCTCGTCGGGCAGCTTCAGCATCCGCACGAACATGGTCGGCACCAGTTGCGACTGCGTGATCTTGTACGTCTCGACCAGCTTGAGGAATTCTTCGGCGTCGAAATGCTCCATGATGATCGAAGTACCGCCGAGCGTGATCGCCATCATGTTGAAGCGCAGCGGCGCCGCGTGATAGAGCGGCGCCGGCGACAGATAGACGCTGTCCTGTCCCATGCCGCACATGTTGGCGCAGAGGAATTTCAGGAACGGGTTCGGCACGTCGATCGGGTTGTTTTCGTGCGCCCGCTTGA
>Ga0209952_1002165_pt1 | contig 15119 bp, 14 predicted proteins | sample ThiBiot_750_biof_2_FD_183951 | JGI IMG/M metagenome (GOLD analysis project Ga0209952, IMG submission 183951) | Wastewater bioreactor microbial communities from Cape Town, South Africa - Thiocy_cont_750_biof (SPAdes) | ecosystem: Engineered > Bioreactor > Thiocyanate-remediating >...
TGATAAGTGCAAAACAAGTTCGATTGAATCAAAACATCTCGATGAATTTGAAAGTCGATATAAGTCCGATGAAGTTCTACGGTGGTATACACGTGAAACATTCTTCTATAAACTATTGAATAGTGCCTTACGAACGCAGGATATTCATTTTATGTACTTATTTCGTTCGTTTATATTCGATATTCAGGAACAATTAAAAAACAATCAATTTAAACAAATTATACAAGTCTATCGAGGACAATTGATGTCCGATGAAGAACTCGATCAGTTGAAACAATCGCAAGGTCAATTCATTTCGATTAATGCTTTTTTTTCAACAAGTCGATCAGAAAAACACGCACGATTTCTGTTGGGTAGTCAAACATCATCAACAATAAGAAATAATCGAATTCTTTTTGAAATTCATGCTGATCCACAGTTAGTTAAAAGTAAACCATTTGCTGATATAACTCGATTTAGTGATTTTCCTGATGAACAAGAAGTACTTTTCATGATTGGATCGATCTTTCACATTAAAAGTGTCGTTCTTGATAACGAACAAATGTGGAATATTCAATTAGATTTATGCAGTGATCATGAGCATAAATTAAAGGATGTTCTCTCATATATGAAAGAAAAAATGGGCATTGGACCAACAAATCTTCGAATTTTAGGAGATATTCTTTGGAAAATGGGAAAATTAGATTTAGCCGAGAAGTATTTAACACGTTTATGTCAAGAATTACCATCTGATGATCGATTACTTGGCGTTTTATATGATGATCTTGGAAGTCTTACATCACAAAAAGGAGATTTAGATCAAAGTCTTGCTTGGCATGAAAAATCACGTGCTCTTCAGAAACAAAATTCAAATGAAAGTACTAGTGATTATTTCGGTGTTCGTCGTGGTTCGATCTATGGTAATCTCAGCGGTGGTTCACCATTTAATGATTCAACCGATCTTAAATTACCAGCAATGACGTGTTGTATTGGTGTTGAAGTATTTTGGCATCAGTTTCTTTCATGTATTCGTTTTATTTATGATAGAAATGACGAATTATATCCGAAAATCTATCATGGTAATGCAGATGATAAGCCAGATCATACGGAATGTTTTCTTAGTGATAGATTTATGCTATCCAATGAAGAAAAATTTAATGGTGTCACTTTATACATCGGACAAGGAGCACATGTAGGTGGTTATTTAACTTTTGCCGGTCAATCTATTACAATTGTTACAGGAATACAATTTCATACAACAGAAGGACGTACAACACGATTGTATGGTGCCAAAGATGAAGGTGAATACACGGAGTCTTTTGAAGGTTATGTACTGGGCTATGTTCGAGGTCGATGCGGACTTGCAATCGATGAATTTCAATTTATTTGGCATAAACAAATGGATAATCTTTCGATGTGGATTGAATCTCAATATGGACAAATTCCATCAGATGCTGTTGAGGGTGGCAAAGAAAACGATCGTTCAGTTTATATCGTACGTTTTAAAACAAAAGAAAATCAAATGATTCCAGGCAAACTTATTGAAGGAAGTAAAATCGCTGTTGCACCTTATTTTGGTGTACGAACATCATCGACTTATCAAATATTAATCAATCGAACTCCAAAACGAGATATTAGTTGGGTGACATTCGACGCCAATAAACTTCCTTCGAATGCTCTGCAAATAGAAAATGATCAAGGAACAACTTATTACATCGGTCGATTTGTTCATCCATCGTCAGGTTCGATAATTATTGGAACATTCAATACGGATCTTCGAACATTTTTTTATGTTCATGATGAACAAGAAAGAGAGTTCACTGGACAATTTGAAATACTTTGTGTTTTGTAAATTCTTTTTTTGTTTGTTGATATTAAAAAAAACTCATTTAGAAATTGATTGTTTGACGTCAGTATCAACCTTTCAGTTAACGCGTTATCTGGAGTATTAGGTTTATTTTCTTTAATACTCAAAGTAGAAAATCTTCGACGCATATTAATAATTATATTTTCTTGTGAAAAAAAGAAGATTATTTTGACATAAAATAAAATCTCGAACAGCAACTATGACAAATACTACATCGAATATTGACGATCTAATGCAAATGTTAGTTCATTCCGTTCATGATTATGTTCCAAGTGAAGCTCAATTTCTCATACTTCTTCTGATCGTACCATTCGCTCTTATTTGTAATATATATCTTCTCTATCGTTTATTAACAACGAAAGTCTTACGTCGAGAATTACACAATCATGTCATTATTGCTCTACTTTTTTCAAGTCTCGAATTCAATCTTATTCATGTTCCATTTTCAATCAATCTCTTTCGTACAGGTTTTGTTTGGCCTCGTTCAATAATTGCTTGTACTCTCTGGCGTTTTACAGCTTATCTCGGTTGTAATGCGAATGATGTGCTTTTAGCATGGGCAGCCATTGAACGTCATCTTCTCATCTATCATAGTCAAATGTTGAAACATCGTCGAAATCGATATCTATTTCATTATGGTCCATTAACTTTTCTAATCATTTATCTTTTCATATTCAATGCTGGGTGTTTCTTAACATCGACTTGCTTTCAACAATATGATTATTCAAGAGTTTTTTGTGATTCATCTTGTCTTAATTCTGTTTTCTTCATGTCAACTTGGTATTTAACAGTTAATCAATTATTTGCAGCTAGTGCAGCAATTATTTTCAGTTTTATCTTATGGATTCGTGTTATTCGACGACGAAAACGTATGCGTGGTACAATCGAATGGAATCGTTTGAAGAAACTAACAGTTCAAGTACTTGTCATAACAATTCTCTTTATTTTTCTCGAAATACCCTATGCTATCACATGTACATTTTCCTATGCTGGTTTTTTTATTAATTCAATCACATTTGCTTATATAAATTCGATCAGTCTATTTCTCTGTTATATTATGCCAATAGTTATGCCATTTGCTTGTTATCTTGGTCTATTACAAGATCTTTGGCCACGACGAACAACTCCTTCGATCACGTTCAACACTAAATAAAATAAACAACTTTGAAAGTGTTTAAATTTTTAATAAATTCTATAGCAATATCACAGCACGCACCGACCCTCTTCCGAGTCATGTCATGTTGTTAGTTACGTACTACCTAGTTTTCTTTCGTTTTAAAAAAACAAATTTACGTTCTTATCTTTTATTTATTTCTATATACTCATTTTGACTTGCTTTTTTTTACAACGTCTATGCAAATTTTAAATAATGGATACATCTGATGAGGACAACGAACAACAAATCACAGCACCACTTATTCCTCGGCCTGGCATCCCTACTGCTATAAAAGACACTCGAACATCTTATCAAAAACAATTAGCAGTATACATTATTCTTACGAGCACGTTTCTAGAACGTATTGCTTTTTATACACTAGCGGCAAATCTTTCTTTTAACATTGAAGCACAAAATGTAAATGCAACATCGGTAGAATCGACTGATATTTCAGTATCATTTACATTTTCCGGTAATTGTTATCATTGACTTCATTCATATGATTTTTTCGTCTGATTATTAAAATAGGTTTGAGTTATTTTTCTACACTTCTATTCGCAACTTTTTCGGACTGGAAATTAGGTCGAATGAAAACAATTATTCTTGGTAAATATTCCGAAGAAATCTTGTTTCATTTTCCAATTACAATTGTATCTGTTTTCAGGATTCATTCTCTATATAACTGGTTACATACTAGCTGTTCTTGCTACAGCCCCAAATTCCATAATAACAGGATGCCATTCAAATGATAGCACAGCGGCGACTACATTGTACACAAAAAGTTGTACATACTGGTTATATATAACTCTTATTATCATGTAACGAGCATTGATCAATACAAAACAAATTTTGTAGAATGTTTTTCTATTTTAATCTTAGAGCCCTCGCTTCAGGTGCTGTTCAATCAAATATGCCTGTATTCGGTGCTGAACAAACTCAGGAATCAAAAGTAACATCTCGATATTTCGATAAACATGTGATCATAATGAATATGAGTGCTATTTTTGGTGTTTTTGCTATTCGTACAATATACGATGTTGATCATCCAAATTATAAATATTTCAGTCCTATGATGATTGCTCTATCGTCACTTATTACAGCTACTATTTTATTTATTGGTGGACGAAGATATTACATACATGTACCACCGTATGATACAGTTCTAACAAATTTCTTTCCCGTTCTTTTCAATGCATTTCAATCATGGCGTAAATATGAAAGCAACCGAAAATTATTACATAACCGATCGTTTAATTCAACGAGACAAAATACAATAGCTGCATCATATAATCCCGATGATGATGATGATAATGATGAATCAATAAAAGAATATGATCGACCATATAGTTTTCTTGATTTTGCCAAAGGTGCTTATCATGGAAAATATCCCGATCGAATAGTAAACGATGTGAAATCTCTAAGAAAAGCGTTGATTGTTTTCACTTTACTTATACCATTTTGGCTTATCTATGATCAGGCAAAATCAATATATAATACTTTAGAATTTTTCATGTAAATAAATTTGTTTTTCTAGTTGAATTCCACCTATCTACTACAAGGAAGATATATGAAAATTAATGTAACAACATCAACAGAGTTTAACCATACTGTTATACGTGATCGTATGGTTTCATTGATGTGGCTACCCGATCCTCTGACAGTTATTAGTAAGCAAGCACGATCATTGATCAATCTTTTATTCTTGATTTACTAGTTGTACTTTTAATATTGAATTTATTTGTTCACAAATGGTTTGGTAAACGTATTCAACCATCGATGATAACGATTAAATTCGTTGTTGGCATGTTTTTTGCTAGTCTAAGTGTTTGTGCTGCAGGAATTGTTGAATATTATCGACAAAAAAGATGCGCAGAAGAAATCAGTAATCAATTCACAAGAGAGAAAATAGTTTGTATTTCTAATCGCTTGTCAATTTATTTTAATAGAATCTGATCATTCGAAACTATCGTTATATTATCAAATTCCGCAATATATCTTCATGGGATTAGGAGAATCATTTGGCATGGTTGCCAGTTTCGATTATGCTTATTTCGGAGCACCACGTTCTGCTCAAACATTATTCATGAGTCTTCGGTTTTGTTCATTGGGTACTTCATCATTCATTGGTATTGGATATATGTCTGCATTCACAGGAAATAGATCTTCTTTAGATTTTCACGTAAATATATACCACAAAAATACGCAAATAATCTTGTTTTTTTTTTATTTAAGTGTCAACATAACAATAAAATTCAATGGCGTTATCCGAATTATTTTTTTATTCTTGCTGGAATTCAATTGTTATTTATGATTATTTTCATAATATGTCAAAAGAAACATAATATCATCAAAATCAATCCACAGCAAATAGAAACAAAACAATTTATGGTTAATTATCGATGAATTACTTTGAAATTGTTGTACATTTTATATTTTTCATAATTATAAATAAAACGAGAAAACATGTGCGAAAGAAAAATACGATACGACAGAACGGAAAAGAAAATTGAATCGTTATATAGCTCTCTCTCTCTTTCTCTGTTCATTCTAATTCAATTCAAGATGGACGTCGACACGACTGAACAAATGTTTCGATCGACGATTGAAAACCTTTTCAATGATTTATTCTATGAAATTTTCGATTATCTCGAAGGTCGTGATCTTGTTAAAGCATTTTCCAATATTAATTATCGATTTCAACGATTACTAAAATCGTTATCTTTGTTATTAAAAATTGATGATGATCGTTTTCTAAATCGAGCACGATCGATTCTAACTAACTGCTCATCATCTTCTTATATTACTTACAAAATTTTCATTGTTACCACGTCTTTATTCATTGAATATTGAACTGTGTGCATCGACGACAGCTGATGTTCTCAATGGAATCTATCAATGTGTCTTAAATCTTCGACATTTAAAGTTCTATTATGCATACATTCCGAATAATAAGAGAAATCTCTCATTACCATTAAACAGTTCGCCGCCACGTGCAATCGAAAAACTCTTTCTCAATCAAAATGGTTCACTGGATGATCTTTTAACAATTCTTTCGTGTACATCATTGATTCAACGAATTGAATATTTCAATCCAGGTGATGTTCAAAATTATCGACTTCGAGCCAATCGATGGGAACAATTGATTACAACATGTTTTCCTCGATTGACAATTTTCTCATTGGAAGACGATGAATTTGTTCGCGAAAATATCGATTTGGGCGATTTTCCTGAAGAAATCAAAGGATTTTTCTTATCGTTTATTATATTCATTCTTTTAACCGACAACGTTGGTATTACGATGATGATGAAAACATTGATCCAATGAAATCATCACGATTAAGTATTAGTTTTATGTTCAATTTTAATTGGAAACCACTATTAACAACAATTCTTCAACGTATTCTATCGATTTCACGTATTTATCATTTAGAATTCTACTGTCGAATTAGTTACGATCTATTAACTCAACTTCGACTACAATTACCCGATATTCAATCGATACAAATCTACGCATTTTTACCTGAAGAAAATCCTGATTTGTTACATATGATGTTATGGTGTGAATCATTGAACGAATTGAATTTCGATTTCGTTGATGAAATGGATATACGAGGCATTTTTCAAGATTTATTACAAAATGTTAAGGAAAATCATAAAAATCTTCGTAAATTATCGTTTCGTATGCGTGGATTCGACGTACAGATTTATTAACTGATTTTTGTTTAAAACGTGTTCTTGATCGTATGTTCTTATATTGGAAATAAATAATCGAAATACTATGTGTGTGTGTGTGTGTGTCACGAACGAACTGTTTGATATCGTTGTTGACGAGACTGCAAACTATTTATTAGAGCTACTTGAAGTTCCGGCGATGAAGCTAAGCATGCAAATGGAAATAAAAATATACCATAATGGCGTAGATATAATGCATAATACATGCAACTAATTGAAGCAACTTTCGACAGACTATAACGAGTAGCAAAAAGAATGATTGTCGATGGAAATTGAAAGATAATATAAAGAATAGAAATAGTTACTAATTGAATAGACATACGTCGATATTTTCTCCATAAGATAATTCCATGTACATGTCGTTTTTGTTGAACAACTCGAACGATAAGAGCTATACTAAATATGGCAATATTCAGTGTTGCTAATCCTTGATGAATGAAAAGTTCCCAAAGTGCTAACGGTCGATACTCGTAAATACATGGTATGATATAGCCTCCAGTTAAATAAAACTTAAAAAATGTCTGACAAAATGGATAGAATGTAATTACAGCATAATAAATAAGAGAATAGATAAAAATGATGATCATCGGTAAATAATGAAGAAAAAAACGTCTTCTTCGTGTCAATAGGCAATGATGATGAAAAATAAGAATATGTCGTTGAATTGTAGCCCAAGAAAATAAAAGTAAATGTGTTATATGTCCACCATAATTGAGATAGAACCCGAATAAATAATAGAATTCTGATTGAATAAGAGGCGTTTTAAATCGATACTGATAAAGACGTGGTGGAATATCGATGAGTTCATTGATAAGACCAACAATGAGAATAATAATAATAATATGATTATTTAAAGAACGACGAAGAGATCGATTTCGAAGAAAACAATAGAGAACAATAATAGTACATGATAAAGAAAGAAAATTAGCAATTAAATATGTCCAAAATCGAAATGTAATTGGAATAGGATTTTTCGGTAAGTAATCTGTTTTATTTTGAATTGAATTCAACATAATGTTTCATAAGTCGACCAGAAAAGAACGTCATATTATTTTACACTTGATTTTATTAGTAAACAATTTCTCTTTCTATAAAAGAGAAGTATATCCGTTTTCAGATAAAAGTAACTATATATAATCGTAGATCTAAGTAAAACTGATGAGATAGAAAGGAAATAGCAAAATTTCTTTGAAAGCTTGAGGTTGTAAGAAATTCAATAATTGAAGCATTTATAATAGAACAGAAAGAAGAAAATATAATATATACCATACGTAAATGCGACTTATTCAATAGATTTTTTTCTGAGCTCATTATTATTAGTTTCACGCACGTTCATAGATGAATGTTTACTTTGAACGTAGGTTTTTAATTAAATTTCTTCACAACGTCATGACTTCACGTATATTTTACTTGTGATGTATTATATCATGAAAAAAAATAAAAAATATGTAGAGCAATTGGTTTTTCTCAAAGTTCAAACAAACTAATTAAGTCTACTCAAAAACATCTTCACCATTGAATATGAAACAATCAGGAAAATCGAGACAACACAAACTGTATCAATAAAACAAAAGTAGAAGAATAAATTAATGAGTATATTTTTATACTTTCAAAAGCTTTTTTGTCTAACCTATATAATTCTAGCGCTAAAATTCGATTGATGACAAGACCACAAATGTCTTTGAAAGTTGCGACATCCTAAATTGTAATTAAGGTGTTTCTGACATCAAGCCAATTCATATTAGTGATGTTTCTGTTTCTTGTTTTTTGTTATCATTTTATTTTTCTAATGAATATAAGTATGTCAGAATCAAATCAAAGTACGAATTTTATTATAACCATAAATAATATATCTAATGAACTTCTCGCCAATGGGCCAATAATTATTTTTATATTCGGAATAGTTGGGAATTGTCTCAATGTTTTTGTACTTGGTCAAAAAACACTTCGTACTAATCCATCGTCTGTTTTCTTTATGGTATCGTCATTGGCAGGTATTTTCGTGATTATTAGTGGTCTTATTAGTCGAATGATGGCAGGTTATAATGCTGATTTAACTCTAACAGTTGGATGGATTTGTAAGATTCGTAATTTTGTTCTCTATAGCTCTCGAACTGTTGTTCTCTGGATGATTCTTTCAGCTACAATCGATCGATGGTTATCGTCAAGTATTGACGTACATCGTCGACAACTTAGTAATATGAAAAATGTACGTCGATGTATAATTGTTATTATAGTATATGCAATCGTGATTAACACTCCATACTTTTATTGTTATGAAGCTAATCTAAGTGGTACACTACGTGGTTGTTATGGTTCAACATATGCTTGTCGTATAGCGACAGATCTCATCTATGCAATTGGTACTGTACAAATACCGTTGGTCTTAATGATTGTATTCGGTTTATTGATTATTAGAAATGTACATCGAATGCAACAACGTATACGACATAATGTGAATGCAGCATCGATTAATACAACTCATCATAGCCGTGCAACTACCTTAGGAAATACTTCAAAACGAAAAATGAATCAACAATTATTGAAGATGCTTTCGTTACAAATAACACTATTATTTCTATTTGCATGTCCACATTCGATTCAAAAAGTCTATTCATCATTTGGACCAAGTCTACCACCTCAATCAGTACAATATGCCATTGAAACTCTTATATTTAATATTTTCACTCTTCTTTCGTTTATATCAAGTGGAATGCCATTTTATATTTACACGTTAGCGGGCGGAAGTTTATTTCGTAAAGCTGTAGTTGATTTAATCAAAACAACCGCCCGACGATTGCTCTGCTGTTCATGTTCTTGACAGCTTCACACTTTTGTTCGACATCAAGTACATACAGGGTTACTGTACGTGTTTTGTCTTTCATATAGACACTCTTTTACAACAGTTAATAGAATTAAAAATAAAAATAAAATTAAATATTCAGGTTTACAGTTTCTTCGAGAGAAACAATATTAACAACGCTTCGCATACAGCTGAAACTAATATGAGTGTTACTGCTTTTGACAGTTTCGAAGAAAAAAAATTTATAATAAATACAATGTTTTTTTTCTTAAAAATGTCAAAAAATTACTTTCGGATCATTGCATCAAGATACATTATATATAAACAGAACTTGTTTTTTCAACGCTATTTTATTCAAAAAGACAAGTGGTTAACATGTCCGCATCGAATAGTAGCGTAGATTTCATTGTCACTATTAACTACGTATCCAATATGCTTCTTGCTTATGTACCCATATTTGTTTTTATATTCGGAATAGTTGGGAATTGTCTTAATGTTTTTGTACTTGGTCAACGAGCACTTCGTACTAATCCATCGTCTGTTTGCTTTATAGTATCATCAATAGCAGGTATTTTCGTGATTATTAGTGGTCTTATTAGTCGAATGATGGCAGGTTATAATTCAGATTTAACTCTAACAGTTGGATGGATTTGTAAGATTCGTAATTTTGCTCTCTATGGTTCTCGAACTGTTGTTCTCTGGATGATTGCTTTAGCTGCAATCGATCGATGGTTATCATCAAGTATAGAAGCACATCGCCGACAACTTAGTAACATGAAAAATATACGTCGAGGTACAATTGTCATTATAATATACACTATCCTGATTAATAGTCCATATTTTTATTGTTATGAAGCTAATTTAAGTGGTACACTACGTGGTTGTTATGGTTCAACATATGCTTGTCGTATAGCGACAGATCTCATCTATTCAATTGGTACTGTACAATTACCATTACTGGTTATGTTTAGATTCGGTTTGTTGATTATTAAAAATGTATATGCAACACAAAATCGTATACGAAATGATACGAATCGAACGTCAGTCAATATGACTCGGGTTAGTCAACACTCAAAGCCAGGTGCTCCTTCAAAACGACGAGTTAATCAACAACTATTAAAAATGCTTCTCCTACAAGTGGCTATACTATTTCTATTTGCATGTCCTCATTCAATTCAAAAAGTTTATGCATCAGTTGCACCAAGTCTACCATCTCAATCACTCGAATATGCTATTCAAAATCTTATCTTTAACATTTTAACTCTTCTTGCATTCATATCAAGTGGACTACCATTTTATATTTTTACATTAGCAGGCGGACATTTATTTCGTAAAACTGTTTTTGATCTTATGAAAACAACAAGCCAACGAATATTCTGTTGTTCGAAATAAATTTTTTTCATGTTTACGAATGTTTCGATTGTTCAATTGAATAGTTGATTTCATCAATAAATGTATTATTTGTATGAAATATAATTTTCACTAGAGCATCTCGTGTAAACGGAGTAATATGTAATTGATATTGGCAGATCAAATTAACATTTGATATACAATCTAGAATCGAAATTTGATATAGGAATCAAACAATCAAATGACGTACGAAATTGTTGTCTTTGAAATGATGCATGTTCGACTCCAACAAAGTAAATCTCCAAAGAAATTGGATTGCCAATGAATTTTTGTTTGATAGAAATCGATAATTCTGCTTGATTAGCATCGATTAACACTGATCGTTTTCGAATCGACAAAGACATAATTTCTACGAGTGTTACATTCGAATCGTTTGTTATCCATTTACAATTTTCAATATAAATTGCATCGATAGGTTTTTGTAATTGTTCATCGAAGGCTATGCATAGATTTTTTGCTATGATAAAATCATCCAAAAACGATAATGTTTCATTTGGTAAACGTGAATTTCTAATATCAACATGATTTGTATACGTCGAATCGAGAAGAAAATTTGCTCGACTTAAATTAACATTATTGATTTGAACATAATCAAGTTTAGCTTGATAAAAATTAGCAAATGCTAATGATGTCGTCGTAAAACTCGTTTCAGATATAAACGAATGTGCAAAATCAGCATAATCTACTTGACAAAATTGAAAACGTGACTGATAGAAAATTGATTTCGTTAAAATTGCATGCCGAAAATCAACTCCAGAAAATGTTACATTCTCGAAAACACAATTTATAAATGATACATTAGCAAAAATAACACCAGCCAATATTAGATTTCTAAATGAACATTCATATTGATATAAATGTATGCCAGTAAAATTAGCACCTTGTAATAAACTAAATTGACCTTCGAATAACAATGAACTTTCAACTAAAAATAAAAGTAAATATTGTTTACGTTCGATATCTAATTTTCGTAGAATTGTTAATGTTTTCGTTCGAATATAAAGCAGTCGATGTGCATTATTAGTTAGATTTCCAATATGTTTATCACGATAACGTGATATATCATTGATATAATCAACGAAGAAAGTTTGCCGTTGATCGTCTTCAGCTTGAAGAAGATCTTGTTGACGATTGGCATATGCAATTTGACGATTTTGAACGGTTGTTATTGCAGTAAATATAGCAACAGCTAATGGTAATGCAAGTGCTGAGAGTAATTTTAAAAATTGAAATTTAGTTAAATGGCTTTGTTTCATTTGTGAGTTCGAAGACATCGAAAAGAATGATCCATTTTCAATGACACATAATCTTTTATATTTGTCACGTATTAGCATATATTCTTATGCAAAGTATATTATTCAAAATTATAATAAGCAAACAATAAAATGTCGTCATCTTGTTTTTCATGTTGCACCTATGAATCGATCATGCTGAAAATCTTCTTTTTTTTTTCCTCATTTCTAGTTGAATAAATACATCTTAATATGAAATTTCTATAGAATGAACGTTCATTAAAAATTAAGTTAGACATGAACAAGAATTCTGCAGAACCTTTTCGGATTCCACCGATATTTCAAGTTTGGATATATGCTATTTCTAATGCATTATCAATTCTTTGTTCTATTTTCGTTCTCTACTATCTTCTTTTTGATCGAACATTACGACGTGCTCTTAATAATCATATCATAGTTGTACTTCTTATTTTGGGTTTTATATACGAACTAACAACGGTTCTATGGGCATTGCATCGACGTTTATATAGTACACCATGGATAAACAATGAAACATTCTATCGATTTACATTTTTTATTGATTATGGAATTTATGCAACTCAAATAACACTTTTTGCTTGGGCAACTATTGAACGACATATTCTAATTTTTCATGACGGATGGATTTCAACAAGAAAACAACGATTTCTTATACATTATCTACCGATAGGTGGTATTCTTATCTATTGTTTGATCTACTTTAGTTTAGTTACATTTGGTCCATTTTGTAAACAATCATTTGAACTTTATTTAGCTATTGATTTTTATATTCCATGTACATTCGATGGAACTGCATTGGGAACATGGGATCTTATCTTTCATCAAGCTGTTACTACAGGTTTCATTGTCATATTCAGTATTGCATTACTTATTCGTGTTATTCAACAAAAACACAAACGAAATCAAGCTATTCAATGGAAAAAATATCGAAAGATGACTATTCAATTGTTATCAATATCTAGTCTTTATCTTGTATTCAATATACCATGGACAGTGTTGATATTTGCTTCTCAATATGGTGTATCAGCAGATTTAATTGCTATTCCAATGGTTTTTGCAATATTTTTTCGTATTTATGTTATTTTTCTTTTTCCATTTGTTTGTTGTGCTTCATTGCCTGAACTTCGAAAAAAATTGAAACAATTTTTATTAATTCATCGACGATTTCGTAGTCATGCTCGAGTATTGCCTGATCATTCACTCTAACCAATAATCGAATCGAACATTAATATTTTGTTTCTTTTATCTCAATTCATAATAAAATGTGACAGCTGTGCTCTTTTATATTACGTCGGAATCATTTACATCAACTTTTCAATGGAGAATCCATCCTTTCAACCGAATTTGGAAGATGCTTCAATAATTTCATTTACAATTCATAAAGATGATGATGATAATGATAACGAAGAAATCAATATTACTGTTTCAAAAGCTAAACAAAACTACAAATATATTATCTGGTCTTTCGTTATTATTCTCATTCTTATTCTTAGTATCACATTTTGTATCATTGGTATTGGTAGAAAACAATCGTATTGCAAATCAACATCCAGTGAGTTTCTATTTTATTTATTTGTTTCTTATAAATTAGAATATTAAATAGATACAACTGATTCAAAGAAAAAAGTTCTACTTATTATTGCCGATGGAATAGCAGCTGATGTCATAGAAAATGCGACGACTCCAAATTTGGATAGAATTCGACAAAATGGAACTTATAAACGAGCTTTTATCGGAGGTGAAAATGGAACTTCAACTGAAACACCGACTGTATCTGCACCTGGTTATATGACAATCATAACTGGTACATGGGGTAATAAACATAATGTTAATGACAACGATGTCACTTCTCCAAATTATCATTATAAAAATATTTTTCGACTATTGAAAGAACACGACTGCAAACATACAATAGGGATATTTTCGAGTTGGATAATTAATCGTTTGAAATTAATTGGCGAAGGATTATCGACAGCAGGCAATATTGAATTTGATTATAAATTCGATGGATATGATTTAGATACTCGAACGTATCCACATGATCCATTATATGATCATATTCGACAGATCGATCAACGTGTTGTTGATGAAACTGTCAAATGTTTCGAGAAGACTTCACCGGATCTTTCATGGCTCTATCTGGATTATACCGATGAAGTCGGACATCTATTTGGAGATAGTCCTCAATTGTTTGAATCGATTTCGAATCTTGATCGACATATTGGGCGAATTTACGATGTTATCGAACGACGAATTCAATCCTATGGAGAAGATTGGCTTGTTATTATGACGACAGATCATGGACGAGATCCGGTTACAGGCATAACTCATGGTAAACAATCGGAAAGAGAACGAACAACATGGATACTTACAAATTCCAATCAAACAAATAGATATTTTCAAGAATTTCGTCCAGCTGCAGTTGATATCTTACCAACGATTGCAAGATTTCTTGAGTTAAATATTTCGAAGGAAATTGTAAGAGAATTAGATGGTGTACCATTGATAGGCAATGTTTCATTGATTCAACCTGAAATTAGTTTATCGAATGATACGTTAGTTATTCAATGGAAAGCATTAGATAATCGAGGAAATGTAACTGTATGGTTATCGACAACAAATCTATTTCCAGTTGGTTTAAAAGATGATTATCAGTTTGTTTGTAGTGTACCTATTGAAAATCAACGAGCGCAATTTAATGTCAAAGACTATCCAATATTATCTCAATTTTATACTTATAAAATCATTTTAGAAGGACAATTTAATAGTGTAAATAGATGGTTTTAGAACAGAATGATTATTTGATCTGTTATTTTTGTTTCTTTAAATAAAATTCCACAAAAAAAAATCAACAGGTTCTACCCAGATTTGAACTGGGGTCGCTGGATTCAAAGTCCAAAG
>Ga0209952_1002178_pt1 | contig 15078 bp, 13 predicted proteins | sample ThiBiot_750_biof_2_FD_183951 | JGI IMG/M metagenome (GOLD analysis project Ga0209952, IMG submission 183951) | Wastewater bioreactor microbial communities from Cape Town, South Africa - Thiocy_cont_750_biof (SPAdes) | ecosystem: Engineered > Bioreactor > Thiocyanate-remediating >...
ATGACGGCGCGCATTACGACTCCAGGGAATGGGCTGGGAAGGTGGCCAGACGGTATTCAACCGTGTTCCACGTGAAATCCGCCAGCAGGAAAACCCCGAGGCGGCGGGCCGGGCAGACCATCACCGCTTGCGCCAGGCCAGCGGAATGTCTCAGGCCATGCTGGCTAACCGCAGCCAACGACACCGTAGCTACATCACGAGGATAGAGCGTGGCACCGAAAACCCGACCATCACTGTGCTTCAGGAGATTGCCGGGGCGCTAGCCGTACCGCTAGCCGCTCTGATTGAGGATGTTTCGGAGACTGGGCGTCTTCAAAGCGCACGACCTAGAGTTGGACAAACGTCACGCCTGATGTCGGACTCCGTGCATGTATTAAAAGCAATTCCAGTTCTTCTGGGCTCAAATATTATAAAAAATAGTGATATAAATGGCTTATCAGATATATTAGGAAGAGCAAAAGTTACCGAGATTGAATGCAAAAAAAATAGCGAGCGCGATGATATCCTGCCTAACAACTTACCCAATTTTTGATTCTATTGAGCAAGTGCGACCGACAGAGCATGAATTTGCGACCTGGAATGATCGGATCGGGCATCTCTGTGGCCAGCTTTTGGCTGCGCTAGGTTTTGAAGCACCGCGTCACCCATCTGACCTAGGGTTATCAAAGAAGACGAGCGCGCGCGGGACGCCATTTGATCTCATAAAAGAGACAATAGATCAGATTTTGGGCATCTACTACTCTACAGGAATGCAAAATGTCCAAGTATTCAAAAAAGTCAAAGAAATAGCAAAAATTATTGACGAAAAATATCCGGATATAATGAATCAAGAAACAAAAAATAACATACTAAAAATATACGAAACGATCAGCTGGTATGATATAACGCCTAAGGAAATTAACAATATACCAAATATAATTTTTCTATTGAGAAAATTTGCTGAAGTTTCATCGAATTTTTATTCAAATGTAGATCAAAAAATGAATATTGAAAGATATTTTATCAAAAGCCTATTTATCAATTTGTCGGCGCTATATTTCTCCGTCTACGGAGTGCGTCCGGCACATAGCACAGCGGCCAGGGAGCCGTTTGGAGTTGGCACGTTGTGGGTCCAGCGAGTTGTTCAACTGGCCTCGGAACGTGCGCAAGTTTGCTTCGAAGAAGCTATTTCGATTGACCCAGATCGATCTGGGTCCTGGTTGGTGCTCGTGCGAGATCAACTCAGGACCGTCAGCCAGTTTTCGGCGGTGACGATAAAAAAAGGCCTGTCGGCCAACTGGCCCGCGGCTGGCGTGATGCCCGGCCATCGGTACGATATCTCATTTGATATCCCACGCACCACCCCGATCCTGTAGTCGGTACGTCAGCTGGCCCATTTGAGGGCCGGGACGTTGAGCGGGCCCATCCTCATCCTTTCACGGTATGAGCACACCATCTCCTCGGGCCTCGGGTCGGGTCCTACCGCGTGACAATTCTTCCCCGCAGGGTCCCGGCCCCCGGTTCAACTGTGCAAGCAGTTGTCCGGGCCACTCCGGCGGTGTTGGTCTCCATCAACTGGTCGCGGCCATCGGACGGCTAACGGCGAAGCAGATACTCGCCACCCCCCAAGTCCCAACCATCCCCTGCGAGCGCAATCAAGATGGCACAGGGGGGGGAGTCGCATGACCGCGCGCCTTCGGCAAAGCGCCTTCCAATCTAACGTTAGTCGTCCCGGCGGCGACCGATCCAATGAACTCCCGCAGCTCATGTCGATCGCCGAGGCGACCGCCTATTTCGATCGCTCGGAGCGCAGCCTGCGCCGCTGGATCAAGGCCGGTCGGCTGCCGGTGGTTCGAGTGGGGCGGTCGGTTTTCATCCCCGTCGAGGAAGTGCGCCGGATTGTCCAGCAGGACCTGACCGACCGGATTGCGCCCGGCAACCGGGCCTCTGGTGGCGACCGGTGAACCCCGTTCGCGTAGATAAATCGCTCGTAAATAACCGTATGTATTCGTTGGTCGTTCGAAGACTGGAGTGAGACCGTCGACCGTCAATTTGCCTGCAATTGGCGTATAAGATTCTCACTTTCGTCCGCAAATGTCCGGAGATGCCCAGATGACCAAGTTGAGCCGCTTCACCGCCACCCAGAGCGCTCCGCCGATTACCGTCACTGAGGCGATCCACGAAGTCAAGACTTGGACGGACCAGAGCCCGCAGCGCCGCAAGGATCTCTGCTCGGCGCTCAACACCGTCGCCCGCCTGCAGGGAGCGCCCCCCGATGACGTTCTCCTGACCGCCGAGACCCTGCGCGCCAGCCTGATGGCCGTCTCGCCGGCCGAGGCTGGCACCGGCAAGGACCGGCTGGCGAATATCCGCTCCGCCCTGCGCTTCGTGCTGCGTCGCCTCGACCGCCTCGACGACAACGCGCCGCTGACGCCGGAGTGGCAGGGCCTGCTCGGCCCGTTGGATTATCGCCAGCGGGCCGCGGTGACCGCGCTGGCCCACTACTGCTCCGCCAAGGGGATGCTGCCCATCCAGGTGGGCACCGAGATGTTCGCCGGCTTCATCGACTGGCTCGTGCAGCGCACCCTGACCGCCAACCCCGCCAAGCTCGCCGGCGCCACCCGCCGCGCCTGGAACCGCTTCGCCGCGACCGTGCCGGGCTGGCCCAGCCAGGTGATCGAGAGCGCCCGCGATCCCCGCCAGGGCATTCTGCCGCTGGACGCCTTCCCGCAGAGCTTCCGGGACGACGTCGCCGCCTTCGAGGCCTGGCTGCAGCAGAGCAGCTTCGAGCGCAAGCGCACGGCGGCTGCCGGCGATACGGCGGCGGTCGGGCCGGCTCCGAACGGCACGGCCACCACGGCGAGCGCACCGACCCCGGCCGCCTCCGAGACGCGGGGGCGGGCGCTGACGACGACGTCATGGAAGCCCCTGCGGGCCTCTTCGGCGGCCAATCGCGCGGCCCATGCCCGCTGGGCCGCCAGCGTGCTGGTGACGACCGGCGTCCCGATCGAGCAGATCACTTGCGTGCGGGACCTGGTGCAACCGCTCGCCAATGCCGAGATTATTCTGATGGAGCTGTACCGGCGCGCCGACAACGGCCCGTCGGCCCGGGGCACTCACATCGCCGACGTACTGCGCATCATCGCCAGACATTTCATCCACGCGCCGCCCGATGATGTGGCCCGCATCGCGGAGTTGGGGAAGCCGGTTCGCCTGCAGTATGCGGGCCTGACGCAGAAGAATGAGACCGCCATCGCCCGGGCGCTGCGTCCGGGCGCCGATCTCAAGCTGCGGGAGTTGCCTGACGTACTGATGCGCGCCGCCAGGCAGCAGCTTCAGGTCGCGCCGCGACGGGCGGTGAGCCTCGCGCTGCGCGCCGCTGCCCTCGTCTTCCTGCTCTACCGCCCGCTGCGTCTGGCCAACATCATCGGCCTGCATCTCGACCGCCACCTGCAGCGTGATGATCCGCGGCGGCCGGATGTCCATCGGCTGCAGATCCAGGCGGCGGAGACCAAGACCAATCACCCGATCACCCTGCCGGTGCCCCCGGCGGTCAACCGCTTGCTGCAGCACTGGATCACCGTGTTCCGCCCGCTGATCGCGCCGCCCGGCAACCGCTACCTTTTCCCCGGCGGCGGCAAGCCTGACGGCCATATCACTCCCCAGGGCTTCCGTGACGCGGTCCGCACGGCCGTCCACCAGGGCATCGGGGTGAAGCTGACACCGCACCAGTACCGCCATCTGGCCGGCAAGCGCTACCTGGCGGCGCACCCCGGAGAATACGAGACCGTACGGCAGTTCCTGGGTCACAAGCGGCTGGAGACCACGATCAACCACTACATCGGCACCCAGGCCGAAGAGAGCGCCGCCCGCTTCGACGAGGTGGTCACCGGCGGCATCGCGCCCAAGCCAAAGCGCGGGCGGCCGCGCAAGCAACCGTCCAAGCCCTCGGGCGCGCCGCGTAAACCCGGCACACCCGGCAAGACGCCGCCCGGCAAAGCGCGGTGAGGGCGCCATGACGAGCACCATGACGTCGCCGCGCTGCTGGAAGGTGGAGCGATGGCCCGACGGCGACCGCGCCGGCTGGGCCGCCGGCACCGCCGCGGGCGGCCCGCTCCTCACCCGGACCTATGCCAGCGGCCTGCGGCCGGCGACTATCGACAAGTTCCGCCGCGGCTATGGCAGGTGGCTGGACTTCCTGCACACCCAGGGCTGGCTCGATCCGGATCAGGCACCGCTGGACCGCGTCACCCCGGACCGCCTGTGTGACTACTTCTGCGCGCTCAGGGACGCCGGCAACGCCGACTGGACCATCATCGGCCGTTTCGCCGAGCTCGAGCGGGCGATTTTCATCATGACCGGTCAGAAGGCCAGCTGGATCCGTTGCCCCTATGGCACATCGGTCTACGCCTCCCTGCCGCGGCGGCAGCGCTCGATCATCGTGCCGGACAGCGAGGTGCTCTGCCGCTGGGGCGTGGGCCTGATGGAGGGCGCCGATCTCGCGCGCCGAGCGACTTCCGACCTGTGCGCCTACCGGGACGGCCTGATCATCGCGCTGCTGGCCACCCGCGGCCGCCGCCTGCGCGCGATGGCGGGCCTGGAGCTGCAGCATCTGGTCGATCTGCGCGAGGAGACCAGCTGGATCGAGCTGCCGGCCGAGCTGGTGAAGACCCGCAAGCGGGACCGTTTCACCATATCGCCGGCGCTGCTGCCCTATCTGCGACGCTACCTGGCGGTGGTGCGCCCGTCACTGCTGGCGGGGCATCGGACGGCCGCGCTGTGGATTACCCATCGGGGCGATCCGCTGACTGCCAAGGGCTTGCAGGCGATGATCTTTATCCGGTCGAAGGCCAGGTTCGGCACCGGCTTCGGGCCGCACCGGTTTCGCCATGCCGTGACCACCACGGCGGCGCTGCGTCTGCCCGGTCATCGTGGCCTCGCGGCCGAGCTGCTGGGCATTACCGCCCATGTCGCCGAGCAGAGCTACAACCGGGCGGACGCCGTCAACGCCGCGAATAAATTCGATAAGATGATGGATGAACAAAAGACAGATATTGACGATCATTTCGAATAGTGCTCAGGATATTATGCATTATATCAACAGTAGACTTGAATATATTGATAACGTGTATTACATAATGTCGGCAGACATTATTGTCGCTCCCCCTCTCCACGACATCGCGACCGCCGCCACCCTGCGTGGCCGGCGGCGCGGCCGTGCGTTCCGCCGTCTGCAGCCGCGGCCTCCGGGCCGTGCGCCAGGGAGAGGGGACGCGACACATTTCCATGGTGCACACATGCCCCACACCGATGACGAGCGTGAGCTCGCCCTCCGCCGTGCCGCGCGAGGCTATGCCGACAGAAGGCCTCGCCGGGCAGACGCGGCCCAGGCGCAGCTCCGCCGGGAGGCGTTCCGCGCCTTCCTGGCGGTGCACAACCTGACCGCCGCGGAGCTGGCCCGCAGGGCCGGCCTCCCTACGGCAAATGCCCTCTACAATTTTCTCAACCGCAGGGCCGGCTCGCTGGCCTTGCCGACCATCGAGGCCATACTGCGTGCCTGCCCGGGCACCACAGCCGGCGACATCATCGGCCATCCCCCCGCCAGGGGCGGAGAGGCCAACGACAACACCGCCAGACCGCAGGTTCTGACGGTGCCGCTGGTGTGCGAGACCGGCGTGCAGCCGGCCGACACATATCTTGGTGTTCTGGAGAGTGGCCCCGCGAGCCGGGCACATATCTCTGTGCCGGCAATGCGGGCGCCGGCTATCCCAGTGCCGCCGGGCACCGTGCCCCCGGGCGACGATCTGTTCGCCGTCCGGGTCACCGCCCCTGGCGCCGAGCGGCTGTTCGCCGCTGGCAGCCTGCTGGTCTGCCAGAAGCTGCCCGATGTCGCGGACGATCTGCCGGACGGCACGCTGGTGATCCTGCGCTGCCGCTATAGCCGCGTCACCCGGGTCGATGTGCGCGAGGTCGGGCATTTCCACGACCGCATCTGGTTGTGGCAGCACTCGACCCACCCGCATCATCAGCAGCCGCAGCCCGGCCCCGAGCCGCTCTGGGGCTCCACCCGGGTCCCCGGCGGCGAGACCATCACCGTCATCGGCGTCGTGCTCGCCTCCTGGCAGCCCGAAGCGCCGATCGTCACACCATGACAGCAACCCCCATCGGGAACCCCCGGTGGGGGTTTGTCATTATCACTCCCGCCTCGCCGTGTGGACGGAATCGCATCCATGCGTCTTTAGCCGATTCTCGAATCGGCTTTTGCTCGAATCAATGAGTGACCGGGATCAGGGAGCCGGACAAGCCGCCGAATGCGGAAGATAGGCTCAGGGATTTCGACATATTTTCGCAGTGTTCCGGACAATTGGGTGGCTAAAACAGACGACGTAGTTTCTCATCACTCTTGGCATGAACGTGTTTTGGAGCGGCGGCGGATCATTGCGCATTTGCCGGATCGTGATCCGGCGACAGCAAGGGAGTGGCTGTTGCAGCAGCCGTAGATCGCAGTAGTGCCGTGCAATCTGGGTGGGGCTATCGTGGCGGGAATGTGGCCGGCAGCAATGAAGCAGCCGCTGATAACGAGAATGGTGCCGCCGACGTGGAGCCAGCAACTGCCCGCCTTCTCGGCTTGACCAGATTGCGCTAATTTCAAACACTTGGCCATTCCCGCCGTGCCGATGATCCCGGCGCCGAGCAAGGCCGCTTCGACGCTGGGCGTGCCGTCCGGTTCGTGGTGCAATAGCCCAGCGGCACAACGCAACGAATCGAATTGTCATGAGCCAAGCCTCCCTGTCCTCCCTCATCTGGTCTGTCGCCGACCTGCTGCGTGGCGACTACAAGCCGCACGAATACGGCCGGGTTATCCTGCCGTTCACCGTGCTGCGCCGGCTCGACTGCGTGTTGGCGCCCACCAAGGCAGCCGTGCTCGCCGAGATTGCCGCCAAGGAAGCGCTCGGCATCAACCCGCAGCCGTTCGTGGAGCGCATCACCGGCGTCCCGTTCGCCAACACCTCCGCCCTCGACCTTCGCACCCTGATGGGCGACCAGGACAACCTGGCCGCCAACCTAACCGCCTATATCCAGGGCTTCTCCCCCGCCGTGCGCGACGTGTTCGAGCGCTTCCTCTTCGCCGAACAGATCGCCCGCCTCGCCAAGTCCGGCCTGCTCTACAAGGTCACTGAGAAGTTCGCCGGCTTCAACCTCCATCCCGATGCCGTGAACAACCACGACATGGGCCTGGCCTTCGAGGAGCTGATCCGCAAGTTCGCCGAAATCTCCAACGAAACCGCCGGCGAGCACTTCACCCCCCGCGAGGTCATCCGCCTCATGGTCAACCTGCTGTTCATCGAGGACAGCGAAATCCTCACCCCCGGCAACCCCGTCGTCCGCACCATCTACGACCCTACCGCCGGCACCGGCGGCATGCTCTCGGTCGCCGGCGAGCACCTCCTGGCGCATAACCCGGCCGCGGCGCTGACCATGTTCGGCCAGGAGTTGAACGACGAATCCTATGCCATCTGCAAAGCCGACATGCTCATCAAGGGCCAGGACGTGCGCAACATCGTCCCTGGCAACACCCTGTCCGACGATGGTCACGCCGCCCGCAAGTTCGACTACATGCTCTCCAACCCGCCCTTCGGCGTCGAATGGAAAAAGGTCGAGAAGGAAGTGCGCCGCGAGGCGGAGTCCCTCGGCCACGCCGGCCGCTTCGGCCCAGGCCTGCCGCGCATCTCCGATGGCTCGCTGCTGTTCCTGCTGCACCTTATCTCGAAGATGCGCCCCGCCCAGGACGGCGGCAGCCGCATTGGCATCGTGCTGAATGGCTCGCCACTGTTCACCGGCGGCGCCGCCTCGGGCGAGAGCGAAATCCGCCGCCATGTGTTGGAGAACGACCTGGTCGAGGCGATCATCGCGTTGCCGACCGACATGTTCTTCAACACGGGCATCGCCACCTACATATGGGTGCTCTCCAACCGCAAGCCGTCCGCCCGCAAGGGCCTGGTGCAGCTAATCGATGCCTCCTCCCTGTGGCGCAAGATGCGCAAAAGCCTGGGCTCCAAGCGCCGCGAGATGGGCGAGGCCGATATCGACCTTGTCGCCCGGCTGTTCGGCGCCGCCGCCGAGGCGCAACTCGCCACCGTCACCGCCGCCGATGGCACCACCACCACGGTGCCGGTGCTGGACGGGCAAGCCCTGCCCGGTGCGCCCGAAGGCGGCACGGTGAAGCTTGCCCCGCTCTCCCGCCTGTTCCGCAATGAGGCATTCGGCTACCGCAGCATCACGCTGGAACGCCCCTTGCGCGATGCCGACGGCCGCCCGTTGCTGGGCCAGAAGGGCCGCGCCAAGGGCAAGCCGCAGCCCGACCCGGCCCTGCGCGACATCGAGAACGTGCCCCTCTCTGAGGATGTGGAGGCCTACGTCGCCCGCGAGGTGCTGCCGCACGCGCCCGATGCCTGGATCGACCACGACAAAACCCGCATCGGCTACGAAATCCCCTTCAACCGCCACTTCTACGTCTTCGAGCCACCCCGCTCGCTGGCAGTGATCGACGCCGAATTGAAGCAGGTGACCGACCGCATCCTGAAGATGATCGGGGGGCTGGCGGCATGAGCGGGGCAGTCCCCGAACACCCGAAGATCTACCATATTCTGCACATCGACCGCTTGCCGTCGGTGCTTGCCGAGGGCCGGCTTTACAGTGATTCCGAGGTGCGCCGGCGGGGCATGACCGGCACCACCGTGGGAATGCGAAAGCTCAAGGACGACCGCCTGAGCCTCCCTGTTGCCTGCCATCCGGGAACCCATGTTGGGGACTACGTTCCGTTCTATTTTTGTTCTCGATCGGTCATGCTTTACCTGCTACACAGGTCCAACCATCAGGACCTGGCATATCGGGGAGGGCAGGAACCGATCGTGACACTGGAAGCCGACCTGCGGGCTGTTGTCGCGCGGGCCGATGCGGCGGGCCGCCCCTGGGCCTTTTCGCTCGGCAACGCGTCTGCCCTCTACCAGGAGTTTCGCGCCGACCTTGCCTGCCTGCACAAAATCCGATGGGACCATGTCGCCGCCACCGACTGGCGCTCGCCGGACGTGAAGGAGGGCAAGCAGGCCGAGTTCCTCGTTCATCAGCGATTTCCCTGGTCCCTCATCAACCGAATTGGCGTCCAGACGGTTGCCATGCGGGCAAGAGTGGCGAAACTGCTGGCGACTGCGGTACACAAGCCACCAGTCCATGTCCGGCAGGAGTGGTACTATTGAACGGTAGGAGGCGCCGATGATCACCAGCAAGACCGGCGACCTGCTCGCCGAACCGGTCGAGGCCCTGGTCAACACCGTGAACTGCGTCGGCGTGATGGGGCGCGGCGTCGCCCTGCAGTTCAAGAATGCGTTCCCGGAGAACTTCCGCGCCTACCAGGCCGCCTGCGACCGTGGCGAGGTCCAGCCCGGGCATATGTTCGTGGTCGAGCTCGGCCAGCTCACCCGGCCGCGTTGGATCGTCAATTTCCCCACCAAGCGCCATTGGCGCGGCAAAAGCCGGATGGAAGACATCGAGTCCGGTCTCGTGGCACTGGTGGGCGAAATCCGCGCCCGCGGCATCCGTTCCATCGCCCTGCCGCCCCTCGGCAGCGGATTGGGCGGCCTCAACTGGTCCGAGGTAAAGCCGCGAATTGTCGACGCCCTCCGCGGCCTGAACGATGTCGAGGTGGTGCTGTTCGACCCGGCGGGTCCACCGGCCGAGGGCCGCGGCATGGCGCCCCGCGACGTCCCCGCCATGTCCCCCGGCCGCGCCGCCCTGGTCGGCCTCATGCACCGCTATCTCGGCGGCCTGATGGACCCGTTCGTCTCGCTGCTGGAGGTGCACAAGCTGATGTACTTCATGCAGCAGGCGGGAGAGCCGCTCCGCCTACGCTACGTGCGGGCGCCCTATGGCCCCTTCGCCGAGAATCTTGGCAACGTGCTCGCCCGGGTGGAGGGGCACCTGGTAGCCGGCTACCGCGACGGCGGCGATGCGCCTGACAAGGAACTCACCCTGGTGCCTGGGGCGGTGGCCGACGCCATGGATTTCCTCGCCGGCGCGGTGGCGACGCGCGAGCGCTTCGACCGTGTGGCCCGTCTGGTCGAGGGCTTCGAGACCCCGTTCGGGCTGGAACTGCTCGCCACCGTTCACTGGGTCGCCACCGAAGCCCCGGGCAGCACGGCCGAGCAGGTGGTTGCCGGCGTCCATGCCTGGAACGCCCGTAAGCTGCGCTTCTCCCCGCGCCAGATCATCCTGGCGCGCGACGTGCTGGCGGCGCAGGGATGGCTGGCGGAGGCGGCGTGAACGGCGGGAACGATCAAGCATCGCTTGATGGTTCGATCCCAAGGGCTGATGATGTGACCGTTCGGCCATACGCGGCATACAAGGACAGCGGTCAGGAATGGATCGGGCACATCCCGACCACGTGGGATGTAAAACCAGTCAAAGCAGTCGCTACATGCAATGACGACGTGCTCGATGAGAGCACTCGATCCAATCACCGTATTAGCTATATTGAGATTTCTGACGTCGATTCCATTGCAGGTGTGACGGCCAGCACTGACATGGAGTTCGCGTCGGCACCATCCAGAGCACGGCGTCTCGTAAAAGACGGAGATGTCATCGTTTCAACTGTGCGGACCTATCTCCGCGCCATTGCGCCGATGAGAAACCCTGCCACAAACACTGTGGTTTCTACGGGCTTTGCGGTGTTTCGGCCTCGGCACATCGTCCCGGCGTTCCTGGCCTACATATTTCGGGCGGAGTTTTTGATTGCGGAGATTATCGCGCGGTCAGTCGGCGTCAGCTATCCGGCAATAAACGCTTCAGAGATTAGCCGGTTGTTCATCCCAGTTCCCCCATCCGCCGAGCAATCCGCCATCGCCGCCTTCCTCGACCGCGAGACCGGGAAGATTGATGCGTTGGTGGCGGAGCAGGAGCGGTTGATGGCGCTGCTGAAGGAGAAGCGCCAGGCCGTCATCTCCCAGGCCGTCACCAAGGGCCTGAACCTCAACGTCAAAATGAAACCCTCCGGCGTGGAGTGGCTGGGCGACGTGCCACAGGGGTGGCGAGTTGGACACATCAAACGATTTTGCCGACAGATCACAGATGGAGCGCACATCTCACCTGTGACGGAAGGTGGCGTTTTCGATTTTGTCTCGACAAAAGATATCGACGATAACGGAATCAATTTTTCAGATTGCCTAAAGACATCGCCAGAGAGCTACGAATACATGATAAGCACCGGCTGCCGGCCCTACGTTGGCGATGTGCTATTCAGCAAGGATGGCACGATCGGGCGGGCAGCGCTCGTCATTGATGACCATGAGTTTGCCGTTGCGTCCTCTCTAATAATAATTCGACCGAACAAAAATATATTTTATTCGCGATATCTGTTTTGGCTTCTGCAATCGGCCGTCGTATTGGCTCAAGTAGAGTGCTTTGTGAAGGGTGCAGGTCTACCGCGGCTTTCGATCCAGAATCTCCTAAAGGTCATCGGCGTCCTTCCACCTATGGTCGAGCAAGTTGAGATCGCGTGTGAATCGGCACGACCTCGGTACCCCATGCCGATAGCTGATAACCTACTCAGTGGATTGAAATATTCCGCTTTTAGGTGGGGTCCCGATCGGCGCCGATAGGGACCCCACCTAGACGGCGATTCTGCCAGTCTTATATGCGAGTTATGATAAATCGGCGAGGGGGTCCCGAGGTCGTGCCGATTCACAGCCCAGGAGCCGGTCGATGGAGCCGGCAGCTTGCTGAAGCCTGCGATCCTGCTGTGGTTGGGCTGCACGATGGCGAATAGTGCGGTGGTCTCCTCGATCGAAATCGGGGCCGTATCTCTCGCAATGAATTATGGCTTGCCGCCGGCAATGGGATTCACTTTCACCGTCGCCCTGTGCGTGGCATCCGTGGCCGGCGGGGTGTGGGTGAGTGTTCGGAACCGAATGTCTGCCCGCTCCGCCGTCCTGGCTTATCTTGGCCTGATGACCGCGGGGGCTGCCATCATCGCGGCGCATGGGGCGGTCGTGGTCACGATTGTGGGTGCCGCCATTGTGGGGTGCTCGCTGGCGCCGTTAGGAACGTACTACTCGCTGATGCTCGACGCCATTTCGCCGCCGCAGCGGAAAGCCGAGGTGTTCGCCCTGTCCAGGACGGCGAACTCCCTCGGTATCATCCTGACGAGCGCGACGCTTACCCTGACCTCGCTGGTGGTCACACAGGCCGTGGCGGCCACACTGATCGTCATGGCGACCTTGACCGTTGGGATCGCCTCCTTCGTCCGCCGCTCTTCCCGCCCACGATAGCGCTGGTTGATGATTCATCCCGCCTGCTTCAGTTCGGCATGCACCTGCGCGAGAAGCTGGAAGGAACGCCGGCGTGCGGCATGGTCGAATATCTGCGCGGTCACCATCAGCTCGTCGGCGTCTGTCGTGCTGATGAACGACTGCAATTCCCGCCGAATGGTCTCCGGCCCGCCGACGATGGAGCAGGCCAGCGCATTGTCGAGCATCATGCGGGCGCGAGGCTCGATCCGCGCGTCCATGTCGTCGACCGGCAGTGGCAGCTTGCCGGGGCGGCCGCTGCGCAGGTTGATGAAGGCCTGTTGCAGGGATGAGAACAGCCGCCGGGCCTCGGTATCGGTATCGGCGGCGAACACATTGATCCCGAGCATGACATACGGCGCTGCCAGCCGTTCCGAGGGTTCGAAATGCGCGCGGTAGAGTGCCACCGCCTCCTGCATCTGCGCCGGCGCGAAGTGCGAGGCGAAGGCGTATGGCAGGCCGAGTACGGCGGCGAGTTGAGCACCGTAGGTGCTGGAGCCGAGAATCCATACCGGCACGTCCAGTCCGGCGCCAGGCACCGCCTGCAGCACCTGGCCCGGCTCGGCGGGGCGGAAATAGTTCATCAGCTCGATCACGTCCTGCGGGAAGTCCTCTCCCTGCGACAGGCTGCGCCGGATCGCGCGCGCCGCGATCTGGTCGCTGCCGGGCGCGCGCCCGAGGCCGAGATCGATCCGCCCGGGGTGCAGCGCCGCCAGCGTGCCGAACTGCTCGGCGATGAGCAGCGGCGCGTGGTTCGGCAGCATGACGCCACCCGCGCCGACGCGGATACGGCTGGTTCCGGCCGCGACATGCGCAAGCGCGACGGCGGTCGCAGCACTCGCAATGCCCGGCATGTTGTGATGCTCGGCCATCCAGTAGCGGCCATAGGCCAGCGCCTCGGCATGCTGCGCAAGGTCGAGGGAGTTGTGCAGCGCCTGGCCGGCATCGCTGCCTTCGGGCACCGGGGCGAGGTCGAGGATGGAGAGCGGGATCGTATGAGCCATGGGGGGCACCTTGCAGGGGGGGCTTCCGTACGGTCGTATCGCATCTGGCTTCTCGCGAGGAAATGCTGATGCGATGCTCCAGGCCGATTCAGTCCGTCCGGCTGTCGGCGTAACCGGGGCCACCCCCGCACCGCGCGAGGTGCCGGCACGCATTCTGCCGGTGCCAGGCACGGTCAGCCCGGAATTGCAGGCCCTGATCGGCGCCCCGCTGCGCTCGGGCTGGGATACGCCCCCGACGACACCCGAAGGCTGGAAGGCGCTGGCCGCGGCGGGCCTGGCTGCGGCCAGGCCGAATGTCGCGGCGATGGCGGCGCGGCTGCAGGTGACGATCACGCCCGGCACACTGGCCGGAGTGCGGATCTTCACCGTCACGCCCGCCGCTATCGCGCCCAGGAACGGCGACCGCCTGCTCGTGCAGATCCATGGCGGCTGCTACGTGCTGAACCCCGCCGAGGCCGGGCTGCCGGAGGCAATCCTCATCGCGGGGCTCGGCGGGTTCAAGGTCATCGCGGTGGATTATCGCATGCCGCCCGAAGCCTATTTTCCGGCCGCCCTCGATGACGCGATGGCGGTCTGGAAAGCGCTTTCTGCGACCGGCGATGCGCGGCGAATGGGACTCATCGGCACTTCCGCCGGCGGCGCGCTGGTGCTGGCGATGGCGCTGCGGGCGAAGCGGGACAATGTGCCGATGCCCGGCGCGATCGCCTCAGGCACGCCGATGTCGGATGTGACCAAGACCGGCGATTCCTTCCAGACCAACGCATTCGTCGACAACGTGCTGGTTTCGACCGACGGGTTTTGCGACGCCGCGGTGCGCTTCTACGCCAACGGGCACGACCTCGATGACCCGCTACTGTCGTCCGTGTACGGCGACATGCAGGGATTCTCGCCGACCATTCTGACCACCGGCACGCGCGACTTGTTGCTCAGCAACACCGTACGTGTGCACCGCAAGCTGCGCGCGCTTGGCATCGTGTCAGACTTGCATGTCTACGAAGGGCAGTCCCACGCCCACTATGGGCGTGACGAGCGCATTCCCGAAACCCGCGAGGCGTTCAGCGAGATCACTGCATTCTTCGACAAACATCTTGTCGGCTGCGCGGACAGCTCTGTCAGGTGATCCACTGCCTCGTCTGACGCGATCGTGGCCTGGCAATCTTTCCGAACCCCAGCCGGCCAGGAGCTTGGTGTGTCGATCGACGACGAAAGGCGTCACCGGTGTGGATCGGCGTGGAGTTCCGGTGCCGATCGGCACGCCAAACCATTGATCCGATATATAATCTATAGGTCACCCGAGCGTGCCGATTTACAGCTGCCACTGAAGCCAGGCCGCTGCGGCACCATGACGCACGATTACAAGCGCCACGGCACGACGACCCTGTTCGCCGCTCTCAACGTGCTCGATGGCCGCGTGTGCGAGAGCTTAGTATGCGCCGCCTGCAGTTTGACCCGCTCGCCGCCCAACACAGCCCAGTCCTCGTTCCAGTCAAACTGGAAGGCCTCGCCCGGCGCAAAGATCAGGGGCACGAATGTGCCGCGGCCGCTGGTCTGAGCATCGCGCTGACGCTCGGCCTTCCAGCCCCGCACAAAGGAAGCGACGCGCCCGTAGGAGCCGCCATAGCCCAGGGTGTGAATAAGCATGGAAAAAGGACCCCCTTGGAGGGGTGATCGGCGTCCAAAAGGGACCCCTCTGACTATGGGGTTCACGATGTCTCCCGTGCAGAGCGGGGGCCTGGATCAGGATGCTGGTAATG
>Ga0209952_1002181_pt1 | contig 15067 bp, 10 predicted proteins | sample ThiBiot_750_biof_2_FD_183951 | JGI IMG/M metagenome (GOLD analysis project Ga0209952, IMG submission 183951) | Wastewater bioreactor microbial communities from Cape Town, South Africa - Thiocy_cont_750_biof (SPAdes) | ecosystem: Engineered > Bioreactor > Thiocyanate-remediating >...
CGCGCTGTCCGCGGCCGGCCCGGTATCGAAATGGCGGATGGCCGTGACTCACCTTCCCGGTGGCATCACGGTCGTGAACGACGCCTACAACGCCAATCCCGAATCGGTGCGTGCCGCGCTGCACGCGCTAGTGCAGATCGAGGCGGCAGGCGTCCGGTGGGCGGTGCTCGGCGAAATGGCCGAGCTCGGTGCGGCGGCCGCTGAGGAACACCTGCGGATCGGTGCAGAAGCCCAACGCGGCGGCGTGCAGGTGCTGGCCGTCGGCGACGCGGCGCGGCCGATCTTCGACGGGGCCGATCGCGTCTTCGAACAGGCCGGCGGCCTTCGCCCGCTGTGGGTCAGCGGCATCGACACCGCGGTCGCCCTGCTGGCCGGCATGGTGCAGCCGGCCGACGTGGTGCTCGTCAAGGCGTCACGCGCAGTCGGCTTCGAGCGCCTCGCCGCGCGATTGATCGACGCGTTGTCGTCTGCGCCGGCCGCGCACCGCTCGGCCTGGAATGGCGAGGGGCGCGCGTGAAGATCATCCTGATAGCGGCGATCGTCGGCCTGCTGGTGTCAATCCTGCTGACTCCGCGGCTCATCCGCGACTTCTCCCGCGAGGGGTTCGGTCAGGAGATCCGCGAGGACGGGCCGAAGACGCACCTGACGAAGCGCGGCACCCCGACCATGGGCGGGATGGCGATTGTGGTCGCCATGTGGGCCGGGTACGGCGTCGCCATCACGGTGCAGGCACTGCTCGGCGGCGGCGGGCCCACCGCCTCAGGATGGCTGCTGTTGTACCTGACCACCGGACTGGCGCTGGTGGGGTTCCTCGACGACTTCATCAAGGTGCGCCGCCATCGCAACCTCGGCCTGAACAAGAAGATGAAGTTCGTCGGCCAGACCTTCATCGCGGTGTCGTTCGGCGTCGGATGCTTGTTCTTCCGCAATGCCAACGACCAGACGCCGGGCTCGCCGTACTTCTCCTACACGCGCAACCTGACGTGGTTGCCGCTCGGCGCCGTCGGGTTCGTCATCGTCGCGGCGCTGCTGATCGCCGCCTGGTCCAACGCGGTCAACTTCACCGACGGGCTGGACGGCCTGGCGGCCGGTTCCTCGGTGATGGTGCTCGGCACCTATGTGGTGATCGGTTTCTTCCAATTGCGCCATTCCTGCTTCGGCGCCCTGACCAAGGCCACGGTCGGCGGGTGCTACGCGGTTCGCGACCCGCTGGACATCGCGGTCGTCGCGGCGGCCGCCCTCGGCGGCTGCGTCGGGTTCCTGTGGTGGAACGCGCACCCGGCGCGAATCATCATGGGGGACACCGGATCCCTGGCCCTCGGCGGACTCATCGCCGGCCTGTCCATCCTCAGCCGGACGGAATCGTCGTCGAGATGGTGTCCGTCGTCATCCAGATCGTCGTCTTCCGTACCCGCCACGTCCGGGTGTTCCGGATGGCGCCGTTCCATCACCACTTCGAGCTGGGCGGGTGGAAGGAGACGACGGTCATGGTGCGGTTCTGGCTGCTCGCGGCGATCTCCGCGACTGTCGGTGTCGGCCTGTTCTACGCCGACTGGCTCTCGCTGACGGGAGGGTGACGCGGTGACCACTAGTTCAGTGATGACCGGTTCGACGACCAGTTCAGGGACCGCTGCCGCCGATGCGCGTCGGCGGGCACCGGTGCGTGCTCGGGCCGGCTGGGCTGGTCGGGCCGTGCCCTGGCGCGTGGTCTCCGACTGGCTGGATAGGCCGATGGCGTCGTTCCACCTCGTGCTCGCCGTCTTCGCGCTGATGCTCGGCTTCGGGCTGCTCATGGTGCTCTCGTCATCCGCGGCCACCGCGTTCAACCGCTCGGATTCCGCGTTCGCGGTCTTCACCAACCAGGCGCTGTTCGCCGCCATCGGACTGATCGCGTTCGTCATCGTCATCCGGATGCCGCTCAGGCTCATCCGGTCGCTGTCGACGACGGCCGTGATCGTGTCGCTCGCGCTGCTGGCGGCCGTGTTGATCCCGGGCATCGGCACTACCTATTTCGGCGCGCGCAGCTGGATCTCGATCGGGCACAGCTTCCAGTTCCAGCCCAGTGAGGTCGCCAAACTCGCGCTGCTGCTGTGGTCCGCGCACGTGATGGCGTCGGTACGCTCGCCCTACCGTCGGCTCAAGTCCCTGCTCATCCCGGTGCTGCCCGTCTTCGTGCTGATGGTCGGGCTCGTCATGTTGCAACCGGACCTCGGCACCACCGTCACCTTGACGATCGTGTTCCTGGCGGTGCTGTACTTCGCGGGCGCGCAACTGTGGATCTTCGGCGGGCTCGTCGCCGCCGGCGCGCTCGCCCTGGGCTTCTTGGCGACGTCGGCCGGGTATCGGATGGCGCGCGTCACCGCGTGGCTGCACCCGGATGTCGCCGACCCCGCGTCGACTTACCAGTCGTTCCAAGGCTTCTACGCGATGGGCAGTGGCGGGCTGTTCGGCGTCGGGCTCGGCCAGTCCAAGATGAAGTGGGGCCGGCTGCCGAACGCGGACTCGGACTTCATCTTCGCCATCATCGGCGAGGAACTCGGTCTGATCGGCACTCTCACGGTCATTCTGCTGTTCGCGGTGCTGGCCTATGTCGGCCTGCGGATCGCGCGGCGGAACGTCGACCCGTTCGTCAAGATCGCCGCGGCCGGCGGCACCGTGTGGCTCGTCGGGCAGGCCGCCGTCAATATCGGCTATGTGACGGGCCTGCTGCCGGTGACCGGCATTCCGCTGCCCATGTTCTCCTCCGGTGGCACGTCTCTGGTGATCACCATGGTGGTCTTCGCCTTGCTCGCGAACTTCGCGCGCCGAGAACCACAGGCCGCGGCCGCGCTGCACGGTGTCGGCCCGCGGGGGCTCGCCGCCTTCCTCGGCATCGGGATGTCCCGCGTCGACCGGCCGTCCTCGCGGCGAGCCGCGCGACGGGCCGAGCGGGTGCGGGCACGCCGCGCGAAGGCGCGCGCGCAGGTGTCGGGTGCGGCTGTGGCCGGGCGCGAGCCGATGCCGGCCATCGGCCGGCGGACGCCGGCCGGAACAGCGTCATACCCGCCGCCGAGCCGCACGACGCGACGCAAGACCGCGCACAAGACCTACCGCCTGCGCCGCGCGTTCGGTTTCCCGGTGCCGGGCGATCGCCGGTCCGTACCATCCGGTCGGGGCCGGCCGAGCCCAGGCCGCACGGTGCGACCGTGAGCGAGGCCGGAGCGGGCAACGCCGATCGCGAACCGGGCGCGCCGCGCATCCTGATCGCCACCGGGGGGACGGCCGGGCACATCGAGCCGGCCCTGGCGGTGGCCGATGCGATCCGCGAGATCCGGCCGGACGCAGGCATTCTCGTCATGGGATCGCCGCGCGGACTGGAGGGCACCCTGGTGCCGGCGCGCGGGTACGAGCTGGTCACCGTGCCCGCCGTCCCGCTGCCGCGGAGGCCCGGGATGGATCTGCTGCGGCTGCCGCTGCGGCTGCGCCGTGCGGTGAGGGCGGCGCGAAAGGTGTTGCGGGAGAGGCGTATCGACGTCGTCGCCGGATTCGGCGGGTACGCCAGCCTGCCCGCCTACCTCGCTGCCCGGCGGCACATCCCGATCGTGGTCCATGAGGCGAACGCGCGCGCGGGCCTCGCGAACAAGATCGGGGCCCGGTACGCCGTCGCTGTCGCCGCGGCGGTGGCCGGCAGCGGGCTGCGCGGCGCACGCGTCACGGGAAACCCGGTGCGGCGCAGCATCTCCGGATTGGATCGCGCGGCGATGCGGGCGGAGGCGCGGGCATACTTCGGGCTCGACCCGGCCGCGCCCACGGTGCTGGTGACCGGCGGATCGCAGGGCGCTGAACGCATCAACACCGCCGTACGCGCCTGCGCGGAGGACTTCGCCGCCGCGGGCATCGGCGTGCTGCACCACCACGGCGCCAAGAACGTCGTCTCACCAGTGGACACAGCACCAGTGGACACAGCGCCAAGAGACACAGCGCAACCGAGAACAGCGCCCCCCTATGTGCTGACGCCGTACATCGACCGCATGGATCTTGCCTATGCCGCGGTCGATCTGATCGTGGCGCGATCGGGCGCCATGACCGTCGCCGAGGTGGCGGCAGTCGGGCTGCCCGCCGTCTACGTCCCGCTGCCGCACGGCAACGGGGAACAGCGGCTCAACGCCGCCGCCCAGGTCGCGGCCGGATCGGCCATGCTGATCGACAACGCCGACTTCACCGCCGACGCCGTCCGTCGCGACGTGATCGGCCTCATGGGCGACCGTGAGCGGTTCGCCGCGATGTCCGCGGCAGCGGCCGGCGGGGTATCGGTGCGAGCCGACCTCACCGTCGCCCAGATGGTGCTGGACGCCGCGCGCGGTGCCGGCGTAGCGGAAGGGTCCCGATCGTGATCGACATCGTGACGGAGTCCGGCGCAGACCTCCGACGGGCGCACCTGGTCGGCGCCGGGGGAGCGGGCATGAGCGCGATCGCGACGCTGCTGCTCGACCGTGGCGCCGAGGTGTCCGGCTCGGACGCGAAGTCCTCGCACGCCCTGACCGGGCTCGGCGCCCGCGGAGCGCTGGTCCGCGTCGGCCAGCGCGCCGAGAACCTGGACGCCCTGCCGAACGGGCCTACCGCGGTGGTGGTGTCCACCGCCATCCACGCCGACAATCCGGAGGTCGTCGAGGCGCGCCGCCGCGGCTTGCCCGTCGTGCGCCGGGCCGACGCGCTCGCCGCCCTGATGGCCGGCAGCCGCGCCGTCTGCATCGCCGGTACGCACGGCAAGACGTCCACCACCTCCATGCTCACGGTCGCGCTGCAACATGCCGGGTTGGACCCGTCCTTCGCGATCGGCGGCGAACTCAACGAGTCCGGGTCCGGCGCGCACGCCGGTTCCGGGGACATCTTCGTCGCCGAGGCCGACGAATCGGACGGCTCCCTGCTCGCCTATGCGCCGCACGGCGCAGTGATCACCACGATCGAGCCGGACCACCTGGACTTCCACGGCACCGCCGAGGCGTACGAGGCCGTCTTCGCGCAGTTCGTCGACAGGATCCGTCCCGGCGGCTTCCTGGTCGCCGGCATCGACGACACCGGCGTGCAGGCTCTGCTGGATGGGGTCGAGAGCCCGGCGGCGGGCGCGGCGCACGCCCGGCGCGTGATCACCTACGGGCGATCACCGCAGGCCGATGTGCGGATCGGGGCGACCGCACTGAGCGGACACACGGGCTCGGCGGATCTGCGCCTCCCGGACGGCACCCAGCTGACCATCGCCATCGACGTCCCCGGCGAGCACATGCTCGCGAACGCCGCCGCCGTAATGGCGACCGGCATCGAACTCGGCGTCGATCTGCAGGCGATCCGCCGCGGCCTCGCGGCGTACACGGGCGTGCACCGGCGCTTCGACTACCGCGGGCGCGTCGGTTCGATCCGCGTCTACGACGACTACGCACACCACCCCACGGAGGTCGCCGCGACGCTCGCCGCGGCCCGCTCGGTGGCGGGACCGGGTCGGGTGGTCGTCGTCTTCCAGCCGCACCTCTATTCGCGCACCGTCACCTTCGCGGCGGAGTTCGGCCGGGCCCTGGCCGCGGCGGACGTGGCGGTGGTGCTGGACGTCTACGGGGCGCGCGAGGACCCGCGCCCGGGGATTACGGGTGAACTGGTCGCGCGCGCCATACCGGACGGGGCGGCCGAGGTGCACTACGTTGCGTCCATGGCACGCGCCCCGCAGGCCGTCGCCGCGCTGCTGCGCCCTGGCGACCTGGTACTCACCATGGGCGCCGGAGATGTGACGATGGTTGGACCGGAGCTGTTGCGCGAGTTGGATTCTCGTGCTGCCGAAACGTTCGGCGAGGGGTGAGGGCGGTGGCTCGAACAAGGCGCCGGTCCGCGTCGCGGGCGGTGAGCGCGGAGAAGTCAGCGGCTGTGACGACTATGACGCGGTCCCGGCGGGGCTGGATCCGGAAGGCCTTGGTCGCAGTTCTCCTACTCGTCGTGGTGGGCGGCGCCTCGGTGGTCTGGGCCTCCCCGGTGCTCGGGCTCAAGACTGTTGCTGTCGACGGGCCCGGTGCTGGCGACCTTGCCGCAACGGTCCGCGGTGCCGTCGTACTGCCCGTCGGCCTGCCGCTGGCCCGCATCGACCTCGCGACCGTGCGCCAGCGCGTCCTGACGCTGGGGCCGGTGGCCACTGCCACCGTGCAGCGCCAGTGGCCGAACACCTTACGCATCACCGTCACCGAACGGATCGCGGTCGCGACGACCGAGGCCAACGGCCACTGGTGGCTGCTCGACGCGACCGGCCTGCCCTATCGCCAGCTCGATGCGCAGCCGGCCGACCTGATGCCGATCGAACTGGCGACCCCCGGCCCGGACGATCGGGCGACGACCGCCGCGCTGACGGTGCTGTCCTCGCTGCCCGCCGCGTTTCGCACCCAGGTCCAGAGCATCGTGGCGCCCACGGCGTACGACATCACGTTGCGGCTCCGCGACGGCCGCACCGTCATCTGGGGGAGCGCGAGCGACGCGGCGACGAAGACCGCGGTCCTGCCGGCGATCCTGGAACGGCCGGGCACCGTGTTCGACATCAGCGACCCGACGCTCGTTACCGTGCGCGGCGACTAGATTCACGGGAGTAGAACCGCGGATTTCTTGCGTGTCGGCGCGCCTCCGCGGTGCGCCGTGCGCGGCGCCCTACCGTTGCGTCTACAGCGGTACCTGACATAACTATAACCGTATGGTGGAGGTTGAGGGTTCATGACACGCCGACCCCGTGGCTCGTGCCATCGGCCCGGCTGCGCGTCGTCCGCGAACCCGATCATGATGGGCGGCGCCGGTAGCGACGGTGCCCGGGTCGATCGATGCCGCCGGAGCGGAAAACCCGTAGTCGAAGGGCTCGCAGTGAAAGGGCCCGCAGTGAAAGGGCACAGCGCATGACGCCTCCGCACAACTACCTGGCCGTCATCAAGGTCGTCGGCATCGGCGGCGGCGGGGTGAACGCGGTCAACCGGATGATCGAAGTGGGCTTGCGCGGAGTCGAGTTCATTGCGATCAACACGGACGCACAGGCCCTGCTGATGAGCGACGCGGACGTCAAGCTCGACGTCGGGCGCGAACTCACCCGGGGACTCGGCGCCGGCGCGAACCCCGAGGTCGGGCGCAAGGCCGCCGAGGACCATCGCGAGGAGATCGAGGAGGTGCTCAAGGGCGCCGACATGGTCTTCGTCACCGCGGGCGAAGGGGGCGGAACCGGCACCGGCGGAGCTCCCGTCGTCGCGTCGATCGCGCGAGAACTCGGTGCGCTGACCATCGGCGTCGTCACCCGCCCGTTCGCCTTCGAGGGCAAGCGGCGCGGCAATCAGGCCGAGGACGGCATCACCGAACTCCGCACCGAATGCGACACGCTGATCGTCATCCCGAACGACCGCCTGCTGCAGCTGGGCGACCTCGGCGTCTCGCTGATGGACGCGTTCCGGTCCGCGGATGAGGTGCTGCTCAACGGCGTTCAGGGCATCACCGATCTCATCACCACTCCCGGGCTGATCAACGTGGACTTCGCCGACGTCAAGAGCGTGATGTCCGGCGCCGGCACGGCGCTGATGGGGATCGGCTCGGCGCGCGGCGAGGGCAGAGCGGTGCAGGCCGCGCAGAAGGCGATCAACTCCCCGCTGCTCGAGGCGTCGATGAACGGGGCGCACGGGGTGCTGCTGTCCGTGGCCGGCGGCTCCGACCTCGGGCTGTTCGAGATCAACGAGGCCGCGTCGCTGGTGCAGGAGGCGGCCCACGAGGACGCCAACATCATCTTCGGCACGGTGATCGACGATTCGCTCGGCGATGAGGTCCGCGTCACCGTGATCGCGGCAGGGTTCGACTCGACACCGTCTGTGATGCCGCCGCGCCGCACGTTCGCGGCCGAGACGGCACCGGCGGAGCTGGGAGGCCGGCCCGCGCGGGGAAGTTCGCTTCCGCCGTTGCCGGACCGTGGCGCCGGCCCAGAGACAGGCACTGCGGCTGAGACGGACGGGGCACTGACTGAATCATCCGCCGCCACGCCACCGTCGGCCAGTTCGCCGATGGCCGGCGGGCCACTCCCGCACGCGCGCCCGGTACTCGAGGATGACGACGAGGTCGACGTCCCTCCGTTCATGAAGCTGTAGCGTCGGGCGCTGTGTTCCCGTGTTCCCGAGGCCGCGGGGACAGGGGACCGGGAACGGTGACTGCAATACCCGCGGATCGGCCGGGTGTGTCGCGCCGGAATCGGTGCGATCGGCCGATAGCCTCAGTGACAGCAACTATCCGAAAGGTTCCGGTCACGCCGCACGTCGCGGCCGGCAGGGAAGGAATGGCCGATGGGCTCGTGGCGCAAAATGGGGGCCTTCCTCGGACTGGTTCCGGAGGACGACTCCCGGGCAGCGGATTATGACTACCCGGAGGAAGAGTACGACGAGGCCTTCACGTCCGAGTACGCGATGCGTCGAGGCCGGGAGGTCCGCCCGACCCGGGACGCGCATGAGGCCCGGGAGGCGCGGGAGACCCGGGAGACACTACCGCGAGCGGAACGCGGCTCCGGATTCTCGGAACCGGTCGTGCAGGGCGCGTTGGCGATGCAGGTGCGCCGGGAGGTCCGGCAGTCGACCCGGCAATCAACAGAGCCTGGCCTGGCGGCCCGCCCGCTCACCGTGAAGTTGACGGGCTTCGGAGAGGCGCGGATCATCGGTGAGCGATATCGCGAGGGCGCGTCGGTGATCTTGGACATGACCGACCTGTCCGACAGCGATGCCAGGCGCGTGGTGGATTTCGCGGCCGGACTGGCGTTCGCGCTGCGCGGGTCGATCGACAAGGTCACGGCCCGCGTGTTCATGCTGCTTCCGCCGCATGCCGATATGTCCGCTGAGGATCGACGGGCGTTCGCCGGCACGTACGCCCGCTCCTGAGGGATGGCCCCACGGATGGTCCGGTCGGTCATCCAGCGGGGGACCCGATGGAGCGACCCGGGACCCGGGTCGGTGAGGTAGAAGTGGACAGGTGAGCGTCTTCTGGCAGCTGTGCTTCCTCGCGCTGTGGTTGTTCCGGCTGGCCCTGCTGGGCCGGATCGTCTTCGACATGGTGCGTGTGTTGGCGCGACGGTGGCGGCCGGTCGGCGGCTCCGCAGTCGCGCTGGAGGTCCTTTACTCGACCACCGACCCGCCGGTCAAACTTCTGCGCCGCATGATCCCAATGGTCCGGTTGGGCGGAGTAGGGTTCGACCTCAGCATTATTGTGTTGTTGATCGTCGTCTACATTCTGATGGAACTAGTGGTGGGGCCGCTCGCCTTCCGGTGAGCTGCTCGTCCACGTCCCGCGTCACGCCACGGAGGAAGCTATGCGGCTCACCCCGGCCGATGTCCACAATGTCGCGTTCAAAAAGCCGTCGATCGGCAAGCGCGGCTACGACGAAGACGAGGTGGACGCCTTCCTCGACATCGTCGAGGCCGAGCTCACCCAGCTGATCGAGGAGAACAACGACCTCAAGCAGCAGCTCGCCGCGGGCGTGCCCGCAGGGCCGGCGGTGCCCGCGGGGGACGGCGCCGTCGACGCGGAGGTCACTCGTCTCACCGCGGAGAACGACCAGCTGCGGCAGCATCTCGCCGACGCGCAGGCGTCCGCGTCAGCGGCACAGGCCGCCCAGGCGCAGGCCGAGGCTGCGGCGCAACAGATGCAGGCGCAGCTGGAGGCACAGTCACAAGCACAGGCGCAGGCGCCAGCGCAGGCACCAGCGCCGGTCGCCCCACAGCCGGTCATCGCACCCGTCACGACCTCCTCCGAGACGAGTGCGCAAGCCGTGCGGGTTCTCGACCTCGCACAGCAGACCGCCGATCGCGTCACCGCCGAGGCGAACGCACAAGCGGAAACGCAGCTCGCCGACGCCCGCAACGAGTCCGAGCGGATGCTCAGCGAGGCGAAGAGCTCGTCCGATGCGATGGTGGCGAGTGCGAACGCGAAGGCAGATGCCGCCGTTCGGGATAGCCAGATCAAGGCCGAAGCCATCGATCGCGAGGCGCAGCGCAAGTACTCCGAAGTGATGGGTCAGCTCACGGCGCAGCGCACCAGTCTGGAGAGCAAGATCGACGCGTTGCGCACCTACGAGCGCGAATACCGCAGCCGTCTCAAGGTCTGGATCACCGATCAGCTGCAGCAGCTCGAAACGACCGGTACCGACGGCGCCGAGGTGGCGGCCACCGCCGAGTAGTGCCGAGTTGCGCGAGGCAAGCGATCGTTGCGGTCGCGCCCGAGCAGTTGGGTGTGCGGTCGTGAACAGACGAGCACGCAGCCGCGACTACACTGGCGACGTTGTACGGCGATGACCCGGCGATCACCGGCGAGCCATTCGGAAGAACGGGCACCCACCTCGCGGGCGCCTTACTAGAACCGAACGGGTCCGGCCCGTCATAGCCGGATAACGAGGCGATCCGCGCCCGGACCCGCGAACTGCGGTGGACGGGTGCGGATAAGCGGGGTGGTACCGCGGGGCGGCCCAAGACATCGGGCCCGCTTCGTCCCTGCAGCGCCCGGCCTGAGCCGCGGCGCACGGGTCCCGGCGCGAGCCGGGCCGGACGCACGGACGAGGAGCGCCGCGATGACGACATCGAGTACGACCGCCGACGGCAGCACGGCGCCGTCATATCCGTTGGCAGGGGCCGAACGGCCGACGACGCATCCGGATTTCCCCGCGCTGGAGAAGGATGTCCTGGCCTATTGGGCCGTCGACGACACGTTCCGCGCGTCGGTTGCGAACCGCACGGCAGGCGAGAACGGCGCGAATGAATACGTTTTCTACGACGGCCCGCCGTTCGCGAACGGGCTCCCGCACTACGGGCACCTGCTCACCGGCTACGTCAAAGACACCGTGCCGAGATACCAGACCATGCGCGGCAAGAGGGTCGAGCGCCGATTCGGCTGGGACACGCACGGCCTGCCCGCCGAGGTGGAGGCCGAACGCCAGCTGGGGATCACGCACAAGAGCGAGATCGACGCGATGGGCATCGCCGCGTTCAACGAGGCCTGCCGGACCTCGGTGCTCCGGTACACCGACGAATGGCGCGAGTACGTCACCCGCCAGGCGCGCTGGGTGGACTTCGACCACGACTACAAGACGCTGGACCTGCCCTACATGGAGTCCGTCATGTGGGCGTTCAAGACCCTGTGGGACAAGGGCCTGATCTACGAGGGGTACCGCGTCCTGTGGTACTGCATGCGCTGCGAGACGCCGTTGTCCGCCACCGAGACGAAGATGGACGACACCTACCGGGACCGGACCGATCCGGCGGTGACGGTGACGCTACCGCTCGCCGTGCCGGGCGACGACCGGCGCGCCGAACTCGACGGCGTGCGCGCCCTGGTCTGGACGACCACGCCGTGGACGCTGCCGAGCAACCTCGCGGCCGCCGTGCACCCCGAGGTGACCTACGTCGCCGTCCAGGCCCCGGACGAGAAGCGCTACCTGCTCGCCGAGGCCCGGCTCGCGGTCTACGCCAAGGATCTCGGCTTCCCGGACGCGGAAGCGGCCGCGAACAACGTCATACACAGATACCTCGGAACGGAACTGGCGGGCCTGGCCTACACGCCGCCGTTCGACTTCTTCCTCGGGCGGCCGAACGCACACCGGGTGCTCCTCGCGGACTACGTCACGACCGAGGACGGCACCGGCATGGTGCACATCGCCCCGGCGTTCGGCGAGGAGGACAAGGTCGTCACCGATGCCGCGGGCATCGAGATCGTGCAGCCCGTGGACGCGCAGGGCCGCTTCACCGAGGAGGTGCCGCCCTATGCCGGGCAGGTGATCTTCGACGCCAACCGGCCGATCGTCCGCGATCTGAGGGCGGCCGGGCGGCTGATCCGCGACGAGAGCTACCTGCACTCCTACCCGCACTGCTGGCGGTGCGAGACGCCGCTCATGCAGAAGGCGGTGAACAGCTGGTTCGTCGCGGTGACGACGTTCCGCGATCGCATGGTGGAGCTGAACAAGCAGATCACCTGGGTGCCGTCGCACATCCGGGACGGCCAGTTCGGTAAGTGGCTGGAGGGCGCGCGCGACTGGTCCATCTCGCGGAACCGCTTCTGGGGCTCGCCGATCCCGGTGTGGGTGTCCGACGATCCCGCGCATCCGCGCGTCGACGTCTACGGCTCGCTGGACGAGCTGGAACGGGACTTCGGTGTGCGGCCGAACGATCTGCACCGCCCGTACATCGACCGGCTCACCCGGCCCAACCCGGACGATCCGACCGGACGCTCCACGATGCGCCGGGTGCCGGAGGTGCTCGACTGCTGGTTCGACTCCGGGTCGATGCCCTACGCGCAGGTGCACTACCCGTTCGAAAACACCGATTGGTTCGCCCACCACTACCCGGGCGACTTCATCGTCGAGTACAACGGGCAGACCCGCGGTTGGTTCTACCTGTTGCACGTGTTAGCGACGGCCCTGTTCGACCGGCCGGCGTTCACCACCTGCATGGCGCACGGCATCGTGCTGGGTGACGACGGACAGAAGATGTCCAAGTCCCGGCGCAACTATCCCGATGTCGCCGAGGTGTTCGCCCGCGACGGCTCGGACGCCATGCGCTGGTTCCTGCAGGCCTCGCCGGTGTTGCGTGGCGCCGACCTCGTCGTCACGGAGGAGGGGATCCGCGAGGGTGTGCGGCAGGCGATCCTGCCGCTGTGGAATGCGTGGTACTTCCTGTCGCTGTACGCGGGCGCTGCGGGCGGGCCGGGAGAACCCGGCCGGGTCGGCGTGACGCGAACGGATTCGCCGGACGTGCTGGACCGTTACATCCTCGCCAAGACCGCGGATTTGGTTTCGCAGATGACGGCGCAGATGGACGCGTACGACCTCGCCGGTGCGTGCGCATCGCTGCGCGGTTATCTCGAGGTGCTCACCAACTGGTACATCCGGCGCTCACGGCAGCGGTTCTGGGCCGGTGACGCGGCCGCGATCGACACACTGCACACGGTGCTGGAAGTCGTCTGCCGGGTCGCGGCGCCGCTGCTCCCGCTGACCACCGAGACGATCTGGCGGGGGCTGACCGGCGGCCGCAGCGTGCACCTGACCGACTGGCCGGCGCGCGGTGAAGGGCAGGGCGCCCTACCCGCGGATCCCGCCCTGGTGGCCGCCATGGATGAGGTGCGCGAGGTCGCGTCGGTGGCGCTCTCGTTGCGGAAGGCGGGCGGCTTGCGGGTGCGTCAACCGCTGGCGAATATGACGATATCCACGGCGGAACCCGAGGCGTTGCAACAGTTCTCCGGCCTATTGGCGGACGAGGTCAACGTCCGCCAGGTGGTCGTGACCGGGCTGGACGAGGCCGACGACCGGGTCTCTCGGCAGTTGACGGTCAACGCCCGCGCCGCCGGCCCGCGCCTGGGCAAGACGGTGCAGCAGGTGATCCGCGCCGCGAAGTCCGGGGACTGGTCGGTCGCCGATGACGGCTGCGTGACGTGCGGCGGGGTGGAACTGGCCGACGGCGAGTACAGCCTGGAGCTGGCTGCCTCGGGTGACGCGGCGGGCGCGGTCGGGCTGCTGCGGTCCGGCGGCTACGTGCATCTGGACACGGATCTCACCGACGAGTTGCGCGGTGAGGGCGTGATCGCGGACCTGCTCCGGGTGATCCAGCAGGCCCGCAAGGATGCCGGCCTGGACGTCTCCGACCGGGTGTCGGTGGTGCTGGATGCTCCCGACGACGTGTGGCAGCTGGCCGGCGCGCACGTCGAGAGGATCAAGGCGGAGACGTTGGCGGTGACGCTGCAACGCCGCATGGTCGGCCCCGACGGCACGCGCGGTCTGGTCGGTGACGGTGTGGTCGTGCGCGTGCAGGTGACTCGCGCGACGGCGTAGGTCGCGCACCGGATGACGGCGGTGGCCGGCGCGGCGCTCCGTGCTGTGCCGGATTGTGCCGGCCGCCGCCGTCATCGCAGGGTATCTCAGGACGTGACGTAACCGACGTTGGTCACGATCACCCGGGCGTTGCCCGCGGTGACGCGCAACTGGATCGCACGGTCGATCAGCGGCACCAGCATCAGCGTCGACACCGTCTGTCCCTTGCGGAATTGCTGCACGCCGATGGTCGAGCCGCTGCCCTTCGGCGCGACGATCAGGTTGCCGGCCGCCGACGGGTTCACCACCTGCACGTTGACCAGGACCGCGGCGGCGTTGCCCGGCACGCCGAGCAGGCCCGGCACTATCCAGCCGGCGCCGACCGCGTTCACCCGGGAATCCCAGGCCAGCGACGGGCTGGTCGCCACGACCTGCCCGGGAATGTCGGCCGTTGTCGGGACGCCGCCGGTGTCCGTCGTGCCGGCTCCGGAGTCGGTACCCGGCACAGTGGTGATCGGCGCCAGATAGCCGACGGCGGTCACGATCACCCGGGCCTTGCCCGCGGTGAGCCGGAACTCCATGTTGCGGGCACTGAGCGGTACCAGCACCGTGGTCGAGATGGCCTGATCCTTGCCGAACTGCTGCATGCCGATGACGGAACCGCTCTTCCACGGCTTCACGATGAGGCTGCCGGCCGCTGTCGGGTGCACGACCTGGATGGACAGCATCGCCGCCGTGGCGTTGCGCGGCACGCCGGCATTGCCGCCGACCTCGAGTGCGGTCGGATTCGTGGTGATCTTCGCCGTGCGCGAGTCGTAGACGAGCCGGGGCGCCATCGCCGTCATCTGGTAGCCCGTTGCGGTGGACAGGTATCCCTCGGCGCTGACGACCACCCGCGCCTTGCCCGCGGTGAGCCGGAATTGGATGTTCATGGCCGAGAGCGGCACCACGACCGTCGCGGAGATGTACTGGCCCTTGCTGAACTGCTGCATGGACGTGTTGACGTTGCTCTTCCACGGCATCACGACGAGGCTGCCGTTCGCGGTCGGATCGATCACCTCAAAATTCAGGATCGCGGCGGTGGCGTCGCGCGGCACGCCGCCAACGCCCCCCACGCCCAGCGCTACCGGGTTCGTACCGACGATGGCTGTCCGCGAATCCCACACCACGCGCGGGTTGAGGGCGCTCGCGTATGACGGCGGCGTGGCGAACGTCTGCACGAAGCTCGAGTCGATGTTGATCGTCACACCGCCCCAGGTC
>Ga0209952_1002186_pt1 | contig 15046 bp, 12 predicted proteins | sample ThiBiot_750_biof_2_FD_183951 | JGI IMG/M metagenome (GOLD analysis project Ga0209952, IMG submission 183951) | Wastewater bioreactor microbial communities from Cape Town, South Africa - Thiocy_cont_750_biof (SPAdes) | ecosystem: Engineered > Bioreactor > Thiocyanate-remediating >...
TAAAATCTCGTTTGAACTCATTATGAACCACGCAGATTTTGAATATATCGATAAAAGTGGCATTGATAAAGATCTTTATTGTGATTTTTGTGCCAATCCATTAGTAGATCCCGTTTCAACACCATGTCGACATACATTTTGTCGTCAATGTATCGAAACAAAAATTAATAAAACCGGTGGTGCTTGTGCAAAATCGAAATGTAAAAATAAATCTATAGCTCTCGAAGATCTAACGCCTGTCACCGAACGTATCGTTTTAAATATGCTCGATCGTATTCTTGTTAAATGTTTAAATTGTGGTGCAAGTAATATTCAACGTGGTGCATTTGATAAACATGCAACTAAATTTTGTCCGAAAGCAACTGTTTCTTGTTCAGCTGTTGATCTCAAATGTTCATGGACAGGTACAAGTGATCAATTGAAACAACATCGACACGTTTGTTCCTACGAACACTTACGTCCGATTCTCAGTGAAATCATTCATGAAAATCAACAATTCAAAGATGAATTACATCATCGATCAGAACAATGTTCAACAAATCATTGTTTACAAATGAAACAATTACAAGAAGTCAATCAATATGAATGTCAATCAAATCAATGAAATTCTCGCTGAACAAGTCAATCAATTGACATCTCTACAAAATGAAATTCAACAATTAAAAGAATTAACTATGCATAATCGAACACAAATTCAAGAATTACAACATGAAAAATCCAAAATTCGACGTATCGAAGAACGTTGTAGTAAAAATGATATTCAAATACATCATTTAATTGATAAACTCAATCAACGACGAGGTTTGTTCGATGTTTTGACTCGATATTTATTTATCTATTTAAGTTTTTTCTTTTAGAAACTCATGCTTATGAAAACACACAACTCGAATTAAACATATCGAAATATCAATTTCATACAGCTGTTGATCTATCTAAACAACAATTACTCGATCGTGACATGGAAACAATTATAAAACAAGCTGTCATCGGAAAAGAATGTACACGTCTTGATCTTGGTTATAATATGATTACATCACAAGGTGTATCGATATTAGTCGATGCATTGAAACAGAATACGACATTAGAAGAATTAGATTTTCATAATAATCGTATATCCGATCTTGGTGTTCATTCGATAGCCGAAGTTCTATCGACAAATAAATCAATTATCAAAGCATTAGGTTTAGGTTCGAATGGAATTACTGATAAAGGTGCTGAACATCTAGCTGAAATGTTAAAAACGAATCGAACAGTAACTTGGTTAGCTCTAGCTGGCAATCAAATTGGTGATTATGGTGTTAAACTATTAGCGAAAACATTAGCACATGAAAATTCAAGTTTAACTGTTCTATCACTTCATGTCAATAAATTGATTAGTGATGCAAGTGTCGATACAATTATCTATATGTTACAACATAATAAATCATTGAGAAAACTGTGGATGCAAGATTGCAATCTATCCGAAGAGGGTAAATCGAAATTAAGAGATGCAGCAAAACTAAGACAGAATTTTCTTCTATATATGTAATTTTTTGTTTTCTTTTGTTTCTTTTTTTCTAATAAAATATGTTGTATTTACCGCTTAAATCTAGTTTATTTTATTACTATGCTCTGCACAATTCGTACATCGAAATCAATCTGGCAAATATTCAAATCTCATATACCTCGATTTTGTTTGACTATTTTCTGTGATGTTCTATGTCCATTGATACTCTTCTTCGTATTAGAAAAACATGTGAAACTGATCTATGTTTTTCTAATAGCTGGTCTTCCACCATTGATGATGATCATTGTTAAAGCAATCATTTGCTGTTCATTTGATGTTCTTGGTTTTCTTATTTGTCTTTCATTTCTTCTCTCAGCTCTCATTGCAATTCTTACGCATAATGAATTCATTTTTCTATTTGAAAAATCTCTCATTACATTAATCATATCGATTACTTTCGGTTTAACATTGATTCCATGTTCCTATTGTCATTGGTGGAAACCATTAGCATTCTATATCTATCAAGAATTGATTCCAATCGAACGAAACGATCTCGATTCATCTGAACAAATCATATTCGATAGAATTTTACTTGATAAAAACAATGAAATTAAATCGATCTACGATTGGATGTATAGATATTGTTCATCGTTTCGTTTAGCTTGTTTTTTAATAACAAACATTTGGTTTATTGGTTTTCTATTTGAATTTTTCATTCGATTGATATTGATCATTGTTTTTCATTTATCTATTAAGAAAATAATTATCTATGGACATATTCTATTGACTTCAATAACGATTTTTTGTATTATTCTAACCGTAGTTTGTATAACAAAAGAACGAAAACAAACATTAGAATCAATTGAATTATGGAAAAATGAATATGTTCATGAGATTAAATCAACAAATCTACCTGCATAAAAATAAATGAGAAAAAACATATACGCGTCTATTTGATTTAAATAAAATATTCTATTAACTGACAAAACATCTGATCAATTCAAGTGACAGATGTTCGTACTTTGTTTTTCTTTTAAACACGAATTCAATTATAGACAAAGAAAGAAAAGGCGATCAAATTTCTTATTTTTACTCGAGATTTAAATTCTAGGTGTGAACAAGATTTAGAATTGCAAATGAATTCTACTAGTTTACCATCGGTTGACGACATTTTTGCTTTTATTTTCTCAGTACAAATTGGTCAAAAGAATTTCTTTCGTTTTGCTGGTCCAATATTTATTTTCATTGGTACTCTAAGTGGCATTTTAAGTCTATTTGTTTTCACACAAAAAGGTCTACGAAAAAGTCCATGTTCAATTTATTTCATTGCTTATAATACATCAACTTTAGTTCTTATTTACATCTCATTTCTTCCGATAATCTTAGAAATTGGCTATGAATTAACACCAACAACATACAATCTATTTCTTTGTCGTTTACGACTTTATACAACATTTCTTATGAATTGTTTATGCCCGTTTTATCTTCTACTAGCATCTGTTGATCGTACATTAGTCACATCGCCTAATGCACGATCAACAGATGCTAGTAGAAGATAAAACGGGCATCAATCGATTGTAATCGGAACGATAATTTGGATCATAGGTCTTAGTCATGTTTTAGTTTTCTCGGATTTAATTCGAATAGAAACTGGAAATACGATTTGTTACGTTCAATTAGGTTGGTATTCAGCTGCAATTACGTATGGTTCATTAATCAAAGAAATTCTTATTCCTTCACTCATGATTATTTTCGGTTTAACATCAATAAGAAATATTCGACATGTTCGAATTAATATTTTAACAACAACAACAGCATCAATATCATATTATCCAAATCATACGGGCAATAATAATACTAATCTTAATTCAGCACGTGCAAAAGATCGACAATTAATTTTAATGTTACTTGTTGATATAACGATATATGTATTTTTTAGTTTGATTATGGCTGTTACATTAATGTACGAGTAAATTACACGAGATAAACGGAAAACTTTAGAAAAATTACATATTGAATTATTAATTAAAAGTATTGCGATGTTTGCTGCACATATACCATTTTGTATAAATTCATATGCAAATTTACTTGTTTCGAAAACATTTCGAAAAGAAGTCAAAGAATTATTTGTTTGTAAAAAAATCGTTTATACATCTCAAGTAAGCTCGAATTATAATCGATGAATTCTTTCTTTTTTTTTTTTGTGTTCGTCATCTATACTGTAAATATGCCAAGAATGTGTATATTCGTGTCTCTTATTCTCTCTATCAATTTATCATGCTGACGACAAGTATATGATAAAAGTTAACTCGAGAGTGATAAGAAAAGAGTAAATGTAATTTATGTCGTATTCTTTGTACATTAAAAATGTAATTATATTATAACAATAAAAAAAAATACTAATTAAAAATAATAAGTCTCATAAGGTTCACTGTTGTTACTCGAATTGTCTAAAGAATTCAATGGAATATCACTATGTGTACTATTTGACCGGGCTTTAGCGATACGTCGTTTCATTTTGCAATGAAAAACAATGAAACCAACGAGAAGTCCAAGTAAAGACACGCCGAGACCAAGTGTAAGACTAATAATCAAACCCCAATTAGGTGGAACTAGAAAAAATAAAGAAAATAAATGTTGTTAACAATTCAATTATGATCGATAGTCATTCACATGTTGAACGAGGAATTAATTGATCACCTTTTATCATAGTTGTCGTGACGATTATAGTTGATGTTGATAGTGGATCTATGATTGTCGTTGTTGTTGATGATGAATTTAAATCTGAAAAAAGAATTTTTAAATATTTTCGTTTGCTTCTTCGAAACTCACAAGAACAATTATAATCATAAAGTTCTAAATTATCCAATGCAAAGTAAACTGTCTCATTCAATGCTTGATCAATATTTCGTTCGAATACGAATTCAAACTAAATAGAAAAATGATCTCATACAGCTTTTTGTTTGGTCTCTTCATCGAAATATTACAGTATAATTATTTGAAAGAACATTAAATGTTACTTCATTGTATTCCCATTTATTTTCTGTCATATTTCGTATGGTTAAATTCGTTAGTAAAATACGATTTTCTGTTCGATTTTCAGGTCGTAACCATACGTATATTTGTTGACCCCAATCCGTTCGTTGTTCGTCAATAGTAAAATAATAAAAAAATCGTAGACATTTCTCAATAGAATTGTCATCAGTGGAACTATTAAGCGAATCAATAATCGTTTTCGATCTCTCATGAGAATCAATTGATACCATAAAAACCTGATGAACATGTTGCATATTCATGATTAATTGTCAAACATTGCCGATCATAACAAAACCACATGTTTCTATTATTGATTCGATATGGTAATTGACAATATTGATTATCATTTGTTGGTTGATCTGTAGAAGATTAAAAGATGATGAAAATCGACGTATATGAGATAAGAAATGAAGCATACGAATAGATGTAATATCAGAAGTCGGTGCTTTCAATAGATGAATGAAATCATCACCATCGGTTCGACGAACATGATTTGAAGTAAAACAAAATGTCGTAAAATCACATTGATATCGTGGAAATATTTCTGGCCTACATAGAAAAGAGAAAATATCAAATCGATTTTCCTTCTATAAACAAAAAAAACAATGAACAAAATAAGACATTTTCACATGGGACAATATGATACAATGAAATTACTACCTGATGTTTTAGTATTTACAAAGAGAAAACTAGAATGTACAACAATAGACAAAGGATAGAGTGATTCAAAAAAAGACAATATCGAATTTCTTAATTATTCTTACATTATTGTTTCAATAGCATCGTTATTCGTAATCATAATTTCATCCAACGCAATATAAAACTCTCCGGTATATTCAACATTATTTCTTTGTAAATCAAAGTATATCTAAATCGAAAAATAATTTCGAGTTTGTTTTTTATTATAAAAGAATTTTTTACATAATATTCAGTTGTTTTCGGTTGAAAATTGAATTTAGCTTGATGCCAACCATTATATAACATTTGCGAAACACGACCAATCTGATGATGATCACTATCACGAATGTTAATTGCACCAATATTAGTTCGTGTCAAATAGTAATAAAAGCTCAAACATAATCGATTTGTTCTTGAGTTGAGTTTTATATAATACGTGTAAGTAACTTGTGACTCTAGTTTAACATACGCATATTGACCTATTCGTTTTTTTTAAATAAATAGAATAAATTATTAATTAGAAAACAAAATATATTCAAGAGAGTAATCGAACCAAGAACACATGTTTCCGTTGTATTATCTTTTGTAAGACACTTCAATTGATTGAATGGACGAGTTAAATGAGTACAAAAGAATATTTCTTTGGAATTCTCATGAATACGATATGGAATTTGACAGTAGTGATGATTATGTTTAGAATTCGTCATTTTACTAATTGATGTCACATCGGATAGAGGCAGAATAGGATCATCAAATAGATTGATTAGAGAATGAAATGTTTGAATGTGTAAATTTGGATAAGTTCCATTTGAAATTAATTTATACGGTGAATTATTCTCATCGAAATTGCAATGAAAATACACTTGACTATCAACAATCGATAGAATTAAAGTATAAACACTGACTAAAAATAGAAATATGTCAATTAAAATAAGAACTTGTTCGATCGTTTTATTTTGTTTTTCGTGTACCTAGTTTAAACATAATTCGACTATGAGATCGTGAATGAATAAAGTATAAGTTAGAAAGTAAAATGATCCACATAGACGAAGAAAAAAAAGCACAGAAAAGAACGATCTTTGAGAACAAAAGATAAGAACAAAGATTCATGTCTGTAATAATAAATGACATAACACGAGGAGAAGAAGAAGAAAAGGAACTTTTCTTTTTGTTTTTGATCTTTTCTGCAAATTTGTCAAACAAAATTCAAATAAATTAGGTTTTCCACTGATTATTTTCTACATAGCAATTAGAAGTTAGACAAACAACACAAGCAGTCAGATTGAATTTTCTCAATAGTAATAATCATCTTATCACTGCGTCAAGTTTTGTTCGTTCTTCAAAAAAGATTCATTGAGGAAGAAAGAAGAAGAAAAAAACGTGCACATTCTCAATTCTCTTTATACATCCGACTGTTCTTATAATGGAAAGAAAAAAAAAAGAAAAGAAAGAAATATATATATTCATTCATTCTAGGCTTCACTCGACTCGTAATAGGCACATTCTGTCATGTCAAAGAATTCTTTTTCTTCTTCTTTTTCTTCGTAGTACTACTACTGACATTCTTTCTCAACGAGATACTTTGAATACAATTATTATACGAAAAAGTTTACATAGGTCAATCTTATACAATCAAATTCATGTTTGAAAAGTTGATCGGATTTGTTTGTTATTCTTCGTCTTGACTATGCACGCACATGTTTACATGCATACACACACGTATACATATATGTATATATGTGGATCAGCCGAAACAAAGAAAGACAACAAAAAAAAAAGAAATAACTAAATCAGTTTTATTTCGAACATTTTTAGATTGATTATACTATCTATGTCGTCAACTATCATCGATTCAATTACTCTCACACCTAAAGAAAATATTCAAACATCACGAAAAATTCAATTCTCGATTTGGGATACATTTAAACATCATATACCACGTTTTATTTTAACTATACTCGTTGATGTTATTCTTCCTGTTGTTATTTATTTTTCTCTACAAAAACGTATCAAACCAGTCTATGCTCTCTTAGTTGCTGGTACACCACCGCTTGCCATGGTTATAATCAAAGGTTTCATATCTCGAACATTCGATGCACTTGGTTTTCTCGTATTCATTGCATTTCTCATATCGGCTATTGTTGCTGTTATAACACATAATCCTATTGTTCTTTTATTAGAAAAATCGATTGTAACCGGTATTCTATCGATTATATTTGCACTCACTTTATTGCCATTATCGATATGTCGAAAGTGGCTTCATACAAAACCGTTAGCTTATTATTTCTATCAAGATTTAGTTCCGACAAAACGACATGAAGTTGGATTGCCTGAGAATATATTTGATAATGAATTAGAAAATCTCGATGAACATGACGATGAAATACCAACGATTCGAAATCTTTCGACCAAAGAAGAAGTTGCTAAAGTTTACGAATGGATCTATTTTCATTGTTCATCATTTCGTACAGCTTGTTATTTAATAACAAGTATTTGGTCGACAGGTTTTCTTTTCGAATTTCTCGGTCGTTTACTTTTAATTATTTTCCGATTGAAAATTGACAAAATTATTATCTATGGACATGTTATTCTAACGTCAGTTACAATTATTATGATTCTATTGACAATTATTTGTATAACAAAAGAACGCAAATTAACGTTAAATTTTATTGACAAATGGAAAAATGATCATTTCAATGTATATCAATCTCAAACATAAAAAAACAAAAAATTCCGTTGTGTATATGATTTTTTTTTCGTTGTATGAATAAAGAAAAATTTATTGATAAGAAAAGAACTGAGATTTCTTTTATTTGCGTCATAATATATAACTGTCAACAGATGATTAAGCCGTTCATTTTATTTCTACTCAAGCATGAATAGCATTGATCGAGTCATTTATAATTCTAGAACACGCACGTGTCTTTAAATATATATATATATGTATGCATAAGTTATTTATACTAGCAAATGAATATGAGTAAAAATGTTTGACGACTCTTTTTTTTTCTTTCGTTCTTTCCTCGTACGCCTCAGTGATTATCTTTAAAAATAAACATACAAGCTTATAATTACAGTTGTTTTTTTCTTTAGAATATAAGTTTTCCGTGTCTAGCACGTCGGATTAGTTTTTTGTTTTGTTTTTAGAAAATAAAATGCGTAGAACGAGCGTTTATTTCTCTTTCGTTTTTTGAAGATAATGATTCAAGAAGAGATCGATTCGGATTGTCAACCAATTCTTTCAATCGAATCCGATGATATTTGTTTATCAATCGAAGAAAATGAATTTTCTCTATGGAAAACATTTAAACATCATATTCCACGTTTATTATTAACAATACTTATTGATGTTATTCTTCCATTTGTAATCTATCTCATTCTACGTAAACATTTCAAAGCTGTTCACGCACTTCTATCAGCTGGCATACCGCCATTTCTTATGGTCGTTGTTAAAGGTTTTATTTCTCGAACATTTGATGCACTTGGTTTCCTTGTTTTCATTGCATTTGCAGCATCGGCTATAGCAGCTGTTCTTACACATAATGCCATTATATTATTACTCGAAAAATCGCTTGTTAATGGCATCACATCTTTAGTTTTCGGTATTACATTAATACCATTTTCTTGTTGTCAAATACGACCATTAGCTTATTATTTCTATCAGGATTTAGTTCCAACTAAACGTAAAGATATTGGTTTACCTGATCAAATATTTGCCGACGATAATGATGATGGTGATGACAATGATTACCTATTGCATTTATCACATAAACAAGAAGTAGCACAAGTTTACGAATGGCTATATGCACATTGTGCATCATTTCGTCGAACATGTTATTTGATAACCATTATTTGGACAATTGGTTTACTATGTGAATTTCTTCTTCGTTTACTGCTTATTCTCATGCATTTATCTGTCGATCAAATATTTATCTATGGTCATATTATGTTAATTTCAATAACGATTATTTTAATTTTCTTAACTATTCTTTGTATAGTTCATGAACGAAAACAAACGATTAAAACAATTCGTCTTTGGAAAGATGAACATTTGAATTTTTGAAAGTTAACATCATAATTGTAAACATATGTTGCGCATATTTGAAGAAAAATAAAAAAAAATCGATCGCTGAAAGAAAAGAAAGAAACCATTTATTTGAATCGCAACTGAAAATTTCTTTTTTTTTCTCTTCTTTTTTCAATAGTCTTCGTTGTCATCAACAACATCATATGTATGCACCATTTGCATTGACATTTTATAAAAAAAAACAAAGAAGAAAGGAATCAAAGTTTTTCAAAGAATTCAATATAAAAAAGTATAAGTATTAAAATGCATTCGATGACCGAAGATAGATCATTACCGATTAAATTTTCAATTTGGCACACATTTAAACATCATATACCACGTTTTCTTTTAACAATTCTTCTCGATGTTCTACTTCCACTTGTGATCTATATTAAATTACAACAAGTTGTTCGACCGGTTTATGCTCTTTTAGCAGCCAGTAGTCCGCCATTATGTATGATACTTATTAAAGCAATATGGTTTCGCACATTTGATGCACTTGGTTTTCTTGTTTTCTTTAGTTTTATTGTTACAGCCTTAATTGCTGTTATATCACGTAATCCATTGATAATTCTATTAGAAAAATCATTGATTACAGGCATTCTTTCGATTATGTTCGGTGTAACATTAATACCAATAGAAATTTGTCAAAAACGTTTTCGTTGGCGACCATTAGCATTTTATTTCTATCAAGATTTAGTGCCAACAAGACGAAAAGATCTTGGCCTATCGGATGAAATTCAACAAGTACAAGTACAATTTCATTACAATCAATTGAAAGATGAGCTTGAAGTCGAACAACTTCGACATAAACAAGAAGTTAGTCAAGTCTACGAATGGTTGTATACACATTGTTCATCATTTCGTTATTCATGTTACACAATCACAAGTATTTGGTCAATTGGATATTTTCTTGAATTTCTTACACGAATAACGCTTATTCTAGCCAAATACTCGATTAATCAAATTGTTATCTACGGACACATTATTCTTAGTACAATAACTGTGATTATGATTTGTTTCACAGTTTTATGTATAACGATTGAACGAAGATATACTTTGAAATTTATCGAACGATGTCGTGGATTAACTCAGATGACATTGCCCAGTGAGAATATTTGAAGTAGATATCGAGAACTAATGACATCTACATAATATTTGTTATTAAATCGAATAATAATATTTTTAAAAAGATTAATTTATACCGAAGTTTTTTTGTTTTTGGTATATTTTTTCAATAAATAGCTTCAATTAAGCAAGATTAAAAAAAAGCATATATTCATTCGTGAATATCAATTTTACGAAAAATGATGATATGATTTCTATCTATTTTCATTTGATTTGCTAGAAACCTCTCATCATGCCTCGATCATCGAAAAAAGCTCGTTCTCAACAAAATCAATCCGCTGAACAGAAAACATCATCATCATCATCATCGTCTGATAATGATAGTGATCAAGAAGAATCAATGAATACCAATGAAAACATTCAAATCGATCTCGAAGCTCGTACACCCATCGATAGTGATCATTCAGGTATTCGATTCTTTCTCGAACAATCATTTGGTAATACGAACCGAAAGACTCAACTCGATCTAAGTCAATTAACAAGTCAATTGATTCGACAACAAACATGCGGCAGTGTTTTCTATCAACCAGCTGATCCGACAATTGATGAAATCGATGAAGACGACGACGATTATCCTGTCTTAGGTATTTGTTCGATGCTTCGAATTGATCAACAAAATAATAAACAATTACAAACATGGTTATTAGAAAAATGTTCCGACAATCAACAAGCAAAAACAATTCTTCAATGTAAATTTTGAGAGAGAAAAATTCAAAGATTTCGATGATTTTTCTTTTATGTTCTATAGCATCGAAATGTGGTTTGTTTGTTAATGAACGTTACATGAATATTCCGGCTGATATCAGTTTACCAGCTATTCGAACACTTCGACAAGAAATTCTCTTTCCAATTGATTATTGGATAATTCATGTTAAATTACGTTTGAATAAAGATGATCTTAGTACAATCTATTATCTTAACGGTGAAGAAGAAATCTTTCAACAATATTCAACTGTTTCCGTTGATTATCAACCAACACAATCGAATGATAGTGAATGGATACAACGACGACGAATTCTTTTTGTTTCAACTGATAAACTCGATGATATTTGTTCGACAATTGAACAAAAACTTAAACAGTGATTTTTGTTTAAATTGTTTCTAATCAACAACAATAAAAAAAAAAGAAAGAATCTATGTTATTGTCTCGCGTTGATTTAATTAATTTCTTTTTTCGTCTCTCTTTGATTGGTCCCTCTTCATTAGTCAAGCTGTTCGAGATAGAAATCAAATTGAATCTAGTTCCGTTTGTCTTTCCAATTATCTGATTGAACAATAATAGAGATATACATTCGCATATTTCTCACACCTTAGTGTCGATAATACGTACTGTATCTGCGCACGTGTAGTTTATCCGTATATGTACCTGACTAATCCTCATCGAGATCTATCTTGTTCAATCAATTCAGACAGAAGACGAATAAATCTATATACAACGATCAAATTTCGAACTAATTTTCAATTTGAAAAAAAAGAAGAACGATGAACAACAACAACAACAACGACAGTAGTTAGAATAAGAGACTTTTTTTTATTATTATTTCGATATTCATTCAATCGATGATCTTTAATCAAACATTAGATTTATATGGCGTTATGATCAAACGAAATCTTATGTTCTCTTTGGTGTTAGACGATGATGATGATGATACATTGAGATTAGAAAGTCACGTTTCATCACTTAGATTTACGAGTCGATTGCACGAAAGAAGAAAAAAGACGTTTTTTTTTTCCAAGAGATCAAGGTAGCGACAAAACAAATATCGAACCGAAGTTTATTATTCAAGGTTAATCATTGTGTCTACTGACCAACGATAAGTGTTGAGCACATGTTGATTTTATTCTTTAAATAGATCAAAGATCGAAGTCAAGACAAAATTTAAATTGAATTGTTTCCTCCCTTTGCCTGCCTTCTTAAACATCAAGCAAATCAATCAATCGAACATGATGTGCAATTGAGATAACGATAAACAAGAAAATGAATTCGACTAGAAAAAAAAAAAGAACTCAAATATGTAAGTGACAATGATACAGAAGCTCTCGGTAAATATACACAAGCAATCATCGACAAAAGGGGACAAAAAATTGATATTTAGAAAGATATATCAAAAATAATAATCCTCTCGAAATAAAGATTTATGATTATTATAAACTTTAATACATATACACATATATCGAAGAAGAAGAAGAGGGGGAAGAAAAACGAAAGGATTAATTTGATTTGAATCTTTCTTTTTCTTGCAATTATCGTTCATCCCCTCAAGTTCATCATCGATCGACAACGACACATCATCAATTGTCGTCGATGTTGTTGTTGTTATTATTGTTGATCATCATTGCCCATAGGCAATCGATGCATGTGTCGAGAGATTTGAAAATGATGTTTCAAGAATAACACCTCATTCAATTCGTCGTTTGTGTTATGACATAATTAAAATTAATCAAATCAATGTATATATTCTTCCATCTGAATGATACCCTGAGAAATCAGTTTTTTTTTTCTTCATATATTCTCATTTGCATAGATCTCTAATTCGTTCACATCATCATACAGCTGTTGACTTTATTGGTCAAGTTAAGACAAAAAAAAAGAGAGAGAGAGACACGAGAAAGCCGAGCACCACCTTCAAAGGGCAACACATGTTGTTTGAAAATAAATACAACTCAATGATGATGATGATGATCACGATGATAAGTGTATGAAAATTATTTTTTCATTTGCTTTCTAAACAGCATGACGCACGAAATCTATAGACATGTATATGTATATTATCGAAAAAAAAAGGCAAATATGCTAATGAAAAAGATCATTAATTTGAAAACTGACGCCAATCGATTGTAAAGGCAAGACGAAGACGAAGAAGAAAGGGAGAATGAGAACTTTAGTTTTTTTATTAACTTAACAAAAACTCGAGAAAAGATATTGTGTGTGTATGTTTTTATTAGCAAGCATGATTATTGGTTAGAATTGTAGGGCAACTATCCAATTGATGATGGATCATGTTTCGTTTTTCTTTTATTTGACCATAATCATAATCATTCAGTACGAAACAAGAGAAAGAGAGAGAAAAATAATTGCCTTTAAATCGTTTCTATATGTCTCTTTTAAAGGATATATCCAATCAATATACAGCACGATACATTGTCTATTGCCTCAGGTGTCATTTGATAGGACGACGACGACGACGAAGAAAAGGAAGAAGTAGGTAATTCAGCACAAATTAATTCACATTCTCTCTCTCTGTCTCTTTCAATGCATGCGCCAGGGAGAGAGAGAAATAGAGAGAGAAGAGAAGAGAAGAGAGAATATATTTCTATTGCTTTTGCTGTTGTTATTCTACTAAATCAACGAGTCAATATTAGACGAGCAAAAGAAAAAGAAAATTGATAAAACAATCGACGATAGAAACATCGATTATAATTGAATTAAATTCCTTTCGTATACGTGTACTTGTGTACATACAGTTCGGTATGCCTGTTCATCGACCAACACGACCAGTAGCATCGACATCGAATTCTCGAAAATCAATGGGCTTCTCAATCAATGATATTATTCAAAATGAAGATACGAACAAATCTCTACCGCGACCAACTCCGCCAATACTTCCCTCGTATCTTCCGCCAACATCCTGGATACCACCGCCGGCCAGTCTCGATCCAATTGTTCAATATCAATTGCAATATCTTCGACATGGCGGTCGTTTATTTGACGGTCGATTTGCAAGTAAAAACTTCGAGTTCTTTTGTTTGAAAGTGAATAAACATGTTGATTTGATTAGGTCCTGAAGCTGCTGCGGCTCTTATACTTCATTCATTTCGTAAACCGAAACGTGTTCGAACAGCATTTACACCAGCTCAATTACTTAAACTCGAAAATGCGTTCGAAAAAAATCACTACGTCGTCGGACAAGAACGTAAAGAGTTAGCCCGACATTTAAATTTAACTGAAACTCAAGTAAGTAACGGAAATGTTAATGAAAAAGAAATGTTCCGCTATTTGCATAAGGAAGTTCACTTAATTGATTGACGGTTTCCTTTTGAAATGAACGAGAGGGGAAAAGGAAAAACTTACGATAGATTAGTAAAAATAACACGAAAACTAACATAACTTTTCTCTTAGGTTAAAGTTTGGTATCAAAATCGTCGAACAAAACATAAACGTTTGAAATCCGAAGATGGAAATACGAGTTCAAATGATATCAACGACGACGATGAAGATGACGATGATGATGATGATGATGAACAAGGCGATGGATCGATTGAACAAGATTCCAATCAACAAAATCAATCGGATACATCGGATGTTAATCAGAAAAACGAAGATGAACATTCGTGGGATACAAATAATAATAATCCATCGTATCCATTTCTTTCTCAATCGTCAACACCACGTTCATCGATATCCGATCGATATTTTCTACATCTTGCTGCAGCTGCAGCAGCCGCAGTATCAACAACAACGAATACATCAACGCATTCGTCAGATGAACATCGATAGAATAAAGACAACGAACGAAAAAGCCCGGTCTCAATATCGATCTGTTCGACATTCCAATTGTTGTGTACACATTATTCTTATTCATGTTTTTCGCTCTCTCGTTTTTTTTTTCGTGTAATATTGCAATTTTGATTTCTTTTTCTTCTGTTTGTTT
>Ga0209952_1002196_pt1 | contig 14966 bp, 10 predicted proteins | sample ThiBiot_750_biof_2_FD_183951 | JGI IMG/M metagenome (GOLD analysis project Ga0209952, IMG submission 183951) | Wastewater bioreactor microbial communities from Cape Town, South Africa - Thiocy_cont_750_biof (SPAdes) | ecosystem: Engineered > Bioreactor > Thiocyanate-remediating >...
CAATTATTTATATTAAGTACACCTGATTGATAGAACATAAATAATTGCGAACTTGTATCTAAACCGATAAATAACGGTCCGTAGTTCACCAAAGCTTCTTGCATTGCTTTTTCATCACCTTGTTCAATTGAATTGTATTTAATCGTGCCAACATCGACCTGTTTAATTCCACTTGTTTGACACGTTCTCCTTGCTCCGGCATATGGATATGAATCCCATGTCGCGATTTTATTTCCTTGTCCTGCAACGTAACGAAGGCTCGGTACGAAATTGCCTCCATTACATCCGTTATTTCCATTGCTTGAACAATCGACAATCTGCTGTGGACTAAGATTAGTCACCGTTTTCGAATTCGTTTTAATAGCATAAAGTGATTCAAGGACAGATGCTGTTGCAAATGCATAACAAGCACCACAATTCAATTGATTTTTAACACTACCAACAACGCTTTTACTACGCCAATCGAATGAATCACTTGAACCACTATTACCACCACCACTACCTTCACTACCACCACTTGTAGTTTTATTGAATAATCCAATAATCCAATCGATAAAACCACGTCGATCATGAAAACGTTCGTGCGTTCGTCGATAGATCATACTTCGTTTAATTCGTCGTTGATACAAATGTTCGTCGTAGAGTTTTTGTAAACGACGACGAAGATTTTCTTTTGAATCGGATTCGGAATTGGAATCTTCATGAAACGTACGTCGTCGTAAACTAGTTGATACGATTAAACCTTTTTTCATTAAATTAAATTCATCTGTTGACCAATCAGCAAATTCATTTAATTCCAAATGAAATGTATTTAATTTTTGAAGATTCGATTCGAGAACATATTGTAAATGTTTACGAAATATACCTAAACGTTGTTTTTCTTCGTCTGAAATAAATCAAAATTATGCTCGTTCAACAAAATCTTGTTTCAAAACGAACTTGTTGATGAATAAGAACGGCCGTATGTTGTTTTAAAAAAAGACCAAATACGACTTACTGTCGAATCATTTACACTCAATATGCCATCCAATTTAAATTTCGCAATATCAACAACTTTATCGACATACTCTTGAAGATTTAAACTTTCGAACAAACCATCAGTTTTTGTCACACAAAATCCAAGAAGAACGATCGTTAAGAACAAAATTCCGCACGATTTCATAGGTAAATGTATAATCAAATGATTTTGAGAAAAAGAACATTTTGCAATATATATATGTATACATAGTAAAATATTGACATCGATCGATGAATAACAGAGAACTAATCAAAACAAGTTACCCTTGACAAGAAAATAAATGATTATTTCGATGAATAACTCGTTTATCAAGTAAATACAAAGTACTACTTATTTCATATTTAGACCATAAACGCAACTGCTTCGTTCTTTTTTTCAAGAGAAATCTATTCATATGTTTTTATTCGAAATTCGTATAAATCGTTGCCAGTTTATCGAAATGAATGAGTAAGACTTCATCAATAAAAGCATATCTTAATTAGACTTATAAGTGCACAGTTATTTTTTACGGACATTGATGATATTCAAAATGTTGTTCTGTGTCGAATCGACTATTTTTCTTTATTTTTTAAATAAACACTAATGTCTATGCACGAAAGAAAGAAATGCTTTGCCATTAGCATTCTCTTGTTTTCTTTTGATCGTTTCTCTTGTGAAGACAAAAAAAGAAGCAATCTTTTTCATTTTCAATCAAAATCGACCGAAACAAAAAATGCCACCTTCATGTAGTATTACCGATTGTAAACGTTTCTCCTGTGCATTATGTCATTGTTGCCAACAAAATCTATGTTTATCTCATTTAAAAGAACATCAACAACTTCTCATATCTCGATTAGAACCATTAGTCGATAAAATAAATCTTCTTGACGATCGAGTCAATGGATTAGATGTCGAAAATTTAATTAGTAAAGCACGAGAAAAATTAGAATCATGGCGTATTGATTGCTATCAAAAAATCGATGAATATCTCGAAAACAAATATTCTCAATTAATGAAATATGTCAATCAAAAAATCGATCGGCAACGACATGATATCGATCGTATGCGATGTCAATTAACTGAATTAGTACAAAATCAAGAAGTTACACGCGAAGATATCGATTCGTTGAATTCAAAAATCAATCGAATCGAACTAAGCATGCTCAAAGTCGAGCAAACATCGTTTGTTATTCATATTAAAACGGGTAATGTCGAAGAAAATATCATTCAAATCGAAGAACTTAATAATTCGCAAGGATTCGATCTAACAGCTCTGTCTCAAATATCGAAAACGATCACTTGTCCGAAAGATAATTGGGCACCTTTAGCTACGAACGATAAACATCTATTATTATATCAAAAACCGAATTTATGTTTAGTCAATCAAGATTTTTCGATTGAACAAAAAACCCTATGGTCATTTGGAGAAATTTGGGATATGTTTTGGTCGTTGACATTACAACAATTTATTATTATCAATGAAAATAATGTTTTTCTTATTGACGAAAATACAATGTCAATTGAAAGTATTCAAATGATTGCTAAACAAAATTGGTGTTGTGGAACATGTTCAGAGAAATCATTGTATTTAGCAACATATCGACGTGGTGCATCGATTATGGAATTTAATCTGTTGCCAAGTATAGAATTTGTTACACATTGGAAATCGCCGGAAACATGTTCGAAAGATGAAGGCATTCATGATATGATTTATAATCGAGAAAAATTATTTTTAATTATTGAAAATCATATTAAAAAAAATATTCGTGTCGAACTACGATCATCGGTGACCTTAGATCGTCTATGGATGCTTTCACTTGAAAGTGCAAATCAACAGAATGTACAAATTCGTTGTTGTTTATTTCATAATCAAGGTTGGCTTCTTGTTCATCATGATCGAAATCGTCTTTTACATATAACTAAAGATGGAAAATTGAAAACATCATGTCAATACACACCATCACCTCATTTTGCATCAACATTCGGATCGAATTTATTGGTCATAGCTACTTCAAATAGTATTAATTTACATAGAATATAATTGAACAACAACAACGAAAAAAAAAGAAGAAGAACTGGATCAAGTACTGTTGAATAATTACTTGCTATCACTTCACTAAATTTAATAATTTCAAGTATTCTTTTTGCTTGTTCTTCGTTCTATCTCATATTGATCGTCGAAATTTGAAAAAAAAGACTATTTTTAGAAACTGAAAAGTCTCACTCAAATCGACATGAATTTATCTAATTATTCGTCATGACGTATTTCCTTTTATTTTAAATACTAATCATAATCAATGCCAATAACTGCATGTCACGAAGAAAAAAAAATGTTTAATTGCATTTATGTCAGTGCATAGTTAGCGTCATCTTCAAAACAGAAAAAGATTTCTTCACTAGTTCATTAATCGAAACATCTAAAAATGGTATCTAAGGTTCATTGAAGTCTTCATGATCTATTTCTTTTTTTGTATTTGAAGTTTAGTCATACGTATAGTGATTGACCTTTCAGTGACTTAGACGTTATGCATAGAAGATAGTCTCGATCATTAAACAGATCATTGATTTTACTAATGAATGTTATTAATTGAAAACAAACGGTATTCGATTTGTTTTTTTTCCACGATATTATTGATCAGCTATGACTTTTTTTGTCGTAATTTCGAGATTAGTATCTCGAAAGATATTTACTGATGAGTAATATATGAAACAAAAGAAAAACTCAATTATTTATTCAAATAAGATAAAAATCTATCGATCAATCATACTGATGAAAATCTCTTTATTTTTCGGAATAAATTATTCTAATAAAAAACAACAAACGAAAAGTGCTTTGCAAGTTAAACAATCAACATTTTAACAAATTGAAATAATTATCCAATATGCCGGAATGAGTAGGAGAAAGATGAATAAATTCAATTTATTATTAATCATCGTAAAAAAAAACAAAGCAAAATAAGATTAGTTAGAATGTTTCTATTTGCATAGAGCAAAGCAGCAATATGATTCTTTATACTTGTTGACAATCTGCTGTTTTTGCCGTTTCCATAATCGAATTGCCTTATGAATAAAGCACATCCTAGTCATCTTTACGTGTATACAATGTTCTCTTCTCCTCCTACTCCTCGTCTTCTTGTCTTTTTGTTCTATTCCTTAGATCCTAAATAGCTAACGCGAAAGATACGAGGATATATACATTCGATAAAAGATGCATGAAATACTGACATTAACATTATTTCATTGGCATTTCTTTTTTTTTGTTGTATATCTGGATTTTAGAATAAAAGCCAAGAAAATCTATTTATAAGAAATAAACACACATATACATTGAGATAATTTCATTTGATTAGACTGCTCGACAAGTACATGAGTGTCACTCTTTGTCGCCACGCGCTCCTTCAATTAAGCTTACTGATTGATTTAACTCATGCGACCAACACAAAAACATACTCTTAAACAAACGATAATCATATAAAAACAAGAGAACTTATCGTTACACTTTGATTTGCTCGCATAGTGTTATGGTCTTATTTCTAGTCACAAGAAAATCTTCTTTTCTTTTTTGAAGAAAAAATTGTCTTACAAAGAATATGTCATGTTTCCTTCGAATTTTATGTTATTTTTGTCAATTTAATTTGGTTGAGGCCTTTTTTTTGGTAAATATCTGTATATTATCTTCTTCTTATGTCTTTTGCCGATAAGCAGATCTTTAAGCTATAAGAATAGTATCTAGATCATTGTCAAACAAAACTCAAGAGTAAGAAAAATCTTTTGTGTACGTGTGCGCATTTGTACGAACTACGCACGCACACACATACATAAAATTGGGTGTTATTTATGCGTAATCTTTTTCTTCTCGTCTGTTTTTATTTCATTAATTTGTCTCTAAACAACAGCAATATCCCCTCTTTTCGAGTTCTTATTTTTGTATGCAAGGCATTCTTTGTTTGCCAAAGGGGAATTTTAAGTAATGTAGAATATTATTATTATCTATTCCCAGATCGTCGATTATTAAACTAAAAAGAGACAACAAAGTTGGATTTCTCGTATCATTATCATATCATAATAAATAGCAGCTGCATATCCGTTGAACAATTGTCTGTACGACGATTGAAGTATTCAAGCAAGTAAGTAAGTACGAATAATATCTTTTTTGGGATAAATGACGTGTGTGTGTGTGTATATATATGTATATACATTGAACTATCTGTATATGTACAAGCAATATGTCGAAGAAAATATAAACACAATCATTGAATAGAGAAGTCATACAAATGGATGAATGGCATGATGCATCAGTTCTGTTCTTGGTGTTATTTAACTTGATAATGACGAGTCAGATCAATTAGTACGCATACATATCGATATGTAGATACATTAGTCGAACATTAGTAGTCGAGCTTTTTACCTGTATATTATTCGTAAACTTTCCATAATGATTATTGCAACTAATTGGAAAACTATGATAGTTAATGAGAAAGAAATAAAACAAAGATTTTCACATTATCATTAAATATTGATATTTGAATATTTAGTCGTACAAAGATAAAAGAAATGCTCTATGACTTTTCAGAAGGATTCTTGAACGTTGTCTTCCGGCTAGAACTCCAATAAATCTATCGGTGTACGTATCGTAGTTCTTTTTTTGTTATTGATCGAACTTTGAGGACGCGATAAAAATCAAAAAAACCTAACTAGTCATAAATTAAGATTAAAATAAACAAAGAAACTCAGCTAATCTTCGAAGAATTTCGTTGACAAAGATCTTCAAATCTCGATTATATATGTGCAAAGATATTTTAAAGAACAGAAACGAGTTCGATCTTTTTCTTCTTCTTCTTTCTTTTTCCTCTAGCACTTTCTTTCTCATCACGAGCATCGTTCTTCTCTCTCTCTCTCTCTCTCTCTCTTTCTCCTCTCAGACTGTTGTCATTCTAGCAGTATGACTATCACAATCATAGCGTTCGGCTTGCTAATGGAATTGGAATTGTCGGTCTCTATCCGGAGCCGGAGATCATAGTATTGGTGCGCATCATGTGTTTTTGACGAGTGAATGAGACCTTATCTATCAGCGACTCTTTTCTTTCAATCAAAGAGTCTTTTTCAATAGAATATTCATTCATCATTTCTTTCTATTTTGTAATTACCTTCGATAAAAAAAAGATTTTCCACAGAAATATATTAAATAAGATAAAAGCAAATTCATAGATTTCCTTACTATTATATATTTTAATTTTTTTATTTGAAGATTTCTTTGTGATCGACCGGCATTTTCTTTTTTTGTACTCGCCTGCTTATTCAACATATTATTACCTATGTCTACAGAGACAACGTGACTTCGTTTTTGAAAATATTCTATTTCATTATTTTCCGAAAAACAAAACGCACATAAATGGAATCACACAATCAGAATTATGGTAATACAACAATAGTGACACAAATTATCGATGATCCAAATCTTGCTGGCTTTAAATTGGGAATATTAAAAATTTGTTTGTTCAGTACATTTTTTGTGCTCGGTCTCATTGGAAATCTACTTGTTCTAATCGGCATTGGATTAAATAAAGGCATGCAAACTCCAACGAATCTATTAATATTTAATTTAGCATTAGCTGATATTTTATTTATTATTGTTTGTATACCTACAACTCTTTTCAGTTTCTTTGGTCGTTGGCCATTTACTGAATATGGTTGTAAATTAGGTAGGTTTTGTTTTTCTTCGTTTATTTGAGCGTAATCGAATGTTTTCTTTTTTCTAGCACAATTTATTAATCATTTATCAGCATTTATGAGTATTTATTTACTTGTATTTATGTCGTTTGATCGTTATATAGCTGTCGTACATGCTATTGATCCTATCTCGAATTATCGAACAAGACGAAATACAATGATTTGTATCATGTATGAAATAATAATAAGAAAAAAAAAGAACTAAATATTTTTCATTTTTGTTTTTCAAGAACACTTTGGTTAATTGGTATAACAACATCGGCACTCATTGGCGCATTATTTACTGTTATTACATTTGGCGATGATCAATCGACATCGTCAATGTATTGTCTATTGAGATATTTACAACCAGATTTTGTTTCGAACACAATTAATTCGAATCACACCGACGTCGATATCATGAATTTAACGAAGAATTTAGTTGTTACATACAATCAAACGGAAATTTCCACTGTTCCCGTGCAAACATTACCGATTGAAGCAAGTCTCTATTGGCTTGGTTTTGTTATATTTCTTTATGCATTACCATTGACAATAATTGTTATACTTTACGGGTTAATGTTAAAATTTCTTCGTGGTGCACGTGGTCAATCAGTTGGACGAAGTAAACGACGTGCAACACGCATGATTCTTGCTGTTATATTAACATATGCATTATGTTGGTTCTTTATGCAATTATTATTCATATCGAATGTCATTCTATCTCGAAACATAAGTCATAATTTTGCGACTTATATGGATATATTAACAATGTTCGCCAATATATTCGCATATTTAAATTCTGTATGTTGCAAAAGAAAAATTGAAAAAATAGGAATTAATTTTTTTTGTATCTTCAGTGTACAAATCCGATACTTTATGGTTTTATGTCGAAGAATTTTCGTTCATCATTTATTGATCTACTTTGTTGTCGTTATTCGAAACGGAATCTTTTTGGTAATAATGATAGTTTACGTAATCGACATGTAACAGATAATTATATGAATAATTTAAATCTCAAATATCGCAAAAAAGAATATATGATTCGTTCATCAGTCGTATCACGTCTCTCACAATTCAATCCTGTTGCGGGTTTAACAACACCAAGTGATGTGCCAGGTTTTTCTTCATCATCACGGCTTACAGCCGAATATTTGTCGAAATACGAACAAAACGATTTGTCGGTTCACGATGAAAATGAAAATCAACGACAATCAATTGACAATAACAGTTCATGTCAAATAACTGTTGGTACACAAACGAATACGCATCGAAAACGCAAGCATAGTGATCGATCTCCTGTTATTTCTTATTGTTCATTGTCTTCAAACAAAGGTCCGGAGGTGCTATGCACATAAAATCAAACTCTAAGAATTGCAGAAAAAAATATTTTTTTTTGACTTTGTTATCTGTTTTCATTTTGAATAAGAGGAGGAAAAAAAGGAAATCTTCTTTTACATCTTTTATGCAGATATCAATTAAAAATATCGTTATGAAATTTCACTTGATTCATGATCAAAATAACGAAAAAAAAAAAAGAAATATTCATTGTTTTTATTCGAATTTACTCGTTTTTTAATAAATAGCATATTCAGTTCAGTTGTCAACTAGTAATTATGAACTTTTTATCAATATGTCTAGCCGAAATGTCTACTGACATTTGAGATGACAACCGTGTCTTTTATGAACGTGGGTGTAATCAATTTGGTTGCTGCTGCTAAAAGTCAAAAGCATCAGAACAAAGAGAGATTATAGATATATTTTGTCAGAAGAGCAAAAAAAATAGAATCGTATCATTGTATTTTAATAAAACTAAAATGGAATGTTCTTCCGGTCTATAATTATTTATATTAATAGCAAGTATTTTAACACCGATGGGAAAAAAAGAAGTTACTTCTCATTTTAGATTGTATTCATGAACTCTATACTTACGTCGAAGTATAACACATCGAGTTAGAATTCTCGAATCCTTTATTTATCTATCTATTTGTTAATTGATCGAGATAAGTCACTGTTGGTCGTCGGCAATCATAACAAGTTCGACGCTTATTTATCCTTGATAATGTGCTAACTAATAATCGAATAGATTCATACCAAGTTCAAATAACAATTTATAATTACTCTATAGTAAAAATAGAATCAAATGACGTACATTTATTTAATAAACTAAAATGTGTGATTAATTCGAAAAAATCCTCGTGACCTAATGAAGAACTTGGCGAACCATTGATACGTATGAAAATTTAGGTATGAGCAAAAAAAGAAACGCTGCGAGTAGGATTCGAACCTACGCGGGAGAACCCATCTGATTTCAAGTCAGACGCCTTAACCACTCGGCCATCACAGCACATAAACGTCTTCGTTTTAATATTATCTCAATCACTCAATTTCTAAAATAAAGTTCTTTTGAACTCTTTTTTATTTATTATTATAAAAGTTTTCTTTTTGTTATTATTAGAAAATTAATTTTTAATATGAAAAAAACGATTATAAATTAAAAAAATTTAGGCTAATCTTATTATTTGAATACGAAATGAGAAAAAAAAGGAACGCTGCGAGTAGGATTCGAACCTACGCGGGAGAACCCATCTGATTTCAAGTCAGACGCCTTAACCACTCGGCCATCACAGCACGTTGTTACGTTGTTGGAAATTATGTTAATAGTGAAACTTGACATGTATTGCAATGCAACAAGAAACAACTGATAATTAATGTTTTTTGGTTTCCATCGTATGCCGTTTTAAATGCCAACCACAGTAGGTATGAGCACAACATTTACATTCTTTTTGCCACGTATCCGTTCCACATGTGAAACATTTTCGTTGAATTGATGGTGGATATTTTGGTTTTGATGTAACACTAACAGCAGCGATAGATTCCTCGTGTGTTACTATTGGAATTGTTGGTTCTGGTTGTTTCTCTTCTGAAGAAAGTTTGACTTGAAGTGATGTATTCCAATCGATTGGCGATGTGAGAATCTCGATTTGTGGATGATAGGTTTGATTTTGAAAGCCTTGTTCGAGTTGATCAATTTGATGCGTTAGTTTGCTAATATCTTCTTCGACGAAATTTTCTCGTTCCATTTTCTGTTGAATAACTTCAGTCATTTGATTTAACTGGTGTTCGATTTGTTTTTGTGATTGTTGTGAATAAACATCGAGTTGTTTACGTGCTTCATCAGCTGTTCGACGTATTTGTTCCTTCATCTGTTGTTCCCATTCATCGATATCATTCCAAATTGGAAATTTATTTGGATGAAATGTTGGTACAACTGTATTCTGATAATAATCCTGTAGAGTATTTCGTCGTGTAACAATATTTTCTAATTCGACTGCGAGATTCTGTCGATGAATTTGAAAATGTTTAACACAGAAAATCTGATTACAACCAACACAAGGCACAATACCTTCTTGTTTATTACAATTTGGACACAGTTTTGCACTTGCCATTGTCAAGTCGGTTGAGAAGGTAATAAAATAAAACACGAGCATTTTTTTCCTTTCGATCACATTTTTTGTAAAAAAAATCATAGAGGGCATTAGATTCAGTTTTGTTTTATTTTGCTTTGCAAATAGATAGACAATCAATTATATCTCGATAGGAGATGTTTATCTTGTTATTGTTTTCTTTTTTTAACCAAAAATGAAATGCACGTGTTGTCGTCAAAAGATTATATAGAATCTTGATGTTCGATTGGCGCTGTTTTGTTTTGTTTTCTATGAAAATTATTCAGTATGTCTCATCAATTATCATTTGATCAGATCACTGATATGACACTAAAACAAGCAATGACAGCAACGAAATTAAGCGAAATGCTTGATTGTATTCGAAATCTGAAATTGCACGCTAAAACTATCGAACGAGACCTATCAAATTCTTTTAACGAAAATAACGAAAGTGTTGTTGTTGATGATTTTCCTACAGAAAATATCCTTGAATTAGCCAAACAACGTTCACAAAATCATCGTTATATTCTTCTCAATGATTTCAATTCATCAACAAGAAAAAACAAACAAAAAACATCGCTGAACAATCATCAACAACTTGAATTTATGAAATGTATTATTGCCGAACAGCCAACAGCTCTCGATGCTATCTATTTAGAATCCTTACTCAATCCTGATCAATGGCAAAACAACAATGAATATCTTCAAATAAAACCTAAAGATTATCTAACAAAACTCGAACGTAAACGATTGAATGAAATTTTGAATTAAAATATTGATTAATAAGCAAAAACAAAAATTATACACAATATAGAATCGAGGGAGAGAGAGAGAAAATGCATTGATTAATCACGCCGTATGCGACACATTTCCTGTCATTTTCTTCGAAGTCGTGTGGCGTTTTTTGTTGAAATTCTTTTGAATATAAATCTATTCTTAGTCGGACACATCTTCCGTTGATGAGCGAACAAAAACACAGTATGTCTCATCACTTCCTCTTCTTTCACCTATATATGCATCGAGATCAATTTCGACATAGAAATGAAATCAAGTAGAAACGAAAAAACAAACAAACAAACTTCTTATTCATATCAATTCAAGAGACAAAGTCGGATTATGACTCCCTACTGATGAATAACAATATCTCAATAGAAGATATTCGCATCGATTGAATTGAAACGGATTAAAAAACGTTGAACGAGATTTTTCTTTTGTTATTCATTAAATTATGTTTTTCTCTTTCGTATTCAACACATGCACATGTTTCATTCGTTGTTGTTGTTGTTGTTCATCAACTTAAAAAGCTAATTATGAATATCACTAATGCGCGCATAGACAAAACGAAATTCGGAACATAGCTCTTTATCCTGCTGACTACTTTTGTCGGACTGACATTTTCTTTCTTCATTTTACAATTGATCTACATGCCAAGTACTCTCAGCTAGTAACCAACCGTAGTTCTTGTTATTATTTATCTCATCTTTTTCTATCTGACATATATTCTAAGTAGGCTAAGTAACGAACACATACCAATGAATAGAAAACATTAATCCAACGAAACTAATGTGAAAGAGAGAAAACAAAAGCATGATAATCGATTGCGTAAGATTCCCGCTGTTATTTGACTCATTTGCTTTTGCTTCTCCTCCTATTTCAACGAATTAAACAAGAAATCTAATGAACATCTCGAGATGTGTGATCTGCAAAAATTACATCGATATTTCACACATTCAATGTACGCATAGATCGAAGAAAAAGAAAACTAAGGTGAAAACGACTCATCACCTTGCCGATAATTGTTAATAAAGAGAACTAGAAAATAGATTTTAACTAACGAACTTTGCGCTTCTGATTAACAACAATCATTATTATTTTCACGATTCCAATCTGCCAGTTGATTGATCAAACGAAATGTCGAAGGTGTGAAATAATCACGAACTTTGAAATGATTGTATTTTCTCAACAATCAAAAAAATGAAATGAAATTAGTTTTTCATTCATTCGTTCGTTCTTTTCAAATGCATTATCGAAAAATCATTCTGCGATCTTGATGTCTAGCGAGCGGCATCGATCATTATCATTCTTGACAGAAAAACGAATGAATGATTATCCCTTATTACATTACATTTCTGTTGCGGCATCGTTGACACTTGGGTGATGGATGAAGAAATCGTCCAAATATTTTTCTCGATGTTTTTCTTTATCAAAGAAGGTGTTAGAAGAAAATAAACGCCAGATATGAAAAAGACTACTTCGCTTGTCGATAAGTTTTTCTCATAAATGTCTGTTATCCATGTGGATACAGACGACTATCGTCTTTGATCTGACAGTTAACAGTAGATTTTCTTTTTCTAACAAGAAGTGTTTATTCACATCATGCCACTTTGTGTCTCATGCTATCTATTCTCGCAGTAGGTAAACGAGACTTTTTTTTTATAAAGCAGAACAAATTTATTTGGATAACGATAAAGTTCCTTCTGTTATGTTCACGGATAAATCTGGAAACAAATGTTCGTCGAATCGATGCCATTCTCACTTGAAATTTTGTGTGAAAACGATGTCTTATTATGATAGAAAAGAATGTCATTGTCTTTTCATTGAATAAAACAAAAAAATGTGTTGATAGAGTGAAAGTCAATCGATGATGATGAGGATGATAATAATGTCTCCGTTTATATGTTAGTCAAACAGTTTCCTGTCTTGTTTAAAACACCCCCTACTATTGTTTTATCTATGTTGTTCGTATACAGACGAAATGTGATTCGTCTCGTTCAAGTAATTATATGTTCAACTGCAGAAAATCGAAGAAGAAGAATAATATGTGGGCGGATATTGTTTATTTTAGAAAGTTCGATTCCAAAATAAAGATGAACAATATTTATTCATCTGAACGATCGAATAATATTCAAACAAATCTGTTTTGAATTTAACCAAATGAAAATATCATCGATATTACGTATTTTCTCTTTCTCTCTCGTGTGCTTTCTTATTCCCAAAAGATAATTAAAATAATATACAACTACCATTTGCTTATCGCTGATTATCGATATATGTCTACATGCATTATCGAGAATATTATTTCTGTAAAGTGCAATGATCGAACTGATAAAAAGTCAATAGAATCGATCATTTTCTTTTGATGCCTAGCAAATCCACTTGTTAAGTATGTGTTTAAATTGACAATTGGCTGAAAAAATAATGATAAATTATTATTAATGTGATGTAATAGAGAAATGAAATTGGAGAAAAATGTATATTTGTATTTTTGAACACATGTTTAAAATTGATGGGGGGGGGGACAGACAGACCGAGAAAAGAAAAATATTCATCTTATCGAGAAATGTTCGATTTTCGATGCAATTCGATCGAATAGTCGCAGCATGGTTTTAATTTGTTCATTTCAATGAAATAATTTCTTGTCATTCGAGAAACATCTGGAGTGGAACAGATCGAATTCATTTGTGTCTTCTTCAGTTGTCGTTTACAGAAAATGAATTTTCATTCATTCATTTTCACTATAGTAGATAATGAACGTAACGAGACAAAATAATAGCAAGCAAAGGTGTAATCATTTTCGTTGTTCAACTTTTCCGTCTCATCGATTATGATCAAACACGAAGAAGAGATCATCGTTAAAAATTGAGATCAAGGTTGACGATGCAATCACATCAAACGATTCATTTCGATAGACTTCAATGTACATGACTAACAAGTGGACAATTGGGAAATAGGAAAGGAAAGAGAGTCACTGACGAACACATTTGTGTTTGTCCTTCAATTATTTCGACTTGTTAATAGGACAATTTTGAAGTCAATTCAATTTTTACTTTTGCGGACTTTCTTAGTTACTATTAAACAAGTTGAAACGAACGATAATACTCGTTTGATTGGCTCATTTTTGTAAATGTCAGAGAAAAATTCCATTGGTGAAAAAACGAAGACAAGCACAGGAGAACACAGCGTGAATGCTCCAATCAACACCCTATAGTTTGTTTCTTTCGCTCGTTTTCTTTCTTTTTCTTCTGCAATTGGGAAGAAGAAGAAGAAGAAAAAGACGGCACTGTTGGAGATGACACATCCATTTCCTATTTCATATCTTTCTCTACTCGTTAAAAGTAATACAGCTCTACTTTGTCCAATATTCTCAATGGTTGATCTACACATCAGGAGTTCCTTTTTCCTGGTCTCAATTTAATACAAAACAGATATTCAAGAGAAAGTAAATAAACAATAAGACAAAAAAAACTACAGTATTTTCTTTCTCTCTCTCTCCCTTACGCGCGCGCTTCTTCTCATTGGTTAACTTCGATTTTCTCTCCTTTTCTCTTTTTTCTCTCGATTTTTTTCTTAACAACACGACAAAAAAATTCAACTACACTGCTGTGTATGTGTCTGTGTTTGATAGGTTGCCTACTGGAGTCATTATTGCAGTATCAATAGCTAGATCCTGGTGAGCTTATAGGCATCGTACGCTGCACACCTCTCCCTCTAAGTTCTCAATCCTGCGGAGCATCGCAAAAAAACCGACAAGTGCCAACCCCTATCGAGATTGTTGACAACTAAAAAACGACAAATTGCACAGTAAGTTATGCGCAACATGAAAATAATTATTAATTTTTTTTTGACTATCTGTTCGTTTTATTCAGCCATTTTCAGTTCATACAAATCCATGTTCGATCCAACGAGTCCATCAGCTGATGCTTCAGCTGTTGCTGGAGAAAGTGCAAATAATACAACAACATCATCCTATGCAAGTCCCTATGCACCCGTTACATATCGTCCATTAACATCAACTCCTTCATCATCCTCGATTT
>Ga0209952_1002197_pt1 | contig 14964 bp, 9 predicted proteins | sample ThiBiot_750_biof_2_FD_183951 | JGI IMG/M metagenome (GOLD analysis project Ga0209952, IMG submission 183951) | Wastewater bioreactor microbial communities from Cape Town, South Africa - Thiocy_cont_750_biof (SPAdes) | ecosystem: Engineered > Bioreactor > Thiocyanate-remediating >...
TTAAGAGACAAATAGTAATTTTATAGCTGTTCTCACATTCAATTAGAGCAGATAAAATAATTCCATGTAGAGTGGATACAAAGATTGTAAAGTTTACTTTTAAATCTGATCGACACAACTATAACGATTGACTTATGCGCAAAGTTGTTATATAAATTAGAATCTATTCATGTATTGACACATATTTAGTAAGAAACGCGTTCAATCGCAGTTTCAAACATATCTGCGTTTGCATGCACCACTTACTTTCTTTGTCTTGTCGATCGGTATCTTAATAAAACATGTTTGCTTAATATATTGATGTTGATTCTGAAACTCGAGAAATCAAATTAGTTTTACCAATTGTCAGACATAATAAAGCTCATGCAAAAAGATGATTCTATCCAATTTTTTATAGTTTTTGAGAAAAAAGAGGCAGAGTGGAATGCTAGTTCTTCGAATTATGACCGGCTGATTTCGACAAATGTGGAATCGAACAATTGCCAATCGGGTGAAAGACGATTCTCAAAATTCATGTTCGAAGAGTAAGAAAAATGTTACACAGCCTATTAATAAATTCATTTTGCAGCGTTTGCAATATCCAATTGCTAAATTTTGACAAAAAAAAATCATCTTTAATATCCGAATGAAGTATATCATTCAAGTTCAAAAAGAAGTTTCTCTCAAATAAATTAAAACTTTGTCACTGCCTGGACGAGTTTTAACCTCTTCTATTGTGAACTGATAATTAGCTCTTAATAATACTTCTTCTTCATTTGGATAATATGACAGATGTGAAATATTGTTAGCGTTTTGGCCAAAGGAAAGTTTAATAATGAACAGAGTATTACCAAATCGTTCTGCTATATCTATTCTTTTCGATGTGGATGTGAACGCTGGAAATTGAATATTTCTTCCAACAGCTCTTTTATACTCGTTGATCATCTCAAGCGTAAGAGTTGTGCCACGATAAACTGTTTCCAACGCATTGTCCATACCAAAACGTAAATACATCCACAATATATAGCAAAAAGGACCTAATGTATTGGCTTTACTCATTACTTCATTTCTCAGTGACGAATTGACCAGTTTGTAGAGAAACGATTCAGCAGAGTAGAGGCGTGCAGCACACTCCTGCAACTGCATTGAATCTCTGCATTGCATTAGCTGTTTCGCCATTCTCTGAGCATCGAAATCTTGATTGAGCAGTTTACCTTCCTTCAAAATACCTGTGAAAATAAGGATCTGCTGAAGTGTCACAAATCTCGTTTGGAAATCTTTACCTTGAGCTGCTTGTTCTGCTATAGCTGACCATTGATCATCCTCATCCGGTTTACAAATTCCTTTATTCTGATCTCTCCATCGCTCAATAAAAGCGCTGAAATAATCGTCACTAATGTTGAAGGAAATCGCTTTTTCCGGATATGAAAATCTTTCTGCTCTCACATATTGACTTAGACTAATGTCTCCACGTTTTATTGGTCTTTGTTTGTCTTTTTCGTTTGTCTTGTATTGAATTTGATGCGTGAAATCGATTACATAGTCGTTTAAATGTACTTCCTGCTCTTTTCGTTGATAGGCTTCTTCAATGTAATCATTTTCGAAGTCTGAGTACCGTTCCCATTGTTTTGTCTCGTTTAGATCGAAAGGGTTCGGATTTGACTGATAGAACCAGACAACTTTTTTCTTACTGGGCAGTACAGTAATTGCTTTAGCCATCAGTCAAAGTATTGCAAGGATAACTTATGATTTCTTCAGTGATCTCTTCGAGAAAAATCTGCACTTGCTTCAGTTGATAGTTGCGAAATAAGCTGTGTAATATTAGTAGAGCGAGAACGTTCGTCTGAAATGCACTCACGTCTTTGAGTACTATGGAAACAAAGAAAAGAAAGTGTGTGTTTATTTTTAGCTGATTATGTAAATATACATCTGAAAGATCTCTTCGACTATAGTTAGATAACGAAAACTTGTATTGATTCACAATTATGAGGAAATTATCAGAAAACCTATTGCTTCCATTTGGACACGTCAAGCGTCATCTTAAAACTCAAAGTTTACGATTAAGGTATTTGTTCATATTAAATTTAATAAAATTACATCTTTTAAAAACCAATTTCAGTTTTTATTTCTTCAACCAAATAAGAACTTCACATTCTCGACAGTTCTCAAGTCCGAAAAAAAACCATCTACACTGATACATATGATTAATGATAATTATCCTTACACCAGAATGCTATATATATAATACTGAAAGTTAGTTCCATAATAGCTTATCGATCGTATTAATCAGAGAAATTTTTTGCATCACTTACTGCTACGTTGATTTTCGTATTTATGATATTTGGTAGACGATTGTATGCAATACGAGAGAAAATAAGTGTCTTGCTTCAACAAAAAATGCAGATTGAGAGCATTCGTTGAAAAAAAACCCAGTAACAAAGTGGAATACTTACAAAATTTTATTTACCTTAGAAAAGAAAAAATCACCTGCAACAACATTTTCTTGTTACTATAATACAAAGAAAATGAAAAAAAAACTTTTCTTAACTCGCTGTGACAATTGATGAAAGTAAAAGACAGTAATTTTACTAGTTAAAATGTTCGATTGCCCGCGGATAACAAGATCGTTGAGAGTGAACATGATTTCACACGGGTGAAAAGATAATGTTCGAGGTGGAATATAAACCCACGGCCTTCTGATAACATGTCGGCTGCTCTACCAGCTGAACTACCCGGTCACATCTAACACCGATGTTAATCTCGAGGAATGAATGTTATTATGTAGAAGAATAGACAGGAGAAAAAGGGAAGGGCAGTTGATGTTTAAACAATAAAGAGATAGGACACACAAACGTGTACCGTTACTGATATTGGATCAATAAGATGACATTGATTATCAAAAATAAATAATCTGTCAAAATACAAATGTTTATGAAGAAAAACACGAAGACAACCGTATGTGACGAAATAGAAATATATACAATGATATCGATTATGGGATTGATGAGGAACTATGATAATGATAAATTCAAGGTCATAATCTTCTCTAGCGTCGTTCTTTTTCTCTACATCACCAATTCTTCCGTTCTCTTACGCTCCTCTCATATAATCTTTTTTTTCTTCTCTCTGATATATCAGAGAAAGATATATAAAGACGAATATAAGAACTGTACCGTTGAGACTTATTCTTTTCACATTTATATGTTCTCATATATTCTTACTCAATAAAAAGATAGTGTTTAGCTACCACAAAGTACTACTGACAAATGTAAGTTTCACCTTCAGAAGAGAATCAACGATTAGATACTCTCTCTCTGCTGTGTTATTTTCGTTACATTTAGGGTTACGCAATTGAAATACCACTCCCAATCACAATATTCTCTTTTTCGATTTATTTTTTCGAAGTATATTAAAATTTTAAAATAGAATATTCAAGTGCATTTCTAAACCAATATTTATTGTGTTTTTGATATTCACAATCTCGTAAATAAACAATAGCTGTACTTCCATCATCGAGATAAAAGATAATTTGTTTGTTGCCATCAATTGGACCAAAATCAAATGCAAAATACGGGTTGTCACCACGATGTTCTCCTTGTCGACCATCAATCGTAGCACGTATAACTCGACGACCATTTGTATTGAGTAAACCCACATTATGATAATAAGCATTGTCAAAATCAGTTCCAGGTTTGTAAAAACAACGAGGACCATTGAAACTGAATGCATTACGTGACGATAATTTAACACTACATGAAGTTTGTCCACCTAGTTAATTACGTGTTAATAGAGCCCAACTTGTAGAATAGAGATCAAGACCACCACCAATATTTGAATTCATGACAATGAGATTCAATGTTCCATAACCGCAATTAACTTCAAGAATTTGTCCACATAATTCCGGACGAAATTTTAAATCTTTCAATGAATTAATAGTTCCTAATGCTACTGAATATCGAACTGCATAATTCGATGTTGGAAGTTCGCAAGCACCAGCTTCATAAGCACCATGACGTGTTACATAAACACTATCATGTTTTCTGGTAGAACTTGCCATTGCATAAGTAAAGAGCACGAATAATAATACGAATTTCATCATTATTTTACTGTGAGAGAAATATGATTATCATTAGCTATATATATATATGCAATCGAATGCTTCCGTATTTATTCTCATGAAAGAAAATCCCATCACGTTTACTCCCATGGAAATCAATTTTTTTATCTAGAAAGATTATTTATTTTTTGTCTATCGGTAGATACATGGACATAACATGAAATGTCTTATTCAATATTGGTTTTTCTAACGAAGTTGCCTATGCTATAAAAAAATAGTAGTGTGTGATTTTTTTAAGGAATAAAATAGTTAGTGATAAAGTATAGAATATTTTCAGGAATCAATTCGATCGGAATTTCATGAACATTTTGTGATATAACGAATTTAAAATTATGATTTTTGTTTCTTTTAACTGTTGTTCTCGAAAATTTCAATCGATATGTTTCTACTATTCGTAGTTAAGATGATTTAATAGATAGCTTAACGCGGTAGAGCAGTCAAACGGTTATTGGAAGATATAGGTTCGATTCCTATTCTGTTTCATATGATTCTTATTTCTTTGTCTTTCATACTAAGTTATGCATATCAAGCGGAGGAGTTTTACTTGATTCATTCGTAATAGGATCTTCTACTGAGACCCTTTCTTATTCGAACTTTCATATTAAACTCACCCTCAAGCTCGTTATAAGAAAGATTTGATAGTAAAATTTTGTTTATTCTGAATTATGAAAGAAAAACGAAGTCTTTATAAATGAATACGAAATATTGGTTTGACTATAAGTCTGTTTAAAATGTAATCATTCAGTCAAGCTTCTTTAATTAATATGCCATATGGTCGAATATCTTTAGGATCAGCAACAACCCATATTTCGTTGTTGTAATGAAATGTGACACCATCAGGATTCACAGCTACTTGTAGCATGCATTTAAAATTTTTCTTTCCATTTTGAGTATCTAGTGGAACTGATCGAACATATCCATTTTCAGGAAATTTAGGATTTGGAGAGCAATAAACACCGGGCCCAAAGGCGTCAACTCTAGCCGGACGAAAGCCACTTTCATAAATGTTGGCCAGAGCATCAACACATGCAAAATTGGCGTCGGATGGCAGTTTTTTACCACCAAAATCTGCATTTGTTGCATTACCTGTGCCATGAAAAGCTCTATACCAATTATTTGGACCTTGAAATGGATGTAGCCAACTATCATCTTTGTATCTACCTATGACTTTTAAACCGTATCTAGTCCATCCAGCAGCCTGTGTATATACTTTCGTGCGTCCAGGTGGTCCAATTGGAAAAGTTTGATTTTGATTAGCAAATACATTATTACCAAGTTTATCAAACTGAGATATATCAAATGCTGGACGATATAGTAATGGATGAATTTTAAGTTTAATGAATCGTCTAAATTGTCTTTTTAATTTGTCTGATGTTTCCACTAACTCTTGTATTTTTTCGATAGATAAATCCATCACAGTATAAACGACGTTGAATGATCCAACATATACATATTTTATGATAATCGATTGTTTACTCACGCCATATGCTTGCGATAATCGTTGAATTATATCTTCAAGAACTGAGTGAGATTGTTTTTGTTTGATATTATAATTTAATAATTGAATGAGTCTCAATTCATCTCGTTTATTATGCACACGTTTAATATTTCCTAATCCTTCGCTGCTACTTAATGTTAATATAAATGGTTTACCTTCAGAATTTACATCAGACAGATTTGCAGATGCATCATGAAGTTTAATACCATGCTCGGAATCATAGAATAAACATTGTTGATTATTCTTTCCTAATAATTTATTGAAAATGTGCCATAGCGTATTGGCATCATTCACATCTCCCGATGGCGGCTTGCTTAATATCGATTGTGTGAATTCTTTTGCTTTTTTGATATTTGGATCTGTTTCATTTATGACATCATCAATATTCGGAAATGCATCATAAAATTTCTTAGTTTCATCTTGTTCATCTTCGTCTGATACCACAATATCGTTCTCCTCAATAAACTAAGAGAAAATTTTAAATTTAATACATTTTTATTGTATAACATACTCGAAAATAAATGAGTGATCGACGAATTATTTTGTTATACAATAAATTAGTACCACCTATTGGTCCAGGTATCATAAACCAAATAAGAAAAACAAATTTTGCAAGCCAATAAAGGCCAAATTTTTTAACAGAATCATATAGGAAATATTCAAGAAAATTAAATAAGGTGTAAACAATCCAATAGAGTACCCATTTCGTATCATTGACTCCCGCTAGTTCATAGACAACGTGGGATCTATCACGATATTGTAGATTTTGTTTTTGAAAATATTTCAAACTCACGATAAATAAACAGGAATAAGAAATACAATTAAATTACAAAAGAAATCACTTTTCCAACCAAAGACTAAATAGACGACAAAAATGCCGAATATATCTGAATAAAAAGAAAAACTGAAATTTTAAAGAAAAAAGTACAGATATACATTACAATAAGTGAGTTGGTCACGTGTGAATCCTGTTCGTTGTTGAAGAAATATAAAAATTGAATTAATTTGCCGATTACTATTAATCGATGTAAGTTGATCTTCGATCAAATTCATCATCTTTATACTGTTGCTAATGCTTGCTTCAATCTAAAAACAACTTCATAATTTTTTGGAAGAACATAGAGTCTGCTGGGGGAATTATGATCAGCCATCTAAAATAGCTGGGAATATTTTCCTCGACACATAACTTCTTTTTTACGAAGTTTTAAACTGAAATCAATTACGTAACTTGATAGTCCGGACTCTGATCTATGGGACCTGAGAATATCAGAATAATCTCTCCTATCCTTATACAGAATTCCTGAATTGATGTTCTTTTGACCCTCAATCCCACTTTGCACTCAAATCAACAACGTTCGACAAAAATCGAATTATCATTGCTAGTTGCTACAAAATCGATGTTCTCTTGTTCCCGATGGGAACATTTGCACGGACTATTTTTTTCATATCGCCATCCGTACAGCCAACGAAATTTGATGAAAATAAACATGAACATAAAGCTATAACTTAGCCTCTTCACTAATACCAACTGCTGGATTCTTTGACATCCTTGACTTCCCTTGATTCCTTGAAATCACTGTTTATATTGTATATAATATGCATATACGTACGTATGGGTGGATTCCGAATCCCAAGGATTTCAGCCACTGCTGTTATTTTCTTTTGATTCTAAAGCAAATAAACTTTACAATTGAACAGAATTTGGAAAGACAATGTGCCGGGGTTGTATATCTTTAAAAATCTGTTCGAACGATGGTCGAGTTCGATGATCACGATACCAATATTTTTGGATGAGTTCCCTCAAAACAGTTGGAGTTTGTGATTTGATTCGGGGTCGATTACCCAATCGTGCATGATTGACAGCACCAAATGGTCCTCGTGCTGCGAAATTTTGATACTGACCTGTGTATGGCTCCTCTTCTTGAATAACCTCATTCAATAGAACAGCAAATGAATACACATCACTGGAATAGTCCGGTGGCATTGAAGTATTTAGTCGTTCAGGAGCCATATAAGCAGCAGTACCGCAGACTATTGCACCATCGTCAGTCAAAACCGAAGAAGCAATTGAACTGGATATTTTACCACGAAATGTGGCTAATCCGAAGTCAGTTATTTTAGCTGTATAGTCATTTGTCACGAGAACATTTGGAGGTTTCAAATCGCCATGGACGACACCGACAGTATGTAATTGAATCATTCCGAGAATCGTTCCAATAATGAGTCTCTTCTTTATTCTTCCATCGGTTATTTTAGCTTCTATTTTTGGGTCGCCACAATAATGAAGTAGGTAGCTCAAGGATCCTAATTCAACCAATTCCATAACCAAACAAGGTGGTTCCAATATATAACCATACAAAGAAACTAAGTTTGGATGTTCACCCAAAATCGACATAATTTTGATTTCTTTGATGAATGAAGTCTGCTCCTGTCTGGTGAATCTGTTTAAATATAATTCTTTGACTGCGACAGTTTGGTTTTTCCATCTGCCCTCATACACAACGCCAAATCCACCCTTGCCTAGCTCTTTATTTTTGTTAATATTCAAATCTGTATAGTGAATGAGTGGAACTGATTCGGAAATTTGACTACGTAAATCGTATTCGTCATGCTGTCCACTGGAATTTCTCATTGAGCGGCCTGATAACTGGTATTGTATTTCACGTGTTTCAGGAAGTAATTTGTATTGAGGCATTTCAACATCTTCATCGAGAGCATCTTTCACACATTTTCGAAATAGTAAATCTTTCAGTTTTTCGCAATAATAAACCAGACGTTGATCTTGGATGCAACTTGCTGATGAACCACCTTTCCATCGAAAATATTCTTGCGTTACTGCTTTCGAAGTATCGGGAGAACCATCTTTAGTTTTAGGTATCCAAGACGGGATATCGTTTCTGCAGCTTTCCGCTTGTTCCTTGACCCATTGTTTAGCAGCTGCTGTTCTCATGTCCGGAAGGCCGTTTCTTGTGACCGGAATATCGCTTGGTATTCTGTGGCCAGACAATATACCTCTACTCGCATAATTATCCATGATGTTTCTCGAAGAGCCATATCGCATATCTAGGGTGCCATCTTTTTTGTAATGCAGTTGAGAAGAGCTCGACGGTCGAGTGACGTGACTGACAGACGTAGTAGCGGCCCTCGAAGAGTTGTACCGCATGTCTGGAGTACCGTCCTTTTTGTAGTGCAATCCAGAAGACATCGATGAATAACCGCCACTGAGTCCCGATGACATTGCTGCCTTGGAAGAGCTGTATCGCATGTCCAAAGATCCATCCTTTTTATAATGAAGACTCATAATAGTTTTCAGTTAACTAAAACAATCAACAGTAAAAAAAATATTGTTGTTCTTGAAGGGCTGTATAGAAAATGAAAACTTGAGCTGCGACAACTAAATGTTTATTATAAGCACTACCGGACCAGGAAAATATCGAGAGACTTTACATGATGTTACATCTACATTTCTCAATCGACATGATTTGTCGTTCACTTACTACCTCAGCATTTTAATAAAAGTCTTTGATGAATGCATCATGATTTTACCCTTTTCTTTCCTTTCTTTCTGTTTATTCCCACTCTGCGAATTTTTTCTGTATGTTGGTGCATACATGATGTCATCGGAAGTTTATGGAAGAAAGAGAAGAACTCCAATAGGAAACTAATGTGTCATACAGAACTCTGTGTGAAAAGAAAATTTCGAATAAAAACTTGTTTCATTCACGAATAATGCTATTTATTTTGCAAGAACATGAGCATAATCGAAATGAAAAACAATAAGTATAGAGGTCGGTATTTTAAAGAAAAAAAGCAGTTCAATGTATTGGAAGATGAATTTGATTCGCCTGGAGTGTCGCTCTATCCCACTTCGTAGTGGCGTAACCAGAAATCATGGGTGGCCGAGCAGTGCCGACTCTCCCTCTCCCTCTCCCTCACCCTCAGGAACCTATCGGATCCGACTCTCGGATTGGTCGACCTGGGCGTTACAGATACGTGTGCATCTTTTGTGTTATGCGACATCAATTTATAATGTGATGCCATTAATTTTAGTCTTATGGTGATATCTGTATGTCTGGCACTAAATGTTGATATGTACAAGTGAATTCTTAAAGCAGATGGTTTCTTTCTTGTGCGACCATATATAAAGTGCGTGTTTCATCTTGTATGGACACGATTTGGAAACATGAACTAGCCGAATAAATATCTTATACCGAGAGTGGCAGTTCGCGGTCGTGTGAAATGAATCAAACACACTCTCCAAAGAAATAAGGTTCACTTCATATAAACAAAAAAAACAGTAATAAAGCTGTCATTTCTCTATTCAGTGCATTTTCAAATTTCTTATTTTCTGAAAATATTAAAAAATTAACACATATAGCTTTGGAGTTTCCAAAGTTCTGCCGATTTTACACAGCCAAACTTTGGAATTGATCCGATGAGTAGCTTTTAAAGGTAGATCTAAAAATTGTTTTAAATATTTTTTCAGAGGTATCCAAAGATACCAGTTTTTTATTTACTCCACATGACAAAATAAATAAAATAAAATCAGAATAAGTCCCATCGCTTCATTAATTGAACATACAAAAATAGTTTTCGCTCAATTCATAAAATTTTCCCACTATTAGTGTTATTTTATTTAATTAATTTTATTTCATCTTAATAGAGATAGACTTAGCATTCTTTTATATTTACTCGATCTTAATCGATAAAAATCTCTTTCTACCATAGTTAATTTTGTTTATACCTGATTTCTATTTAACTTGACTAGAATAATCTACTATTTTCATTCAGTAGAAATAAAGTTAGTGTTTTTATACTTATACTGAATGCTGATGAAAAAATTATTTTATTCAAGAAAGTGAGAGTTATTTTTTGTTTCCTTTTTTTTCCATTCATCCTAGACGCTTAAAGTTAGTAGTTTTTATTAGCTTTCGTTCAGTATTGAAAAAAATACATTTTTTTCTATACTTACAAAATGAGAGTCATGTTTTTCTTTTGTTTATCTAACATTCACCGGAAAAAAATCTTCCGTTTAACATAAGATAATTGTGGGTTTTTTCCCACTCTGTTTTTACTTTTTTCCAATCAAAAAATGTCTTATTCCCTCGACTGTAAGGAGGGTCATATGAAAAAAATTAAATGAGTTTGTTGGTTTGTTTGTTTGTGCCAGGATAAAAAAAACATATAAACCTATTTTTATAAGGTTTGACCAAAGGAAATCGATTATGGGGAATCCGAATCTGCTGTCAGAATTGAAAAATGTAGAAATATGATTTCTATGTCTGAACACAGGTTTCTGCTATCGCGTATCCATTAACCTGTAGTATTGAGCTATTATTTCTCTTATTGACTACATTTTTGTGATGGAAATATAAAAATTGGTTGAGGTATATTGATTGTATCCGCTTGCGTTTAGGAACTAACTGAGGACAAGGAGAGACGAAACAGGAGTGGCGGCCCGAAGGGACGCCGACGACCGACGAGGAACGACTTGATATAGAGACAACAGAAATGAATACTATAGAAACAAGGGCTTTCTTTGCAGAAAATTTGAGTTAATTAATGAGATCATCAACAGTTGTCAATTTTGTGGTACTGAGAGCTAAACGATGTTAAGGATTTCATGAAGTTTGTCAACAACCCAGGTCAACCACAAAAAACAACGGTTTTAGAAACTCGTAATGGATCACAAATGATAGTTCGAACTTAGTCGTACTCTAGATAATTGAGATCGGAGAGTCTGAGTTAATAGGTAGATATTCAAAATTTTCAATTGAGTATTTTCGACTAAAAACTGGGTATTTTTCAAAATTTGGAACTGCGTATTGATCATTAGAAGGTTCATATTTTGAAAAAATAGCGATTTTTGTTAAAGTGTGATTATGTCAAATTAGATGTGAAATTTTCCGACTCTATTGGTGTACTTAGAAAACTATAATCATTTCGACCTAGCTATTCAAAAACTATTTATGCATGAGCCGGAAAAATGTGGCAGCTTGAGTCAGAAGTGGTGGACCGTAGGGACGCCACTTGAGGGTGGAGGTGCTGCTCAAAATGATGTATGGTAAAACTTTATATACGCGCACACTAATACATTCAGTCGAGGGCCAAGTGAATCGACTCTGGATGAACGTTACTTGTTTGTTCTTGGCACAACAAATAAAGCAAAAAAAATCAAGTGTAAATACCAGCGATTCCTAGGTAAGTTTAAAATCATATATTCATCATCTGACCATATTCTCAATTTCAATTGCAGATCGACATAAAAATTTCCAACAAACCACTGCTCCTAATCAAGCAGATATGAACTTCGAATAAGCATATCCTATAATTAAAATATTGCACATTTATACCTTGAATTCAAAACGTTTTTCATTTTTCTTTTCAATACAAAATTCTCTCTTTCATTCATATTTAACCGTTTCATCTAACCGATCCAAAATCACTTGTTTCATTTATTCTAGATAACATCTGCATAGACACAACAGTAGTGATATCATCGACAACTCAAAGTTTTTCATAGAAACATGAATAATCATGCAAACTTGAACTCCTCCTGGTAAATTTCCAAGTAAAACTAACAACAAATGCAACATAATGTTTACTCGATTAAAAAACTATCCAAGATATATGCATTCTTTCCGTTCCTTTTGGCCTCATAACAGAGAATACCAATGCGTCTTATATTAAATCAGCAATGTTTATTCTTTCAATCTAACATTGTTTCCAAGGACTTTCAAACTGATACAAAAACATATTTCATCAAATACCATCATGTCGTGTATGCTATCCCGCCCACTTATCAACCATCATATAGAAAAGCTTATTGTTTCTTATCATTAAATTCATCTTACAAAAATTTTCATTCAGTACACTAATAAAAACCAATACTTTCGCAATCACTTTATATTCATTCGAATTATTTCTTAGAAATCAACATCAAAGATTCACTTATTATAATTCATTCATATATATTCGATCCATCAAATCGATTTATCAAAGTTTTATACCATTCCAATAATCCTATTCATCTATACAGTACCAAATACTATATAAAAACAATTTTATTTATATCCGCATTCAACTATGAATTGTTGATCTGCAAATAAGGTAAAGCCAGTGATGAGATGAATCCGTGAGAATCGGACGAAACCGGTCATGGCAGTACTTCCTCACCCTCAACACCCTCAATTAAAGATTTCTATTTGCATATGATCATCATTTTTCTTTAGATTTTATTTGAATATTTATTGATAACATTATCTAACTGAAGAATTTACGTGTGATATTAGTTTTATTTTCGAAAGGGGAGTAAAGGTGTCTATACAAATGATGTAGGAAGAAGGATTATGTGATTAGAAACAAAAAAAAACCCAGTTTGTTTTCATGTCTACCATTGATTGATATTTATAGTTATATAAAAAAACCCAATTTGTTTTCATGTCTACCATTGATTGATATTTATAGTTATATAAAAAAACCCAATTTGTTTTCATGTCTACCATTGATTGATATTTATAGTTATATATGTCAAATATCACAGTGTTTATTTGGTTATTGAAAAAGATTACTAATCATTTTTATTTTTCTTCTGATATATTTTTATTCAAAAATTTAACAATCTTTTAGAAATAAGACTTGTTGTATTAAGAAAATAAAAAAAGAGAGAATATTTGATTTTTTTTTCTCGACGTGAAAGAATTTTTAAAAATTTGATATTATAACTTTATTGATATATATGGATCAGATTTTTTTCTAATTGTCTCTCGTTTACGTTTTATGCATAAATCTGTTATTAATATAGGTGATACTCCAAATTGTGGTAAATCTTTTGTTTCAATTTGAATTCTACTAGGAGCAATACCATATTGTCCAGCTAATGGTAAAAACCAAAACCAATTATCATCTCTTAAAGTACCAAATACATAATAAACAGAACCAATAAAACCTAAAATATCTGCATATGCATAGATTTGATTAGTACCATATTCTTCTGGATGAATATTTATTTTTATATTATAAACAAAATACATTAATGTATTTGTTGTAGTCATTATATAAGCCATTGTATCTGGATCATCAAATGTGAAACCACGACCTAACGTACGTGTATATGTCAAATACCATGAAATCATCCTAAAAATTAAATAATCAAATTTTAAACTTTTATATGTCTCTATCTGATATTTATAATACCATCCAATTGCAGCACATAATTCAGTACATGATGCTGTTAATTCAATTTTATGTATAGCCATTGTATAATAACCTCCAAGAGTATCTTGTTTTGAATACCATAATGCTGACCAAAGATAAAGACCAGCTTGAATATGATTAATATATTCAGGTATTAAAACAACATCAAACCATGATCGATCTTTCCATGCAATAACATAAAGAAAAGCAACAATAATATTAACTGCAGCTAAACCTATTTAAATGAAAGAATATATATAATATAATAAGAAGAATTAAAAATTTATTTACCAATATAAATTTTATTACCATAATCACTCATAATAACAGGTTGATCAAGAATAGATATTGATTGATTAGATTCTAAAATTTCATTTGAATTATCTGATGATGTTGAATTAAAATCTGGATGAAAATCAATAATTAAAAGTGAAATTGTATAACCCAAATAAATTAAATTTGCTAACATATATCGATTATGTAAAGATTTTTTAAAACAAATTGGTATTCGTTTTCGTATATGTTTCCATCTTAATGCATCATATATTGAAGTAAATGTTTCACATTCATTATAAGGAGCTGGTAAATCATCTTCATTTGCTTTTATTTTTAAAGCAACAAGAGACATGATATGAAAAAAAATGTTATTTTATGCTTGTTAATAAACAAAATAATTATCGTTCAAATATGTACCTAACACGAAACTATAATTGTCTTTATATAAAATGAATTAATTGATAGGCGTATTATTGTAACGATTTTTGATAGATAAGATGTTAGCAGTGATGGAACTATGTTTTATTATACTTCTTTATATTATATATCGTATCATTTGCATAAAAAACATATACTTATATACTCGCTCATCAGAAAGAAACAAAAGGTTTATTAGGACAAAGGATTATGTGGATAAAGGAGGGTCTACTAGGATTTATTTATTTCTTGAGAATTTATTGACTGTATCAAGATGTCAGGACAACTTCACCATTATTTATCTAATTTTTCTATTAAATTTTTTTATGGGTGACCTATAAGATGTATTTAATTCTTTTTTTTTTGTTTAGCCCCTCTCTATTTCTCTTCTCATCATTGTCGAAGTCAATCATACCAGGTCATGTATTATACCTTTTATTCGATATATATCTATCTGATATATGTTTACGACTCTGTTAGA